>Ga0208902_1000172_pt1 | contig 39979 bp, 35 predicted proteins | sample AntAceMetag02UKH_FD_184767 | JGI IMG/M metagenome (GOLD analysis project Ga0208902, IMG submission 184767) | Saline lake microbial communities from Ace Lake, Antarctica - Antarctic Ace Lake Metagenome 02UKH (SPAdes) (version 2) | ecosystem: Environmental > Aquatic > Non-marine Saline and...
GCAAAGTTTATTACGGAGACCTACCTTGAGGATGTAGTGATGTTTAACGATGTCAGAAACATGCTGGGGTATACCGGCTTCTATAATGGCAAACAAGTATCTACTATGGGAAGCGGTATGGGAATTCCCTCCATTGCGATATACACAGAAGAACTCTGCAAATTTCATGATGTAAAGAAAATTATCCGGGTTGGATCCTGCGGTGCATTTCAGGAAAACATGAATGTATATGATATCGTTATTGCCATGAGTGCCTGTACCGATTCCTCAATAAATGATCGTAGATTTCAGGGTGCCACCTATGCCCCCACTGCCGATTTTCAGCTGATAAAAAAAGCCTATGTTTCAGCGGTCGGAAAGGGAATTGAACCGCATGTCGGCACTATTCTGGCTACTGATCTCTTTTACGGAGTAGAGGGAGAGGATCTCTCGTGGAAGCTCTGGGCCAAATATGGGGTTCTGGCTGTTGAGATGGAGAGTGCGGCTCTGTATACCATTGCTGCAAGATATGGTATTCAAGCGCTTACCCTTCTGACAGTATCTGATTCTTTTGTTAATTCTCAGGAAACGACTCCGGCAGAACGGGAGCGATCGTTTAGTACTATGATGGAAATTGCACTAGATATTATTTAATAATTTCCTCTCACAGAAAACTACTTGGATCATTTCCAACTACTCAACACTTCCCTTCAACCCAATTGCCTCTGCAGCACTACGCATCCCCATAATAGACCACTCAATTACCTGAGGTAGTTCCATTCCCAGCATTTCAGCACCCCGGGTTATGACATCCCGGTCTACACCGGCAGAAAAAGCCTTCACATTCCACTTCTTCTTAACTGATTTCACCTTCATATCAAGAACACTTTTTGAAGGACGAACCAAGGCTGATGCGGTAATTAGCCCGGTTAATTCATCAATGGTAAAAAGTGTTTTTTCCAGCCTTGTTACTGGCTCTACATCTGAGCAGATACCCCATCCATGGCTCAGTACAGCTCTGATATAGGTTTCGGGCCATCCGGCCTCACGAAGCATTTCACCCGCAAAACCAAGATGCTCTTCAGGATGCTTCTCATAATCAATATCATGACATAAACCAATTACACCCCACTCTTCCTCATCTTCACCAAACTGTTTGGCAAAATAGCGCATAACAGCCTCTACACTAAAAGCATGACGTAAAAGCGCCTCTTTTTTCACATGTTTATGCAACAACTCCAACGCTTCCTGTCGTATAATTTCTGCCATACTATTTCTCCTTGTATTCATTGATGCACAGAGGACATCAACTATTTCTTTTCTAAGACTGTATCAGATAAATGGATTGATTACTGCAACTCCCGAATAAAACTGACCCGTATTCAAATTTTCTGAAATAATGGTACTACATCCGGCAGCTGCAGCATTACTAACGATGCAGGCATCCCAAAAACTGATCTGGTACAGAGTTTTCAATTCAACCGCTTTTCTGATCATTTCAGGGTTTTGTTGTATTACTTCGAGCTGTTCAAGAATGGCAATAGTACGAATGGCCGCGTCAGGCCGCTGATGCAGCTTCTGCAGAGCAGTAACCGCATACTCCTGAAGAACCTGGGTAGATATAACACCTCCCCCTGAATCCATAAGAGTGGCAATAAGATTAACCGCCGTTTTCTGTTTTACCGGATCACGTTTATCATTAGCATATACCACGATATTGGTATCAATGAAGGTTTTACTCATTAGTTTTTTTCCTATCGTACAAATCTTCCCTATCAAAATGATAATCAGGACTGGATTCACCTGCATATGTTCGTGTCATTGCAGCAAAAGATTCACCAGCTGTTATATTATTGTCCAAAGAAGAATCAGAAAGCTTTTTCAAATACTCTCTTATAAGATTGTTAAGTGATGTATTATGGCGCCGGGCATATTCGCGGCTTTTTTCAATCAGTTTTTCACTCGCCGACAGGGTAATATTCATATTTTCACCTCAATATATATGTGCAGTATGTGTACACATAGTATAATATAAATAATTCGTTTTGTCTCTGTTTTGTAGTTATTTAAGGCAATTTCAAAACACTAGATTGACTAATCCAACACTTCCTGTAATTCCATTTACTTTCATTCATCTTTCTTCTCACTTATTGAAACTTCACGCTGCTTATCTCTCCGGCATACCAAGTGGATGAATCAATTATTAATCCGCCATCATTTGAAACTCCCTGAATTACCCCGGACATTATGTTACCCGCAGCTCCTGTTTCATCGCTATCAGCTTCTCCCGCTGCAAAATTTACCACCTTGTTCATGCCATACAGCTTACTTTGCAGGCGATCCTGCCAATCCACTAACCTAAAAGATATATACAGTGCTGTGAGTAATTTCTGAATTACCTTTTCCCGATCCATTTTTACAGCCAATGGAGATTCTAAAATTATCGAAGTAGGAGGAAAAGGAACTTTTGCTAGGAAGGGAGGAAATTTCTGCTGCCAAAGATTTAACCCGATTCCAATGAGTAGGCAATCAACGGTGGCTTCGCAGAGAATTCCGCATATTTTCCTGCCATTAATTAAGAGATCATTGGGCCATTTTATTTCAGGCTGTAATGAAAAGAGTGATTCAAGAAATTCTGCGACACCTAATCCGGTAAGTAGCGGTAACAGTTGAAGCTGCCTTGAAAAATCTTTTCTATCAAGTGCTAGTGTCATCAGTAGATTATCATCCGGGTTGGAATTCCACCTGCGGTTTTGGATACGCCCTCTTCCTGCCGTCTGAAAACCCGCTGACACAACAATCCCTGACTGACCTTCTGTGGTAAAAAGCTCCCGGGCTGCCCGCATAGTGGTATCCAGAGTCTCGGTATACCAGACGGGGGCATTGTGGAAAGGGTTTATTACATCCAACTTTTTCATACCAAATAACTATACACAAGATACAGATATGGTAAAAGGGGGACAAAATACAGGAGATTATTAACAGTTGAGAAGTTTTGCTTGAATTTCTCCCATACCTATTGTATGTTTATACAGAATCGTATGGATAAACTAATAGAAAAACTTAGTACTTCAGCAATGCACCCAATTAAATGTTTTGCTGTTAATTATCTATACCATTAATATTTATTGCTTATTTTTAGAGCTGACCTTATTGCAGAGAAATACTTGCTACGAGAAGAAAGATTCAGCTGTTTGTATAATTATTCAAATCCATGTCCATATGGATCAGGAGCTTTGCATGAAGGAACGCCAGAACCGTTTAAATAAAATCAAGGAACTTATACAGATTCACCATATTGATAGCCAGGAGATGCTTCTGGAGCTTTTGGTGAAAGAGGGGTTCCATGTAACACAGGCGACCTTATCCCGTGACTTAAAGATGTTGAAAGTTGGCAAAATATCAGACGGATGGTCTGGATATTACTATGCACTCCCGGATAACGACTTGATCTCTGAATCGGAAAAAAGCTATATTCAGGATGTTCGGAGAGGAGTTCTTTCCATTGAGTTCAGCGGTAATATTGGCGTAATTAAAACGAGACAGGGACATGCAGACAGTGTAGCCCTGGCACTTGATGTATTATCAATACCTGAAATACTGGGATCAGTTGCCGGTGATGATACAATTTTTGTAATACTCCGCGAAGACATGACGAAAGAGGATCTAATCACCAGCTTCAGAAAACGTATACCTGAAGTTGAAGCCTGAATCATACTGCAGGAGAATATCATGGACATACAATATAACAACCTCACAAAAACAGCAGCTTTTGCTGAATTATCTAAAACTTCACCTATCAATTTAGCTGAGACACTTACTACTGAACGCATAACCTCCTGCACAATACCCGCAGGAGGCGGATTAAGTTATAATTATGCGGCAATGCCGGTTAGTGAAACAATTATTACCAAACTTCAGAAACTGGCTGATGAACAGCAGCTTTTAGAAAAATATCAGGAAATACTTAACGGTACTACCATGAACACCGGTGAATCCCGGGCGGTTCTGCATCATCTTACCCGCGGGAATCCGGGAACTAAAGTAGTTCTCGATAAAGAAGACAAGCGGGATTTCTATCTTGAACAGCTCGAAGCAATGAAAGGCTTCAGTGAGAAGGTGCATAACGGAATCATAAAAGGTTCTACCGGCAAACGATTCACCACAGTTGTACAAATCGGTATCGGCGGGTCCGATCTGGGACCGAGAGCGTTATATCTTGCCCTTGCGGGAAACACCCGAAATATGACAGCTGAATTTATCTCAAATGTTGATCCGGATGATGCAGCCGCTGTATGTAAAAGAATTGATTTTGAAGAGACACTCTTTATCCTTGTATCTAAAAGTGGAACCACACAGGAAACCCTTACCAACCAGAAACTGGCACTGCGTAAAATGGCAGAATCAGGAATTCCCGGTATACAGCCTGCAATGCACATGGTCGCAGTCACCAGCAAAACAAGCCCGTTGGCAGCATCAGATGATTTCCTTGCAAGCTTTTTTATTGATGACTACATTGGGGGAAGATACTCCTCTACCAGTGCGGTCGGCGGATTGGTCCTTAGCCTGGCATATGGTTTTACGACTTTTCAGAAAGTACTGGAGGGCGCACATGAGGCAGACCGAATGGCACTGAATCCTGATATTAGCAAAAACCCGGCACTAATGGATGCCCTTATTGGTGTCTACCTGAGAAACATACTGCATATACCGACAACCGCAATACTCCCCTATTCGCAGGCGTTGAGCAGATTTGCCGCACACCTTCAGCAGCTCGATATGGAGAGTAATGGAAAACGGGTAAACAGAGTTGGCGAATCTCTGGATTATCAAACAGGTCCGGTTATCTTTGGAGAACCGGGAACAAACGGACAGCACTCTTTCTATCAACTCCTGCACCAAGGCACTGATATCATTCCACTCCAGTTTGTAGGATTCAGTGAATCCCAGTTTGGAGAGGACCTAGTCGTAGACGGCAGCACCAGCCAGGAGAAGCTGAATGCAAATCTTGCTGCACAAATCGTTGCGTTTGCCAGGGGTAAAGATGATGACAATCCCAATAAACAGTTCCCCGGAGGACGTCCCTCCAGCTTGCTGCATGGAAAAAAATTAACTCCGGAAGCACTTGGTGCACTCCTTGCTCACTTTGAGAATAAAGTTATGCTGCAGGGATTCTGCTGGAACGTGAACTCCTTCGATCAGGAAGGAGTTCAGCTGGGGAAAATACTGACAAAACAGGTACTTTCAGGAAACAGTGATTCAGTACTTGAAGCCTATTTCTCGCTGCTAAAGTAGTTCAGCAGCTGAAGCATTCTTCCGTAACTGATCCGGATTTTTACACCCCGGTATCACCGATGTTACTGCTGGATGTCTCAAACACCAAGCCAGTGCCCAAACAGCCATATCAACTCCCGAGGGAACCTCTTCCGCTAAAATCCGATGTACTTCAGCCAGACGTCTGTTAACCTCTTCGGTTTTATGTCTGGATCTGACATCGCCCTCGGCAAAGGTTGCTCCCGGTTTATATTTTCCACTTAGGAAACCGCTAGCAAGCGGGACTCGAGCCAATACTCCGAGATTTTGTGCCAGACAAGCCGGCAGTGCCTCTTTTTCAGGATTTTGATCCAATCGATTGTAGACGATTTGAATAACCTCAGCTCCTATCGCTGAGGCACTGTTAATCTGCTCCATACTTCCGGAATTTTTTACTGAAATACCCAGATGCTTCACCTTTCCCTGTTTTACCAAATCAGCTGCTGCATCCCACAAACCGGGAGTCTTGAAATCATCATCATCCCCTGAATGAAACTGAAGAAGATCAATATAATCAGTCTGTAGGGATTTTAGCGAATCCTCTACCTGCTTAATCAATCCCAAGCCGGTAAAATCAGGAGTCCGGTCAAAGGCTCCATGGAAATGGTGACCAAATTTAGTTCCTAAAAACCAGCTTTCACGATCCTTCTTTAAAGAGTTTCCCAGAAATTTCTCAGAGAGATGATCTCCGTAGCATTCAGCGGTATCTACTAAATTAATTCCGGTTTCCCGGGCAGTATCAACAATAGCATCAACTTCATATTGGGAAAAATCGTAGCCCCACTCTCCGCCGAACTGCCAGGTTCCAAGACCAATTACACTCACTTCTCTATCAATACTTCCCGGTTTTCTATATTTCATACATCTGCTCCCTTGTATATTTGGGATCTTTCAAACTAATGAGACAAAATCCGAAGCGTTTTGTTCATTTTGAAAAGATCTATCTGCTTTCTATTACAATAATACCCTCTTTCAACCCAAACGAAAAGTAATATCTTTAAACTGAGAAACGTCAGCCTACTACACACAAAAGAGGGAAAAGGATAGTATGGGGAGATGGGAGACGGGAGACCGGAAACCGGAAGATCGGAAACAAGAAAACATCTTAGAAATATCTGAGATTTTCCTCTTGAATTTTTAATCTTTTGGTCTCCGGCTTCCAGTCTACTTTTTTTATACGGGGGAATCTATGCCGGGAAGCAGTTTTGGGAAACTTTTCAAGATAACCACATTCGGAGAATCACACGGCGGAGCAGTTGGTGTAATTATTGACGGCGTTACTCCCGGGCTTGAAATAAGTGAACAGGAAGTACAGACAGAGCTGAACAGAAGGAAACCTGGTCAATCCGATGTTACTACTCCCCGTAAGGAGAGTGACACCATTCATATCGTGTCAGGCTGGTTTGAAGGAAAAGCAACCGGTGCCCCTATGATGATGATTCTCTATAATGAAGACCAAAAACCCTCCGCCTACGATGAAATAAAAGATAAATTCAGACCGGGTCATGCAGACTTTACCTATCTTGCTAAATACGGAATTAGAGATCACCGGGGAAGCGGCCGAGCTTCAGGCAGAGAAACTGCAGCGCGTGTAGCAGCCGGTGCTGTAGCCAGAAAGCTTCTCTCCCAAAATGGCATCTCCATCTTTGCCTACACCAAACGGGCAGCAGGAGTATCCTGCTCTACGGTTGATCTAAATGTAATTGAACAAAATCCCATGCGGGCCTGTGATCTTACTGCCGCTGCTGAAATGGAAAAAAGAGTCAGGCGTCTGGCCGATGAAGGTGACAGTGCCGGCGGTATTGTTGAGTGTGTAATTTCAGGAGTTCCTGCAGGTCTCGGTGAACCGGCATTTGATAAAATTGATGCCGACCTTGCTAAGGCAATGCTCTCTCTGGGAGCCGTAAAAGGATTTGAAATCGGTTCAGGATTTTCCTGTGCCGATATGCAGGGAAGCGAACATAATGATGATAAAAATCGTGAAGGATTTCTTACAAATAATGCAGGCGGCTCTCTCGGGGGAATCAGCACCGGTCAGGATATTATTTTCCGTATTGCGGTAAAACCCACATCATCAATATCGAAACCGCAGCATACTACTGATATTACGGGAAAAGAGACCATAATAGTCACTGAAGGACGGCATGACCCCTGCATCTGCCCAAGAATTGTTCCGGTTGTTGAATCGATGGCTGCTTTGGTGGTAATTGACCACATTAAAAGGCAGGCAGCACTTCACGCCTAACACACCTAAGGAGAATTTATGCACCCTGCAGCACTTATTATTTTGATAGCTATAGGATTACTTATACTGGTAATCACAATCAAGACTCTGCTGTTTAAAAGGCAGATTCCGGTAATTGATAAAACTATCTCCTCAATTCCGAATATCGATGATACGGTAAAACACCTGAGTGAAATTATACGTTTCAAAACCGTATCTCATGCAGATTCTACAAAAACAGACTGGCAGGAGTTCAACAATCTCCATAAATGGCTGGAAACGGCCTACCCGACAATTCACAGCAGACTTGAGAAAATAGTTATCAGCGATTATACCCTGATCTTTCACTGGGAGGGGTCTGACCCCGCACTTAAACCATTGCTCTACACTGCCCATCAGGATGTGGTTCCTACAGGCGATGCTGAGAAATGGATTCACGATCCATACAGCGGACAGGTTACAGATGATGGATATCTTTGGGGCCGCGGATCACTCGATATAAAAATTCAGATGATTGCTGTTCTTGAAACTATCGAATTTCAACTGATGCAGGGTTACACTCCTAAACGCGGTGTGTATCTCTGCTTTGGACATGACGAAGAGGTGGGAGGAAAACTGGGAGCTGCTAAAGCAGCAGAATATTTTAAAAATCAGGGAATATCATTCTCATTCCTTATAGATGAAGGCGGAGCAGTAACTGATAACATGATTTCCGGTCTCAGTAAACCATTTGCCGCCATTGGTGTAGGGGAAAAAGGATATCTTGATGTTGAATTAAGCTGCACGCAAAAGGGCGGGCATTCCTCAATGCCTCCAGCCAAAACTGCCCTCGGGTTAATTGCTAAAGCCATAACAAAATTGGAAAAAAGGCAATTCCCACTAAAACTCACTAGAGTTCCCAGAGAGATGTTCAAAAACCTGGGTCCATTCATGCCCCTCCTCTACCGAATAATTCTTGCAAACCTCTGGTTATTTAAGCCCCTGTTTCTGTTGCTCATGGCTGGAAATGGTGCACCAAATGCCATGATTCGTACGACAACAGCACCGACAATGGCATTGGGCAGTGAAGCTCCAAATGTACTCGCCTCCAGGGCTGCGGCTACCATCAATCTACGGCTGCTTACCGGGACTAGTTCCGATCAGGCCACAGATAGAATCCGAAGAGTAATTGGGGACAAACGGATAGAACTGAAAACACTTCTGGTAAATGAACCTTCAAAAATATCACCTATGGATACTGCACAATACAGGATTCTCTCTGAGACTATTCTACAGATTTTTCCGGATAGTGTGGTTTCTCCCTATCTTATGCCAGGAGGTACAGATGCCATTAAATATCAGGATATATGTGAGAACATTTTCAGATTCTGCCCTATGCACGTGCACTCCAGTGAACTGGATAGAATACACTCGTATAATGAACGAATATCATTGAAAAATATCGAAAATGCGGTTATCTTTTTCACACAATTGTTTGAGAATATCGACAACAAACTTTAATTACCCAGGAGAGTTCTATTTATGGCTAAAGCTTATATACATGCAGGCATTTGCGGATTTACTACAGATGTTACTGCTGTGCAAAATGATGAAGGGAAAGTTGAAATTTCGATTGACAGCACCTGCCCGCACATTATGAAAGTGGCAGACAGCATAAAAGAGGTTGAACCCTACAATGAAATTGGATTCTTCGGCGGATCGATCCCTTCAATCCTGCAGGCTCATTACAGCTGCCCGCATGCCGCCTGTCCGGTATTTTCAGGGGTGGTAAAAGCCGTTGCAGCCGGGCTAGCGCTTCCCAAAGATGTCATCATAACCGTATCAAAATAGCATCTTATTCCAAGGTTGCAGCCATAACTGCTTTTATCGTATGCATCCTGTTCTCGGCCTCATCAAAAACCACAGAGTGTTTACTTCGAAAGACATCATCGGTTACTTCCATCTCTCTTAGACCATATTTGCTGAAAACCTCTTTCCCGATCTCTGTCTCAAGATCATGAAAAGCCGGGAGGCAGTGTTCAAAAATAACAGCTGGATTTCCCGAAGCATTCAACATATCCATAGTAACCTGATAGGGTTTCAACTGGGTTATTCGTTCTTCAAATTTATCCTCTTCACCCATTGAGACCCACACATCAGTATAGATTATGTCCGCCCCTTCCACTGCAGTATAAGGATCACTTTCACACTCAATAACTGAACCTGTTTCTGCACCAAGACTCTGCATTTCAGTAAGCAGATCCTGATCCGGCCGCAACACATCCGGACATGCAGCAGTAAAATTCATTCCCAGTTTAGCTGCACCGATTATCAGAGAATTTGCAACATTATTCCTGGCATCCCCGACATAGACCAGTTTCATCTCATTAAATGGTTTTTTCGTAGTCTCTTTTATGGTCATAAAATCTGCAAGTATCTGGGTAGGATGATAGAGATTTGTCAGGCCATTCCATACCGGAATTCCGGACCATTTCGCCAGAGCATTAACCGTTTCCTGCTTAAATCCCCTGAACTCAATACCATCGTAGTATCTTCCGAGAACTTTTGCCGTATCCTCCATTGACTCTTTTTTCCCCATTTGACTATTGGTGAGAAAAGTTACCTGCGCACCTTCATCATAGGCTGCCACCTCAAAAGCACAGCGGGTTCTGGTGGATGCTTTTTCGAAAATCAATACAATATTTTTACGATTAAGAAGATTCCCCTTCTTTCCATGAAGATTTCCCTGCTTTTCTGAGCGTTTTTTTGCCTTTAATTCAATTGCGAAATCAATTAAGTACATGATTTCATCTGCGGTAAAATCCTTAAGTGTCAAAAGACTTCTTCCTGCGAGGTTAGCCATACTCCTCTCCTCCTATTATAATAGTCCTCTAAAGTCAGAAGTTTTCGATTGTTATTAATTCCATACTTTATAATAAATTAACAGAATACAATCGTAAACTTCATAAGCCAATTTCCTAGGAAATTGGCTCCCTTACCAAGGGCATACTCATGCACCTTGGGCCGCCCCGTCCCCGAACTAATTCTGATCCCTGGATAGGCAGAACGGTTATACCGTGTTTTTCAAGGGTATCATTTGATACCACATTTCGCCGATAAGTGACAACCACCCCAGGCGCTATAGCAAGAGTATTTGCACTGTCATTCCATTGTTCTCTGGCTGCAGTGATCCTATCCCCCCCGCCGGTTTGGATTAAGTCCACAGAAGGCAGCTTAAGCGCTCGCTCCAATGCCGACTTAAGTCCTGTTTCCGGTTGTACCAATAGATTTCGTTCTTTTCGCATGGAGATGGTAAAAACCTTTAATGCAGACTGAATACCCGGATAGATGGTAAATTTATCATGATCCACCATAGTAAACACGGTATCCAGATGCATATAAGCACGAGTAAAAGGTATTTGGACAACAAGAATATTCTTAAACCCGGAGCCTTTTCCTTCAGAATCCGAAGTGGTTGTTAAGATCTGTTTTGCAAGCTCTTCAATCGCCCAGGCTTCTGTTCTGGCACTGCACCCTACCATTAAAGTATTTGCATCAAGCACCAGGATATCCCCACCTTCAATGCTGCTTCCTTCAGCATATCCTTCCAATAGATGCGGTGCAGAATCATCTGTCCTGAATGTGGGATGATACCGCATAATTGCCGCAAGAAGCATACTCTCTCTTTTTCTCGCATCTGTATGCATTGTATTGATAGAGCATCTGTTTCCAATAACTGCACCTGGATCCCGGGTAAAGTAGAGATTGGGAAGCGGGTTGATATAGAATGGATACTCATCCCTGATGTAGTAGGAGAGATCGCGTCGGCCAGCAGGTTGATGCAGTGCAATTTCATCTTTTTTTGTTCCGGCTATCAGGTGCCCGGTAAGTGATAAATCATCCATTCCCAGAAGATTATCCTGCAGAGATTCGCACAAATCCAGATCTGGAATTCCCGTAGCCTGAACTGTTTTCTCAATAAGAGATTTTTTGGCTTCCGAAATTTTCACCGTATCCTTAAGTAATTCCTCAACATAGAGAACCTCACACCCATTATTTCGCAATGTTTCTGCAAATGCATTATGTTCTTCACGCATACTGCCGAGAAAAGGGATATCCTCAAAAAGCATGGTATCCAGATATTTAGGGGTAAGTGTCTCCAGCTCACTTCCCGGTCTGTGCAGAAGAACCCTCTTCAGGGAACCTATTTCTGAATAGACCTGTAACGTACTGCTTGTGTGTGTAATCAAACTTCTCACCTTCTTTTATGAGCCTGTCAAACTCCTAGAAAAATAGTTTTAGACCATTTCCCTTTTTCTTATTCTCACCTTCTGTTAGTTTATCACCGGAAAATTTTTCTATATCGGCCGGACTACCGGAGACAAGTAAAATCTCGTCTTCTTCAAGTACATGATCCCCGGAGACAAACTGCTGATATCCATCATCTTTTTTCAGTGCAATAATATTTAAGCCGGACTGCTTTCTTAGATCCACATCAATCACCGATTTTCCGGCCATTTTTTTGTGAATTTTTACTTCGGCAATAACCAGATCATCCCCAATGGGAAAATAACCAAATACCGCATCAGAAAAAAGCATAGGAACCAAGCGCTTAGCAGCTTCCCTGTTGGGAAATACCACGGTATCTGCTCCGATAATATCAAGAATTTCACCATGCTGAGAAGATTCAGCTTTAGCTATAATTCGTTTGACACCCATTTTCTTCAGGTAGTTTGTGACAAGGATAGAGACCTCCAGACTGTCACCCAAATCAATAATTGCCGCATCGATTGTTTCAGGGATTAACCGTGTAATCGTCTCCTCATTCATCGCATCTGCAATAAATGCACTGGTTACCTTATCTTTAATTGCCTCTATTAACTCACGCTTTTTATCTACTACGAGAATTTCACAGTCAAGTTTTGATAACTCATCAAGCATAAATTTACCAAAATTGCTTAGTCCAATAATTGCATATTGTTTCATCAGCCTATTAAAACCTCCTCTTCCGGATACTCTACCTCTTCATTATGTTCTTTAAATAGTGGTATTGACAATGATATCAAACCTACCCTGCCGGCAAACATAGTACAAATAATAACAAATTTTCCGGCTATCGACAGAGATGATGTAAGCCCGGCAGACAACCCAACCGTCCCGAATGCTGAAAAACTCTCAAATACGACCACCATAAATCCTGGTCCGCCGGTTTCTGCACCATTCATCTCAGTAAGGGTGAGAAGAAACACAGAAACAGCAAGAAGCATTACGGCCTTCCCCATAAACAGCATCGACCGGGTAACCGTCTTCTGCGAAAGCACCCGATCCCCTATCCTGATTCTCCCCTGCCAATCGATCTCCTTCAGCAGTGTCAGAAAAATAATTGCGAATGTTGTGGTTTTTATGCCCCCTGCAATTGAAGCGGGAGATCCGCCGATAAACATAAATATCATTGTCAGGAATTTGGAGGAGCTTTTTAATGCTCCCTGAGAAACGGCATTAAATCCTGCTGTACGGGGTGTAACAGATTGAAATAAAGCATTAATCAACTTATTTAAACCAGTCATCTCTTTCAAAGCCCCATTTCTTTCAAGGAGTAAGAAACCTATCGTTCCCAAAATAATTAAAGCTGCTGTAGAGATCAGAACTATTCGGGTATGCAGTGAATACCTTTTTTTCTTCTTCCGGGTTACTATGATAATATCATTAAAAATCAAAAATCCCAGACCGCCGGAGATAACCAGAAGCATGATAACAATAAGTATATAGGGGTCGGATGAATATCCCTCCAGGCTACTGGAAAACAGGGAGAAACCTGCATTACAAAAAGCTGAAACCGAATGGAACAGGGCAGTGAAAAAGGATGCATCCGGCACGGTAGTCCTGAATCTAAACCAAAGCAGCAGTGTTCCGATCAGCTCCAGGGTAACTGTCATGACCAGTATATTTCTTAAAATATGGTGAGCCTGGAACTCTATTGAGTCAAGATAGTAATTTCGGACTGTCCGGAGATTCCGTAAAGATACCTTCCTGTTCTTTACGGAGACAAAAAACATGGTGGTAAAGGTAAGAATGCCCAACCCGCCAAATTGTATAAGTAAAAGGATTACCACCTTGCCAAACAGTGAGTAAAGAGCTGTATCGACCGTTATAAGTCCTGTGACACAAACTGCAGAGACTGCAGTAAAGAAAGAATCAAGAAAACCCAGCCGGGCCGATCCATTCCAGGCAGCCGGCAGAAACAGCAGTACTGTTCCCAGACCTATCAATGCAATAAAATAGGAAAACAGGGCAACTCGTTCTGAAGTACTTTGTCTTTTCATTCTGATCATTCTGAGAAAACTCTATTACAAATAGGGTGGTAATGCAATAGCCGGATACTATCTACCCCTATTCCCAGGTGAAGGTAAAAACCGAGATTACTGTACAGACAATGGTAAAACCAGCCAATATCAAAATTTCAGGAATAAACCCGCTTATCGGCATCCCAAAAGAGACCCCTTTCATGAGTTCCACTCCATGGGTGAGCGGGAGAAATTTTGTATAGATAACCATTTTTTCCGGAAACATTTCACTGGGAAATGTACTTCCTGAGAGAAAGATCATAGGAAAATAGAGGATATTCGCTATTAAGTTTGCCGATTTTTCAGATTTTGCCAGCGATGCAACAAGAAATCCGATAGAAAACATACTAAGTGTAGTCAGTATGAAAGTAAGAACAAACAAAAAGATATTGCCATCCATATTATAATTAAATACTACTTTAGCCAGAACCAATACCAGAAATACGGAAATTATAAGCAGGATAAGGCTTCCAAACAGCTGACCTCCCAGAATCATCCAGGGAGAGAGCGGTGTAGCCTTGTACCGCTTGAGAATTTTTCTCTGCCGGTATTGGCCTATTGATATAGGGAGATTCATCAACCCAATAACACAAATACTGATACTGAGATATCCGGGAAGCATCGTATCCAAAGCTCCGCGGTTATTAAAGAATTGAGCAGGATCATTTCCATAAATGGAGCCGAAAAGAATGACCATCATGGGTGGAAATATAAGTGCGAAAAAGAGTGTTACGAAACTCCGGAGTAGCAGCCGAAACTCAACTATACTTACTTTGATAAATAGTCTCATTTTCTTGCCCCCTGCATGTTGTCTGAATTTCCAATCTCTATACCATCGGTATTAATACCGGCAAGGTGGAGATATGCATCATCTAAATTGGGAGTTCGCATGTTAAGTGTGTATATATTGATTTTACGCTCATCCAGATTTCGGATCACTGCCAGTAGACTCGTATCCGGAGAGGTGCGGATCTCGACTGCATCCTGCAGCTTCCGAACCTCACGAACTCCCTGCATCTCTTTAAGAAAATCAAGGTTTTCATGATCGGTGGTGATAGTTATATGATGATCAAGTTTACAGGAATCCACCAACTCGCGCGGGCTTCCCAGAGCTGTCAATTCGCCCTTTCGCATCAAACCAACCCGATCACATAATATTTCAGCCTCTTCCATATAGTGGGTGGTCATAAAAATAGTCTTCCCCATCTCTTTGAGTTTCCTGATATAAGCCCACATTTCCCTTCTTGCCTGTGGATCAAGTCCTGTGGTCAATTCATCAAGAAAAAGTATTTCCGGATCAGGAATAAGTGCTAACACGACAGTAAGCTTTTGCCGCTGGCCGCCTGAAAGTGAAGAGACATAGGCCTTCTCCTTCTCCATAAGGCCAAATTCAGCAAGAAGTTCCTTATATGAAAGAGGGTTCGCATACAATGCTGTAAACAATCCACAGAGTTCATGTACTTTTATTCTCTCCTGATAGGCTGATTCCTGGAACTGTACGCCTACGCGGGAGAACAACTCTTTTCTGTTCTGGTTCGGCTCCATTCCTAGAAGTGAAACAGTACCTGAATCGGTTTTTTTTATTCCAAGAATACACTCTATAGTTGTTGTTTTCCCTGCTCCATTATGCCCAAGCAATCCAAAAACCTCTCCCTTCTCAACTGAAAGAGAGAGGTTCTTTACCGCTTGTACCTGGCCATAGTTTTTGGAAATATTTTGAATTCTAAGTTCAGACATTCAGCCTCCCTAAAAGAAAATCATCAATATAGTACCTCATGAATTGCTGTTACTCAAGGAAAAGGAGCCGATATCGGAATTTCAGATATCGGCTCAACTCTATTTGTAAGTTTTTTTCTGGTTTTTGAATATTTCTGCTTTTTTTCGAAGTTACTATATATAGAGTGCAAAATTTTTTACTGGATTCTTTTCAGACAGTAATAATCGTGACTTACTGTTAAGATTAGTAAATTCGATATTAATTGATAAATACTACACTCCCCTCTCTGAATTGGTAAATTATCCTTGGCTTGAAGGAGCCGAAGATGAGACAGGCGAACTAACTACTGGAGTTGCTGTCGGAGGAATTACTGAAAATGGTGATTATCGGCAGATGGTGCTCCATCCTATGGAGAATCCATAGAGTCTTCCTGTGGGTTAAATAGATCACAACTGAGAAAAAGTCCGGATACTATGACTGCCAGCAAAACAATTTTCCATTTCATGAATATACTCCATTTACCATCCGAGTGGTTTAATATGGATCAATGAATACCAGGTTTTCCCAAATTGCCTGCGTACATCTAAAACGATACTATTGTGATTCTCGTCTGCCAATCACCAGTACCAACTGCTGTCATAGAAAAGATACATGAGAACTCTTCTCCACTCTCTGCATACCCGGCTAATATGGACTGATCATCTTCTTCGCTGTTTTTCTCAATAAAATATCTCACTTTCATTGGCGAACCGGAGCCTTCAATATTTGGATACGCAATTCCATCAATACCAAATGTATTATTTTTAAATTTTACAATCGTTCCTTTTGCAAATCCAGCTAACCCTTCTTCTTCATCAAAAGAAGAATAATGAATAAGATTGCATGAACTAAAGAAAATAAGTAATGGGAGTAGTATTGCTATAAGATTTCTATACATATGATTGAATCTCCAAAAAATATTTTATGGTGCTGGATACGCAACATTAAATGGTATATATACCAAATCATTTACCGCATTGGTAATCTGAACAGTAGTAGTACAGTATACAGCATTTTCTGCCCTACTATAAATACTTGCTATTATTGCATCATCAGAAGGAATATTAATTTTGTACCACCATAGTATTCCCGATTCCGTTACATGATTGATCCAGTAATTCCTCCCGATAGCATTATTATGATAATCCATGGGATTATCAAGTGAATTATCCACTGGAGCCGGATGTCCATGCTCATGTGCATCAGTAAATGTTTTTGCCCAATTCACACGAGCCATTTTATTGCCATCTGTATATTTTGCTATCAATACATTCCAAATAGAATGCCTAAAAGCATCACACTTATCCCTATGACCATTTTTCGTATATGTGTTCATCTCATATTGAAATGCTAAGTCTGTAGCTTTTTTTGTTCCACTTATTTTCCAAAAATTAAAAAGTAACAACCAGTATTCTTCATTACTTAAATTATCTGGTTGATAGGGATAGTTGCGGGAACTTGCATGGGTTATTGATTCATTAAATAGCTGATACGTACCCTGCTGGCCATATATTTCTCTGATTTTTTCAATATTATTCCAAACCTCTTCTTTTGTTAATAAATTGGGAAAATCTTCAAGTATTATTAATAGATCATCATCTGATATTTCGTATAAATTGGGATATTCTTTTTCGTATATAATATCTTCTGAAATCCCAGCTATTTCATCAAAAGAAATCATTGTTATTTCATTTTCTATAAATCTTGGTGATCTGCTTCGCATTAATGCTTTATAATCATCCAATGATAATTCCAATGCATCCTCAGGAACGCCTTCTTTCAATATCACCGTTAACCCATCTTTTTCCACAACAACTCTTTTTGACACATCGGTATCAATAAAACCTTGCTGACATGAACTAAATGTAATAAGTACAGCAAAAACAACCAGTAAGATAGGGTAGATTTTCAATCTTCTCACTTTTAAACTCCTTTTATTAGTATGATAGAAACCTCTACAATTGAAAGTAATTAAATGTTAATAGGTATATTATTTTTTTTAACACATTTGTACCAGATGCATTTATATGGTAACGCGATAACAAAAATTTGTATATCATACTCAAGTACTAGATCACTATCTTATTTTCCGATAAATATTTAGCTACTTTTTTCCATTACGAAAGAAAGTTGATATAAATAAATATTTATCGTATAATACTCAAGTATGAGAATACTGTATATTATACTTCATTCTGTTTCTCTGTGCAGCAAGGAGAAAAGTTGCCTCGATTGATCATAACAAGCGTCGTAACCATCCACTTGATACGACAGAGTATCCGGGAGCTAAAGTGAAAAATCCGGATAGATAGTTGGAACTGATTGGCAAGAAGCCGCAACATGAGAGCCGAATGGGAAAAATACGCTTGTTTGGGGTGGTATTCAGAAAACAGCTTGGAACAAGTCCGGGAAATTATTTTTTTATACCCTACGTATGAATGAAGAGGCCCGGCTGCTTCGCGAAACACTCACGCCAATTAAAGAAATAGCACAATTAACAGGTTACCGGGATATCGTTCATTTTTACCACAGCTTTAAAACCCACTTTGATATAACACCGAGAATGTATCGAAATAAGCATTTACCATTGGAATAAAATTCTCCACTTATTGACTGTATTTAGTAATGAGCCTGATCAGATTTCCCGTGAAATTGATCAGGGGAACTTTTGCAATTGACAAACTTATGACTCTTTTACGTATAAATACATCATCCTGCGGTATTTCCCGGGTGTAATTCCCGTTACTTTCCTGAATATCCTGGAAAAGTATTGAGGGTCATCAAATCCCGTAGTATAAGCGATTTCCTTGATAGACCGGCTCGAATATGAGAGTTGTTCGCAGGCACCTAAAATCTTTAACTGTATCAAATACTGCAATGGAGAATAAGAAGTTAGTTTCTTGAAAATCCCGCGCAGGTAATTGTATGAATATCCGCCGATAGTTACAATTTCCTCTATCGAACATTGTGTAAGCAGATTTTCCTGCAGTTTGATTTTTATCTGTTCGACCAACTGCTCATGGGCATCTGATGCCTGTTCTTCGTATGAACTGCCGCAGGTTATCATTAAAAGTATTTTGTACATTAGTGCCGACATCTGAATATGATAATCCAGAGGCTTCCGTGAAGATAATTGGAGCAGCTCATTAAACGATGATTGAATATTCCATAGACCAGTATGCTTCAGAATTGAAGATTTTCTGCTTAATAGCCCCTTTCCTTCCAAAGTTTCTGCAATTTCTCCATTAAAAACAACCCAATACTGGGTCCACAAACCGTTAATCGGACCATAGCAATGCGGCTCACCCGGGAAAAGCAATAAGAGATCTCCCTCTTTTAATGGTACCGCATCTGAGTATGCGGGAGAATAATACTCTCCTTCACCTTGAGCAATATAGACCATAGCGTAGTAATTCAGTATTCTTAGGCCATTTTTATTGAATTGATCGTCGACAATCTTACCTGTACCGACAATGGTCAATCCAGGAAGCGTTTGGGTAGGAGGCGGCAGGTGCTGAACATACCTCTGTGCAGAGATGTAGATATGGTTTTCTTCCGACATAAATCTATTATAATATAATTAATCAAATTGTCCACTTCTATACGGCAAAAAGTATCTATACAAACTGGATTTCCCGAATAGAATACTGCTATGAACAAAAGAGAAGCGTTTCTACGAGTATTGAAAAGAGAAGAGTTGTCAAATGCCAACAGGGTCTTTCCTCCTGATATCGGTTTGACCCCACCAAAGATTGCCGAATTTAACAGCATGAAAACAGGAATGACAATCGAAGAGTATTTCGGACTTTTTCATAGATTAGTGGCAATAAGAATGCAAAAAACCTATGAAGGCGATGGATATTATCTGTTTAAAGGTCAGAATATGCCTGATAAGTATGAGGTTGATACCTATGGAACGGGGAGCTCCAGGGGATCCGAAGCCTGCATGCACATGGTCCATTATCACCCTCCCATGATTGGGGAAAGATCACTTGAAGAGATTCAAAACTATCCGCTGCCCCAAATTCCTGAGAACGAGTTTGAAAGAGTTAGAAAAGCGGTAAAAGAGAATCGGGACAAGGAGCTTGCAGCTGTGGGAGCACTTGAGCAGACGATATGGGAACGAGCCTGGCTGATACGGGGCATGGAAGATCTGATGGTAGATATGATGATGGAGGACCCAAAAGCGGAACTTCTATTTTACCGGATCACGGAACTTTCCTGTGCAGCGGCTGCCCTGTATGCAGAAGCCGGCGTTGATATGATCGCACTGGGTGACGATATAGGTATGCAGACTACTCCCATGATGGATCCGAAGCTGTGGTATAGATATCTGCAGCCCCAGCTCGCAAAGGTTGTTAAAGCTGCCAAAGATGTGAACCCGAACGTGATAATTTTCTATCATTCCTGCGGCCACGTGACTCCTTTCATCGACGGGCTCATTGAAGCGGGTGTAGAGGTTCTGAATCCTTTACAGCCGGAAAGCATGGACGTGATGAAGTTATATTCTACCTATAGCGATAGACTTTCATTCTGGGGTTCGATTGGAACGCAGACAACTATGCCGTTCGGTTCAGCAGACGATGTCCGTAGCACTGTACTTGACCGTGTCAGGATGTCAGAAAGAAATAGGGGAATAATCATTTCGCCCACTCATATTATTGAACCTGAAGTTCCCTGGGATAACTTGCATGCATATATCGATATCATGAATAAGTTAAACAGTTTGTAAAATAACATTGTTTTCAATATCTGATTTTCTGCGGTCACATAGATTTATTAACTCAGTGATTGTATTTTGCAGTTTCATATAATTAGTCTTGTAACAGAATAAAAAAAAGCCTGGCCAGATAATTCGAAGAATTTTCTGCCTACGACACGGGAAAAGCTCTTCGTGCACTTTCACTTAATCGTTTTCCAGACTTCTTTTTTACACAGAGCTTCTTGATTTCTCAAAAGCTTTTCCTAGGCAGAACCTACGGTTCTGCTTAGATTGTTTTAGACGAGTTTTTCTTTTTTTCTGGGTTTTACCCAAAAAAAAAGAAAAAAAAGCCTGGCATACGACCGGGAAAAGCTCTTCGTTTCCCCTAGCATATCCAGACTACTTCGCTACTCTTTTTAAGAAAGTTACTTTTGTTCCCAAAAGCTTTTCCTGGGCAGAAACCAGCGGTTTCTGCTTAGACCTTCTTAGACCAATATTTTATTTAAAAGCACCCTGAAATGGGTGCTTTTAAATAAAAAAAAAGCCTGGCAACGACCTACTCTCCCACGGGCGAACCGCAGTACCATCGGCGCAAGAGGGCTTAACTACCGTGTTCGGGATGGGAACGGGTGGGACCCCTCTGCTATGGTCACCAGACTTACTTAGTTTTATCTCTGGACCTTTTTGTGCTTACACAAACATGCTTAACACAAACCAGGTACAGTAATAACCTAAGTTATTTTTCTCTTACGAAAAGGATGAACTTAATAATATGGTCAAGCCGCACGATAAATTAGTACTGGTCAGCTAAACATGTTGCCATGCGTACACTTCCAGCCTATCAACCAGATGTTCTCTCTGGTATCTTCAGTCCAGTTCTCCTGGATGGGATGTATCATCTTGAGGAGGGCTTCCCACTTAGATGCTTTCAGCGGTTATCCCTTCCGAACGTAGCTACCCAGCACGTACCGCTGGCGCGATAACTGGTACACTAGAGGTTCGTCCACCTCGGTCCTCTCGTACTAAAGGCAGATCCTCTCAAACATCCAACGCTTGTGGCAGATAGGGACCGAACTGTCTCACGACGTTCTGAACCCAGCTCGCGTACCGCTTTAATTGGCGAACAGCCAAACCCTTGGGACCTGCTCCAGCCCCAGGATGCGATGAGCCGACATCGAGGTGCCAAACCCTGCCGTCGATATGAACTCTTGGGCAGGATCAGCCTGTTATCCCCGGAGTACCTTTTATCCGTTAAGTGACGGCGCTTCCACTCGCTACCGCCAGATCACTAAGACCTACTTTCGTACCTGCTCGACTTGTAAGTCTCGCAGTCAAGCCACCTTGTGCCTTTACACTTACCAGCTGATTTCCAACCAGCCTAAGGTGACCTTCGCGCGCCTCCGTTACTCTTTTGGAGGCGACCGCCCCAGTCAAACCGCCCACCTGACATTGTCCACTAACCAGTTTCATGGCCAGTGTTAGAAACCTGAAGTATAAAGGGTGGTATTTCACCAACAACTCCACACAGCCTAACGACCATGCTTCAAAGTCTCCCACCTATCCTACACATCATAATCCAAATTTCAATGCCAAGCTGCAGTAAAGGTTCACGGGGTCTTTCCGTCTAACCACAAGTAATCGGCATCTTCACCGATACTTCAATTTCACCGGATTTCGCGTTGAGACAGCGCCCAATTCGTTACACCATTCGTGCGGGTCGGAACTTACCCGACAAGGAATTTCGCTACCTTAGGACCGTTATAGTTACGGCCGCCGTTTACTGGGGCTTCAATTCACTGCTTCGCTTGCGCTAACAACTCCTCTTAACCTTCCAGCACCGGGCAGGTGTCAGTCCGTATACTTCTCTTTGCAGATTCGCACAGACCTGTGTTTTTGGTAAACAGTCGATTGGGCCATTTCTCTGAAACCCTCAACAAACTTTGACATCCATCAAGGGCCACACTTCTCCCGAAGTTACGTGTGCATTTTGCCGAGTTCCTTAACGCGAATTCTTCCGTACGCCTGCGCATTCTCAGCTCGCCTACCTGTGTCGGTTTGCGGTACGGTCTCCTTATGTTTATCCTGAGAAATTATTTCTTGGCACGACGACTCCACTGACTTCGCTCCCCCGTAGGTTCGCTCGCATTCACAGCTCGTCTCAGATGACGGATTTGCCTGTCATCCTCATAAACTTACTGCTTAGACCGGGACTACCATCGCCCGGCTCTGCTTCGCCCTATGCGTCATTCCATCGGAACATAAGGAGGTACGGGAATATTAACCCGTTTCCCATCGACTACGCTTTTCAGCCTCGCCTTAGGGGCCGACTAACCCTTGGGAAGATTACCTTTACCCTGGAAACCTTCGGCTTTCGGCGGACAGGGATCTCACCTGTCTTTTCGTTACTCATACCTGCATTCTCACTTCTATCCCCTCCAGCAACCCTTTCAGATCACCTTCATCGGTACATAGAACGCTCCCCTACCCACAAAAACAGTAAACTGTTTCTATGCCGTGGCTTCGGTGCTGCGCTTAGCCCCGTTACATTGTCGGTGCATCACTACTTGACCAGTGAGCTATTACGCACTCTTTTAAGGAATGGCTGCTTCTAAGCCAACCTCCTGGCTGTCTTTGCAATGTCACTTCCTTTTCCACTTAGCGCAGCTTGGGGACCTTAGCCAACGGTCCGGGCTGTTTCCCTTTCGACTACGGACCTTATCATCCGCAGTCTGACTCCTGTACATTATGTTACGGCATTCGGAGTTTGATTAAGTTTGGTATCCGGTGAAGGACCCGCACCCATTCAGTGCTCTACCTCCGCAACAGTCCATACAAGGCTAGCCCTAAAGCTATTTCGGGGAGTACCAGCTATCTCCAAGTTTGATTAGCCTTTCACTCCGATCCACAGTTCATCCCTGCCCTTTTCAACGGACTAGGGTTCGGTCCTCCACTCTGCTTTACCAGAGCTTCAACCTGACCATGGATAGATCACTTGGCTTCGGGTCTACCACATACAACTATTCGCCCTATTAAGACTCGGTTTCCCTCCGGCTCCGGAACTTCTATTCCTTAACCTCGCTATATATGGTAACTCGCAGGTTCATTCTACAAAAGGCACGCCATCACTAAAAGTTAGTAAACTAACTTCAAGCTCTGACCGCTTGTAGGTCTACGGTTTCAGGTTCTATTTCACTCCCCTCCCGGGGTCCTTTTCACCTTTCCCTCACGGTACTATGCGCTATCGGTAGCTGTCTTGTATTTAGCCTTGGAAGGTGGTCCTCCCTGCTTCCAACAGGATTTCTCGTGTCCCGTTGTACTCAAGATCGATCCCCACCTATTATTTTTATTGTCGAGTACGGGGCTTTCACCCTCTTTGACTGCCCTTCCCAGTAGCATTCCTCTAATAAAACTTCATAGACGAACGGTCTTGTGCCCGTTCCAGAATCCTCTTACAACCCCCACCATGCAACGCCACAAAGCTTACACATACCAGGTTTAGGCTCTTCCCACTTCGCTCGCCGCTACTACGGGAATCTCAATTGATTTCTCTTCCTCCAGGTACTTAGATGGTTCAGTTCCCTGGGTTTTCCTCCCATATACTATTTTATTCATATATGAGTGCCTGTGGTTCTCACAGGCGGGTTACCCCATTCGGACATCCGCGGATCATTGGATATTTGCTCCTCCCCACGGCTTTTCGCAGCTAATCACGTCCTTCTTCGTCAGACAGCTCCAAGGCATCCTCCGTAGACCCTTATTCGCTTGACCATATTATTCTGTTCATCCTTCCCTCCTCATTACCCGACGGTAATAAGGTCTTCCTTAACGCTCCCGCGTTAGTAAGCTATGTCAAAAAACGTTTCTTAGCACCCTGCTCTTAACAAGCTGGGTTCCAAAAATCGGATTACTCCGTTTTGTTCATAATAAAAACCACCGAAGTGGCTTTGTATATGGGCCTGACAAGACTTGAACTTGTGACCTCGCGCTTATCAGGCGCGCGCTCTAACCACCTGAGCTACAGGCCCAGACTTTGAAATAAAAAAAGGAAAAGAAGGAAAGAAGTATAAAGTGCTGAGAATTACTTCTCAACGTGTAAGGTCTTGCATCCTTACTGGCCTACGGCCTATGTCGGTTCCGGGTTTGAAGTATCCCGGTTCCATTGACTACTTGAAACTAACTGTTTCGTTCGTCCCTTTCTTATTAGAAAGGAGGTGATCCAGCCGCACCTTCCGGTACGGCTACCTTGTTACGACTTCACCCCCCTTACCAAGCATACCTTCGGCACCGTCCCCCCTTACAGGTTAGACTAGCGACTTCGGGTACCCCCAACTCGGGTGGTGTGACGGGCGGTGTGTACAAGGCCCGGGAACGTATTCACCGCGCCATGCTGATGCGCGATTACTAGCGATTCCAACTTCATGAAGTCGAGTTTCAGACTTCAATCCGTACTGAGACCGGCTTTTTGCGATTCGCTTGACGTTGCCGCCTCGCTGCGCTTTGTACCGGCCATTGTAGCACGTGTGTAGCCCAGGACATAAGGGCCATGATGATTTGACGTCGTCCCCACCTTCCTCCGGTTTGTCACCGGCAGTTCCATCTGAGTCCCCACCTTAACGTGCTGGTAACAGATAGCAGGGGTTGCGCTCGTTGCGGGACTTAACCCAACACTTCACAGCACGAGCTGACGACAACCATGCAGCACCTGTATACCGACTGCAAGCAGCTAGTACATCTCTGTACTATTCCGGTATATGTCAAGTCCTGGTAAGGTTTCTCGCGTATCATCGAATTAAACCACATGCTCCACCGCTTGTGCGGGCCCCCGTCAATTCCTTTGAGTTTCACCCTTGCGAGCATACTCCCCAGGCGGTACACTTAACGCGTTAGCTCCGGACATGAATGCTACCACCCACCTCCTAGTGTACATCGTTTACAGCGTGGACTACCAGGGTATCTAATCCTGTTTGCTCCCCACGCTTTCGCGCCTCAGCGTCAGTATATAGCCAGATGTTCGCCTTCGCCACCGGTGTTCTTCCAGATATCTACAGATTTCACCCCTACACCTGGAATTCCAACATCCCCTCTTATACTCAAGAAAACCAGTTCCCAACGCGTTTCCCCAGTTGAGCCGGGGTATTTCACATCAGGCTTGGCTTTCCGCCTACGCGCCCTTTACGCCCAATAATTCCGAACAACGCTCGCCCCTTACGTGTTACCGCGGCTGCTGGCACGTAATTAGCCGGGGCTTATTCCTCGGTTAACGTCATCACCCTGCCATTCCCTGCAGGGCTTATTCCTCCCCAAGAAAAGAACTTTACAACCTCACGGCCTTCTTCGTTCACGCGGCGTCGCTCCGTCAGGCTTTCGCCCATTGCGGAAGATTCTTAGCTGCTGCCTCCCGTAGGAGTCTGGGCCGTGTCTCAGTCCCAGTGTGGCCGGTCACCCTCTCAGGCCGGCTACTCATCGTCGCCTTGGTAGGCCGTTACCCTACCAACTAGCTAATGAGCCGCAGGTTCATCTCTGTGCGGTGCCGTAGCACCTTTCCTCTCCTCTGCTTATGCAAAAAAGATCGTATTCGGTATTACTCCATGTTTCCATGGGCTATCCCCAACCCAGAGGCAGATTACCTACGTGTTACTCACCCGTTCGCCACTCTCAAAAGTCCGAAGACTTTCTACCGTTCGACTTGCATGCTTAAAACGCGCCGCCAGCGTTCGTTCTGAGCCAGGATCAAACTCTCCATCATATATTTTTAGTACCCGAAGGTACTAATATACTTTGTGTTGTCTTTCCCCTGTCGCTTCGCTGACTTGACAAACCTTTCGGTTTGTCTTTGCAGTTTGTGTTAGTAAACACAAACTGCTGCTGTTCGTCTACTTCCGTAAACTTCCAGCTGTCAAGGTCTTACTTTCGTAAAACGCTCCCTACCTTCACGTCTCCACGTTCACATAGGTTGTTAAACTTCAGGACCTTTATACTTCTTCTTTTCAATCAGTTTCCTGATCGTTCCTTCCCTTCCCTAATTATCCCTGTCAAAGAACTGTTGTCCATATGCCGTTAAGCGCTGGACTGCGTCTCAGTTAGTTGTTATTAATAACTGCTAACCTCAACGCGCTTGATCGTTATACCAATAAACACTCTTATGTGTCAACAAGCAAACAGGTTTTTCCTATAAATAATTATTATTATCATGAACTAAAAGAACATCATCCAAAAGTTTGGATGAAGACTCAGCAAAGAAGTCAAATCTGACAAGCAGGAACCACGATAAAAAGCAGATTCAAAATGTTTCAGTGGCAGGAGATAAGTGCATCGGCTATTTCCGAAAAACCCTTCCCATAGCAACTATCAGCACAATACGCCGGCATGACCGGCATATCTACAGAAGAAGACAAAACATTGGCCACACCGAAACTTAAAGGAAAAAAATCGAATAACGGTGAATCATTCGGAGCATCACCACAATAGGCAATCTGCTGCTTCATTATATCCTCCGTTAAACCATACACATCCTTCAACAAGTACCTGACCATATCCAACTTGCTGTAAGTACCAAACCAGCAGTTTACATGAATCGAACTGACACCGAAGGAGGCTCCCTCTTCTGCACAGATACGAAGAATCTGTTCTATCCCATCCTGCCCTAAAAAGGGTTCTTCCTCATGATGATCAAATGCAATATCATATATCCTGCAAAACTGATCTACTGAGAGTTTGCTATGGGGGACTTCTTTTAAGACACGTTTGATAAACCGGTCAGCTTTTGCACGATACCCGTCCCGGATGATCGAAGGATAATCAACCCTTTTTCTTACACCATCTTCACGATACCAGGCTAAAGCTCCGCTTTCGGTTATGATTGCATCTATCGGCCATTGACGAAAATAGACATCAGCCCAACCTGCAGAACCACCCGTTACAGGGATAATCTTTATTCCCTGTTCATGGAGATCCCAAAGGCTTTTTAATGCTGACGGCAGCAATCTTCCTTTAGTTGTTATTGTATCATCAACATCAGTCAGTACAAATTTGATCCCGGAGCCATCTCCAGAACTCAATTCAGAAAGTGATTGTGGTTTTGGAATTCTCTTATTTTTTATCATTTGTTTCGGCCTGTTTATTTAAACACACCACTGCGTATCACCGGCCGCAGATAGGTAATAAAAGATATAACTGATGCTGCTGCAGTAAGAACAAAAAGAACAAACAGAATTGACTGATATATTGATAACCACTCCGCATCAGGCATGCTCCGCATTAAGAAGGCCAAAATTATTCCCGCAAACCCCGAAACGGCATAAAGGACGGCTTTCGCCTTCCCCCAAATATTAGCAGCCATGACAACACCCCTTCCCATCATTATCATCCTGAGAAAAATCACGGAAAGCTCCCGATAAAGAATAATGATAAATATCCATAACGGCATAATACCTGAATAGGCAAGACAGAGAAAATAGGTAATCCTGCTTATTACATCGGCAAACGGATCCAAAACCTTTCCTAAATCCGTAATTAAATTCATACGCCGGGCAATGATCCCATCCAGCAAATCAGACATCTCGATTGCTATACAGAGAACAATAAGTGTCCATGCTGAAATAGTGATCAATAAATCAGGATTCGGGGCATTAACCCAACCGGGAAGAAAATAGGCTATAAAAAATAACGGCGCCATTACAAGGCGCGATACAGTGAGCTTATTTGGTAAATTCACATACTACTCCATGTTTTCAGGGTGCAGACTGATTATCCTGCAGTCTCTGAAATAATAGTTGATAGTATATCGTTTTTTGATTTACGGGAAAAGGTATAGAGGAGCTTGTATCCATCTTCTTTCCTCTTATTTATAAGAGTTCGGAATTTATCAGTCATCTCTCTTCTTGTTCTAAAATGGTACTGTTTCACACGCCCTTTAGCAAGATTTTGTCCCCATGCAGTAGTAAATTCATACCCATCAAACAGCATTTGCTGTTGATCATGGATCGAATAATAGTAGGTCTTGTTGTTACTCTCTTTATATAGTGTGACAGTCATAACTATACTATGGGAGTATAATGGGAAAAACACAACTGGGTATGATGAGAAAACAGCTGCTGGATGCTTTATTACCTGATTGTTGGGTCTACAAAGGTTTACCCAACATATAGCGGAGTACTTCAACACCCACACTAGGGTATAAAAAACCAGGGCAAATCAGCTGCCCTGACTGAATGATTACAAATCATAAATCCGGGTATATTTCTCCTCAAGGTATCTGGAAAAATGTGAGGGGTCGAGAGGTTTTCCCGTTACCTGCTGCAGAACCTCTGTTGCTGTATAAACCCCACCTTTTTGATATATTTTCTCATTCAGCCACCTCTGCAGATGTATGAGATTCCCTGATGAAATATGTTCACGGTAATCAGGAATCTCCTGCTTTAGGGTTTCAAGAAACTGGGCACTGAAAAGGTTTCCCAGGGCATAGGTAGGAAAATAACCAATTAAGCCTGCTGACCAGTGCACATCCTGAAGAACTCCCTCAGCACTATTAGCAGGAATAACACCCAGCATCTCACGCATTTTCTCGTTCCACGCTTCAGGCAGATCCTTCACTTCAAGTTCACCGTTAACTAAGGCTGTTTCAATTTCGAATCGGAGAATTATATGCAGACTGTAGGTCACCTCATCTGCATTTACCCTGATCATCGATGGTTCAACTTTATTAATTCCACGAACAAAAGCATCCCGGGATACTTTACCAAGCTGATCAGGAAACATACCCTGTAAAGATGCATAATAGTTTTCCCAGAAATCATCACTTCTAGCTACAATATTCTCCCAGAATCTTGACTGGCTCTCATGTACAGCCAGGGAGATACCGGTTCCAAGACTTGTTCCCTTCAGTTCAGGGCTTGCGGCACCCATTTCGTAGAGAGCATGGCCACCTTCATGGATCGTACTGAAAAGAGAACTGCTCATTGAGGGTTCGTTATACCGTGTAGTAATACGAATATCATCCTTCCCTACTCCGGTCGTAAAAGGGTGGGCAGATTCTGTCAGGATTCCCCGCTGAAAATCAAACCCCATGTCGGTAAGTATTTTTCTTCCAAAATCATCCTGGAGTTTATTATCATAAGGCTCATACAGGAAAGAGTCATCCACCTGCCCCTTTTCAGCGATTTTCCCGAGAAGAGCAACAATATCTTTCTTAACACCGCTGAACACTCTGGCCACTTCAGAGGTAGTCATTCCCGGTTCATATTGATCAATAAGCGGGTCATAAGGATGTTCTTTATATCCAAGACACTCTGTGGTCTCTCGGGTTAGTGCAACTATTTTTTCAAGATGCGTTTGAAAAATTGAAAAATCCTGACTTTTTCTTGCCTCTACCCAAGCCGGTTGTGCTTTACTGGTAACTACAGCCATTTCCTGGACAAGTTTTTTGGGGATTTTTCTTTCCCGATTATACTCTCTAAAATACTCCCTGATCAAACCTCTTTCCATATCAGAAAAAGATGGATCTCCTGAAGACTGCTGCTCAGAAGCTCCAAGAGCATCAAGCAAGTCCCCTATTTCGCCAGACGTAATTTTATCATGCAGAACTCCCTGCATCAGAGCCATTTGCTCAGACCTGCCCTCTACGCCACTTTCCGGCATATTGATTTCCTGATCCCAACCCAATAACGCTGTTATATTCTGATAGAGAACCCGTTCGTGATCTATCTCTTTAAGCCTTGCAATATTTGCTTTTCTATCCATAAACATCTCTCCTGATTGAAAAAACCAAGCTACTTCGCTCTTACATAATAGTATCAGGAACTACCGTATTGTAAAGAGAATACTTAAAATCATATTATGAAAAAAAGTACTTTAAACAAATGACTTTTCATAATATTATTAAAAAAACCAGAAAATAATAACTGCAAAAATAAGGAGAGAACAATGCCGCTAATTGACATGCCCCTCGAAGAATTAAAAAAATATAAAGGGATCAACCCAAGACCAGCAAATTTTGAAGAATACTGGGAACGGGCTCTGACTGAGCTTGATGAAGCTTCACTTGATATAAAGTTGATTCCGGCAGCTTTCCAGGTCTCTTTTGCAGAGTGTTTTGATCTCTATTTTACCGGTGTCAGCGGATCACTAATACATGCAAAGTACATTCGCCCCAAGACAGTTGAGAGCACTCCCCATCCTGCAGTAATTGAATTTCATGGATATTCAGGAAATGCCGGAGACTGGGCAGACAAACTCAAGTGGGCAGCCGCAGGGTACAGCTCTCTTGCCATGGATGTACGTGGACAAGGCGGAACTTCTCAGGATCTTGGCGGAGTTACCGGAACAACACTACGAGGTCACATCATTCGTGGAATAGATGATAATCCGGATAGTCTACTCTTTCGAAATATTTTCCTCGACACAGCACAACTGGCAAAACTTACCATGCAGCTTCCTGAAGTTGATCCAGAAAGAGTTGGCGTCTGTGGAGGTTCTCAAGGTGGAGCACTTACTCTCGCTTGTGCCTCATTGGTTCCCGAAATCAAAAAGGCTGCACCTGCTTATCCGTTTCTTTCAGATTATCAGCGTGTATGGGAGATGGATTTAGCTAAAGATGCATACGAAGAGATCAACTTCTATTTCAAACGATTTGACCCGCTGCATCTCAGAGAGAAGAAACTCTTCACAACTCTTGGCTATATTGATATCCAAAATCTCACCAACAGAATTAAAGCAGAGGTGTTACAGGCAACCGGGTTGATGGATACTATCTGTCCGCCGTCTACACAGTTTGCAGCATATAATAAAATTACTTCCAGGAAGGAGATGATTTTATATCCGGACTTTGGGCATGAGAGCCTTCCTGGATTTAGTGATAAAATATTTAATTTTATGATGGATCTTTAATATAGTATGATCCTATTCAGCCGCTTTGCGGCGTTTCCAGGTTCTGCGCCATACCAGGTATCCGGTAACTGCAAAAATCAGAAATACTAAAAATGCAATTTCAGCTGTTTTCAGGATATCAGCTGCCTGTCTGCCGAAAAGAAAAACCAGTGCAAAAAGAAGCCCGGTGGTTACCAAAACTGCCGGGATTTCAATTAATATGTAACGAATATATGATATACGGATTATACCGGATGTCATGTGAAGAATATTCCTGAATCCGAAAGGTATAAACCTGCCGAAAATAAGAGCAGTCGCATCACGATTATGCAGGAAACCGGACATTACAGCGACCTTATTCCTGAATGCATCCCGACGCATACTTTCCTTAGGAGCAAGCAACAGCTGACCTGCACCCCTGCCAACCCAATACGATACGGTATCACCCAGAAAGGCACCAATCAGTACTGCGGCAAGAAGACTCAATGTATAATCAGGATTCATAACAGCCATTAATGCTGCTGTTATATTAATTATATCCTCAGAAAGAGGAACATTTGCACCGGCTAAGGTCAGAAGCAGTACGATAACAAAAGGAGCAGCCTCCAGGTTTTGCTGAATATACTCTACTATCACTTCCACTACTAACCAAGCCTCCGTTTAGTTTTCTCTATTTTCTACCTGCTTTCTGAGCAGCTCGGTAAATTCATCAATCGGTATACCATTCTCCTGTTTACCGGATCGATACCGCACGGATACCGCACCAGCCTCCAGTTCTTTCTCTCCCAATATCAGCATGAAAGGAATCTTCTCCTTCTGTGCATTTCTAATCTTAGCATTGAGTCGGTCAGTACTAAAGTCTCCGGAGACTCTAAATCCCTGATCTTTAAACAATTTTACTATTTTCTCAGCATAATCACCAAAAATTTCGGCTACCGGTATAACCCTAACCTGTTCAGGAGCAAGCCATGTAGGGAAAGCGCCGGCATAGTGTTCTAAAAGAACTCCAAAAAATCGTTCAATTGATCCAAGAAGAGCCCGGTGAACAACAAACGGCTGTTTTTCAGATCCATCCCGGTCTACAAATGTCATTTTAAACCGTTCAGGCAGATTGAAATCAAACTGAACAGTAGAGAGCTGCCATTGACGACCAAGAGCATCTTTTATTTTTAAGTCGATTTTGGGTCCATAAAAAGCGCCGCCGCCTTCATCAACCTCATATTCAAGGCCTTCCGCCTCAATAGCTCCTCTTAAAGCCTCTGTGGCAGAATCCCATTTTGATTTTTCACCTACGCTCTTTACCGGCTGAGTAGAGAGATACGCACTGATATCCTGAAATCCAAAAGAGCGAAGCATAAAGAGTGAAAATCTGAGTACTTCCAGTATTTCATCCCCCATCTGCTCAGGCGTACATATAATATGTGCATCATCCTGCGTAAACCCCCTCACCCTTAACAATCCATGCATAGCTCCAGCCTTTTCATACCGGTACACCGTTCCAAGTTCAGCCCATCTACAAGGCAGATCACGATAAGAGTGCTTTGAGTTGTTATAGATCATTATGTGGAAGGGACAGTTCATCGGTTTTGCATAATACTGCGCCTTATCCATCTCCATAGCAGGATACATTCCCTCTTTATAAAAATCGAGATGTCCTGAGGTTTCCCACAGCCATGCTTTTCCAACATGCGGGGTAAAAACCATTTCATATCCGTTTTTATAGTGCTGATCGCGCCAGAAGTCCTCTATTGCAAGCCTGATCCTGGCACCTTTCGGATGCCAATAGACAAGTCCGGGACCGGCCTCTTCATGCAGTGAGAATAGATCAAGCTCTTTCCCCAGTTTACGATGATCGCGTTTCTCAACATCTTCAAGATGCTTCATATAGAGACGCAGCTCTTTTGGATTTTCCCATGCGGTTCCATAAATCCGGGTAAGCATGGGGTTAGTCTCTTTACCTCTCCAATATGCTCCCGCAATCGAAAGGAGCTTAAATGCTTCAGCCTTCAGCTCTTTTGTACTCTCAACATGCGGTCCCCGACACAAATCAGTAAACCCGCCCTGAGAATAGAGTGAGACTTCATCTCCTTCCGGGATTGCATCAATCAGCTCCTGTTTATAGATCTGTTTTGCAAACAGCTTTTTAGCCTCTTCGCGGGAAACAACCGTTCTCCCAAAGGGTTTATCATCTGCAATTATCGTCTTCATGCGTTTTGTAATTTCTTCTAAATCATCCGAAACCAATGTTCTGGGAAGATCAAAATCATAATAAAATCCGTTATCAATTGACGGACCTATGGTTATTTGCGCCTCCGGGAACATCTGCAGAACTGCTTCTGCCATTACGTGCGCCATAGAATGTCGTATTCTTTTCAATTTTTCTTCATTTGCCATTTCTCTTTACTCCCATACATAGAATACATAGATAAAGCCTTCATGTTTTGCCCCACTACAGACTGCTTGAATCAATTAAAGATAATTCATACAGTCATGCAAGGACGAAAAACACAAAGGCTCTTACTAGAGTCCAGGCTCTTATTAGAGGCCACGGTTTCCGCGGTTCCACCTTACTTCCGAAACAGCTTATTTCATGTAGCGATTATTCCGGCTCTTCATTTTCCCATAACGCAGGGCGAACGGCAACGACTTACTTAAATTCTGATCTCTTTTACAGGAGTCAGGATTGTTCAGCCCGCAGCTCAGGAGTGGTTTTCGGAAGAAGTCTGCCGGGTATTTTCCAGCCTGCTGGAATTTCGGTTTTTTCGAATAATCCAGATTGAACACCCTCTCTGTAGTTAAATTAAATAGATTTTTTCAATGTATTTAATTCTTTCACTGACAGCTGTACTTCTTAATTGTCTCCATCTCAGCTTTGAATAAACTATGCGTAATTCCAGATATTTAGTCAAGGGCTAAGATTACTTAGCTTGGCTAAGATTACTTAGCTAAACTCTTTAAGCTCACCTTTATTGTATGCTTCGAGAGCATCTTTTACTGTCATGTCAGCGGCACCTACAAAGACTTTAGTCCCCGCAGCTTTCAGTACAGTTGCTGCATTGCCGCCAGGCCCATTTCCTGTTACAAGAACTTCTGCACCATATTCAGAAAGCTTTTGAGCCGTTTTGGGGCCAGCTCCATGAGCTTCGTTTTCAATAGATCTATTATCGAACGACTCAAAACTTTCAGTTTCTTTATCATAAATAACAAAAAATTCAGTCCTTCCAAATCTTGGATCCATTGCTGAATCCAAATCAGTTCCTTTTGCAGTAAATACTATTTTCATTTTTGCACTCCTAATTATTAATTTAGTCAGAAGTTTTTGATTGTGAGTAAATACATATACTATAAGTAATAACTTATTAACAATCAAAAACCTTCAAAAGTCAATTTAATAAATTAAACTGCCTCAATTTCTTTAATTTTTTCCCAGCTTTCGCTGATAAGCTTGCTTATTTCTTCATCCCACTCAACAATAGTTTTTCCATTGGTCATGGCCATGGTAAATTGTTCGTTATAAGGAATTTCTGCTAGCAGTACTATATCTTCTTCTGCCAGAAAGTTTTTTATCGCATCAGATACGTTTTTATTTAAATCTGACTTATTTATTATACAACCGGCTTTGATTCCAAACTTTTTTACAAGCTCATACACTCTTTTCAGATCATGAATTCCCGAAACGGTAGGTTCTGTTACCAACACAATAAAGGAAGCACCAGACAGCGAAGAAACAACGGGACACCCCAAACCCGGAGAACCATCTACAAGGACTAAGCGCTTATTCTGTTCTTCAGCAAGAAGTTTAGCTTCTTTTTTCACCCTGGCTACCAATTTCCCGGAATTCTCAGCACCGATACCCAAACGGGCATGTACCATTGAAGTCCCTGTTCGTATATCAGACAAAAACCATTTCCCCACATTTTGCTCAGAGTTTGTTATTGCTTGAACCGGACAAATACGGGCACAGTAATCGCACCCTTCGCAGCCCAAAGGATCAACTTTATATTTACTGTCTTCAATAAAAATGGCATCAAATCGGCAGATATCCTGACATTTTCCGCAGCTTATACATGCTTCCGGATCAATAAATGCAAGTTCTCCGCTATAAAAATCGATCGCTTTCCCAAAATTCGGTTCCATCAGCAGATGCATATCAGCTGCATCAACATCACAGTCTGCAACAATAATCTCATTCCCACCAAGGATAGCAAAAGATGCCGTTATAGAGGTTTTTCCAGTTCCGCCTTTCCCGGATATTACAACTATTTCTTTCATTTTCCACCCTGCTTAATAATATCAATATAACTGCTGATTTTTTCGACGGCTTCTCTTACTGAAGGAATCACGGGGTATAAAAGATCACCCCTAGCGTAAGTTTCTGCAATTTTTCTGTCATTTGGAATTAAGGCAATAATATCAATATTTTCTGTCTTACAATACTTTTCTACCTTGTCATCACCTATTCCATGCCTGTTAATTACCACACCTAGAGGCTTTTTTAACTGCCTTACCGTATCAACTGCAAGTTTAAGATCATGTAAACCAAATGGAGTTGGTTCAGTTATAAGGATTACAAAATCCGAATTGCGGGTAACCTCTACAACCGGGCATGCTGTTCCTGGAGGAGAATCAAGTATTTGCATGAGTTCTTCATTAAAATTATCATAAACATATTTAAGAGTCTGCTTAATTAAAGGTACCGCCTGTTCTTCACCTATAATCAATTTGCTCTCAATAAAATGCAGCTTCCCTGCCCGGTAAGATTTGAGTTCTCCCATTTTTTTTGGTTTCATGGGAAGCGATCCGGTAGGGCAAAGTTCAGAACAGGCATAGCAGCCATGACACAATTCGGGAAAAATCATTACCATTTCACCCATTTTCAGTACAGCATTGAAATTACATACTGCCTGACAATTCCCACAGAGCTCACAGCTCCCTTTTGTCCATTCAGGAATTTTTTTGAATTTGTCTTCCGAATGAACAAGTTCACCCTGTATAAAAAGACCTGAGTTAGGTTCTTCCACATCAAGATCTGTGAGGATGCACTCCCTACCCTCGGCAATAAATGATGCAAGATTGGTAGAAAGAGTTGTTTTCCCCGTTCCACCTTTCCCGCTTGCGATTGCTATTTTCATTAAAATATCCTAATTATGTTGTCCTGTTCAATGGTTATGATCGCTGTCACAGAGGTTATCACCATTTTCCAGCTCACTCTGCAAATATTTTTCTACCAGCTTGGCCGGATCTTCCGCGCCAACACCCATGAATACTTCAATGTTATTCTTTCTAAACAGATTCTGAGCCATAACACCCATACCGCCAGTAATTATGGTAGAAACACCCTGCTCTGCCAAAAATGCAGGGTAGGTTCCCGGTTGGTGTACGGGAGGATCCAGATAACTCTCCTTTACGATATTATAGTTTTCTACTTCTATAAGTGCAAAACTTTCACAGCGGCCAAAGTGGGCACACAGTTTTTTATTTTCTGTTGGTATGGCAAAAATCTTTTCCATCTATTCCTCTTTTATGTATTTTTTTGATAGTCAAAAGTTTTTGATTGAGTATCATTACTTATATTATAACATATTACATGTTCATGATCAAAAACTTCAAAAGCAAATATCTAAAATTCCCAAATCAAGTCTATGATTTAATTCGAATTTTAGATATTTACTTCTTCTTTTCAAGAAGTTCTTCCCTAACCATTACTTTGCCGCATTCCGGGCACCGCAGATCAGTACATTTTGTTCCTCTTGCATGAGGTGTTCTGGATCCGCAGGCAGCACATACACAATACCCTCCGGCTCCGTACCCACCCCCGTTATTTCGGCCACGTCCTCCGCCTGATGAATTTCTTCCTCCACCCTGGCCTGAACCTGTCCCCAATCCTTTTCCCTGTGGCATATTTTTCTCCTGATAATAAAAGGTATTAATACCCTGACATAAGCAAAGCTTATGTCTTAGGCAAGCCCTGAACCCGGAGCCTCAAACGACCCCATTCCGCTGAAAACTGCGAAGCTGTTTAAGGGGGCAGGGGTATTACACCTTGCGACCTCTGCCTAACGGTATTACATACCGTTAGGCTTGGGAGTTTCGCTTACGCAAAACTCCGTGCTTAGTGTTGTTACAACCAAAGGTTGTCTTTTCGGAAATGGAACCATCATGATGGTTCCGCTCCTCCCGCTCGTTTGAGAATAAAAGTGGTGATTCACGAATCACCACTTTAGGCTTATTCTTCTACTTTTTTCATCTCTCCAAGACGGCTCTCCATAGCTTTAAGCTGATCTTTCAGAAAAGCAATCTCGTTTTCGATTACACCTGTCTCAGCCTCTTTTGAATAACCGATAGGTACTGCCGCATTATATGATCCATATGGCTGCCCATATCCATATCCTCGACCATATCCGCCGCCCATATGTCTGCCTCCAAAACCTCTCCCGGCGCCCATTCCAGCGCCTCTTCCGTACCCGCTGCCTGCAACTCCATTGTTCATAAATCCCGGAGCATTATACCCGTTACAGAAGCCCGCGCCTCTGCCTGTCATTGGACCCATTCCGTTTGGGCCGCTTCTGTCACCTCTTGGCATTCTATTACCTCCTGCCATAATGGCCATGTCCTCGACAACAATTACCGTGACCAAAACCTCCAGCCAGATCAATAAGATTTTTTGATCCGCAGCCAGGACATCTATCAATATTGGTTTCAAATGCAACATTGAACATATGTCCACAACTATGACACTGAATAAGGTTTCCCCTGAAATGGATATTACCGCCGCCTATGTGAAGGGGCCTACCTTCAATCAGGAAACAGGAAATTTTTTTCCTGGCCTTATCTATCAGTCTAGTAAATGTTGAACGGGATATTTCCATCTCAGTTGCTGCTTCTGTATGCTCCATTCCTATATAATCCGCCAATCTAAGGGCTTCATACTCATCAAGTTCTAACAAAAGTGCTTCTAGTCCGCTCCTTTGAATTCCTGTTGGTTTAAAATCAGCATACAATGGCGGCCTGTGAACAACCCGCTCTTTCTTTGGTCTCGACATAACCTTTCCTTAATATAAATACAATATAATGAACTTATGTGCATAAGTCAATAGTTTTTTGACTTAATCCTGGATAATATCCTGGTATATCCATTGCAACCGTGGTGAAGTCTAGCTATAATTTAATAAAGATGAGAATGAATCCAGTAAATAGAGTGCTTTGACGGTGAAAAATTAATAACTCATAATATCCTCATGAAGAATGGTTGAATATCTGTGATCGAATATATTGTACGCTTTCATTGTTAAGGAGTTAAATTTGAAAAATATATATATTTCTTTAACAGAACAGAATTCCAGAAAACTTTAACAAAAGCAGGATATCAAATTACGGACTTTCCAGCAGGGAAAAAGCTGCTGTCTACGTTCAAAATCAACAAACCAGATCTCTTGATTACCGATATAGCTCTGTATGAACAATTGGAGTCCGGGATCAACAATAGTATACTGACAAAGAACTATGAATATCTACCAATACTACTTGTTTCAGCTACCTTTCAGGATCTGAAAAACAGCGTTAAAAAACAAAATCCCGGTACCATAGATTATATTATTTTACCTCTTGATGCAGATGAACTATTATTTAAAGTTAATGCAATATTCGCAACAAAAGCAACCTATACTAAACTACCCTTACCCTACCAGAATCTTGATGAAAATGGTTATTTCCTTGATGTGAACACGGTGTGGTTGAAAACCCTTGGTTATCAGAAAGAGGAAATTATCGGCAAGAATTTCTCTGAACTACTTCATCCTGATTGGGTTCCTGCATTTAAAGAAAACTTTTCTCATTTTAAGAGAAACGGAACTATTCAGGATCTATATTTCAGAATGAAACATAAACATAATTATTATATCGACGTTCTGTTTGATGGGTACATTGAGACTAATTATGATGGAAGTTTTAGAAAAACTTATTGTATCTTCAAGGATATCAGCAAATTAAAAGAGGCTGAACATGTGCTAAAAGAGAGTGAGGATCATTTCAGAACTATCTTTCACAAATCACCTTTTGGCATCGCATTAAGTGACCCAATATCGGGGCAAATTTATGAAGTCAATGCGCGTTTTGCAGAGATAACCGGCAGAACCAGAGATGGACTGGTTGCCCTTAATTGGCAAAGCATCACCCATCCCGATGACATGGAAAAATCTTGGGAGAATCAGGAGCGCGTGAATATCGGAGATTTGCCGGGATTCAGTATGGAAAAGCGCTTTGTGCCCCGATGGATCGTTTGTCTGGATTGCTATGTCAATTACTTTGCTCAAATCCACTCTAAAAAACCATGCAAGCCAATTGTGTATGTTTAAAGATATTACCGAGCGGAAAAAAATGGAGTTAAAACTTACGACAGAGCACAACAAACTCAACAAAATCTTTGAAACCATGCAGGATGGAGTATATATAGTCAATAAAGAGTATACTATTAAATATATTAACCGGATACTAAAAAAAGATTTTGGCAATCCTGATGGGAAAAAGTGTTATGAGTATCTCTCTGATTTAGATAAGCCCTGCACGTTCTGCAAGATGAAAGAGGTCTTTGCAGGGAAAACCATACAAAGGGAATGGACTTCAGACAGAAATGGCAAGACTTATGATATAATTGAAATGCCAATGACTGATGAAGATAACATTATTGTGAATAATCTGATGATATTCAGGGATATTTCTAAGCGAAAGGAGACTGAGCTTGAACGACAGCATTTGTTGTCAGCTATCATGCAGGCAGGTGAGAGCATTATTATCACCGATTTAGACGGGATAATAAAGTC
>Ga0208902_1000174_pt1 | contig 39848 bp, 30 predicted proteins | sample AntAceMetag02UKH_FD_184767 | JGI IMG/M metagenome (GOLD analysis project Ga0208902, IMG submission 184767) | Saline lake microbial communities from Ace Lake, Antarctica - Antarctic Ace Lake Metagenome 02UKH (SPAdes) (version 2) | ecosystem: Environmental > Aquatic > Non-marine Saline and...
ACAGGTGTGCTCAAAATTGGAGCAGTTTTTATTCTTAAACACTTGAGATTGAAATCTGGATAAAAAATTTAAATATTTTTGTTATGAGAGTTGCTTCGCAGGGGTCATTAGAAACTTATTTGGAAAACCCCCGGCATTTTTTTTGGCTGGGTGACAATCGCTCAGTTTAGGTTACACTAAAGCAGCTGTTTGTGCGCTTTTTAGATTCTATTACCATTGCAAAGGCAACCTGCTCATCGCTCTGTTTCTCCATAACCCGGTGATGCAGAAGAAAACCATACTGATCCTCAAGTACGCAGACCTTTAAGCCTAACCCCTGTGGTACCCCGGCCTTGCCTTTGCAGATCCATTCCGTATGCTGTTCAAAAATAGAAAATACTTTCTCATCATGTGGTATGACCTCATCATTTAAAACCCTGCGGCGCTCCTGATCAATTGCCTTTCCGCGTGCTGTATGTAGCCGTCTATCACTAGCAGTGTTATGACGGCAGAACAGCCTTGCTGGCTAAGCGGTAAAACCTTTTGATCTTTTTTAGATTATGAGTGCTTTGACGCCACCCCACAAAACCATATATAAAACAAACCTGAGCCGTTGACTGAATTACCTTACGGATAGCATCCAACAACAAATTGATTGTCGTTATCAAAAATTGCGTGCCCCATTAGAAATTTTGGTATTTCATCCCGTGATCGCATGCCAAATTCAATCTGCACACACAAGCCAAAGCGTTTTTTTGCTTCATACAACCCGTGCAGCCAACGTTTACGGTCTCTGGAAAATTTTAGTAGAAATTCTTGCTTGTGGCAAGGGTGGGTAATATGCCAGACATAACCAGGAATAAAATGTTTATTTGCTCGCGGCATGCTTCCGACCGGGACCATTGTGGCGCCGACCGCAAAAAATCTTACGGCTCTTTGGAGCAAGCAAAGAAAAGTAAAGTAAATATGTTTTTTGTAATAATATAATTCTCCCCCGAAACGCTAAAAGCTTTTCGGATCGCACGGCCATAGGCCGTGGTTTAATCCTATAATTAAGGGGTAGAACAATCTTTGTTATTCTCAATTTCCACAGTCCCGCCAATCCCTTCACCGGAAAGTACCTGATCTCTCAGATCTTCAGCCAGACATGTACACAGTTGAGAATTTGAATTAATAAGAAAATCATTTTGAAACAATACCTCCTTATTTCCCACAGCGTTTAAGGCATCAAGTCCCAGGCTCGTCAATGCGTCATTGTTATCAATGTACAGACTTTCTCCAATTGATAAGATATTGCGAAGACCATTTAGAGTTGTTAAGGCATCGTTATCAAATATCATAAGGTTTCCACCCACCTGTGTGATGTTGTTCAGATCTTCTAAATTTAGGAGCCCCCTATTTTCGATGATAGATAAATGCCCGTTAATGACCTTAAGATCGGCGCTAAGACCGGAAAGGCGGGTCATGCCAAAGTTTTCAACAATTTCCAAAATACCATTAATTGAAGCCAGATTATTTAGACCATATAAATTTTCCAGCATGCCGTTATAATAAATGGACACATTCCCACCGATTGATTCAAGGCTGCTGAGACCTGTCAGGTCGATCAACGCGTCATTTTCATGTATTTCCAGGTTTCCGTTAATGGATGTTATATGATGAAGCCCCTCCAGGCTTGCAAGAGCGGTGTTTTTGTAAATAGCCAGATCTCCGCCCACTGAGGTTAAATTTTGAAGACCCTCTAAATCAGTTAAACCGCTGACAGCATAAAGGCCCAGGTTACCGCCAATGGCGGTTAAACCGGAAAGCGATTCCAGACTGACCAGGTCATTATTAAGAATCAGCAATTGATCAGTCACTTGTGTAAATTTGCTTAAGATGTCCAGTTCACTTTGACTGTCTAAAATAAAGGTTCCGTCCCAGATCGGCGGATCCTGGTCAACCCTTATTCTCCACTGCCTTTCATCTTTGGTGTTCCATCCGATAAGAGAACCCCCGCTCGTATTAATCCCTAAGACTTGAAGTTTACAGCTGATTATTATTCTATTGGTATTCAGTTTAGTTAATACAAAACTAAACAGTTTACCCTCCCCTACCTGTTCACTGCCATAAGGATCATCACGAAACCAGGCATAACGACTGAATGCCGGAGTATCGCCGTCGACTTCAAAGTCCGCGGTATCTCCCGATCCTAAATTGATAACCACATTCGGATCAGGTAAAGCATCAGTGATTTCACCCTCACCGTCACACCCTGTCACACCGGTAAGAATAAACATAAAAACAATCAAATACAGAAAGCCCCTCAGGTCATTCATAAGTATCCTTCGGTGAAAACATGGGAAAAAACTAAACTAAAGGGCCAAGTCTGCCATTGACCCTTGTCAAATAGTTTTTGAATACCATTAATCCGTCTTTTTAATCTTTTGTCTTTTTGAAGTTCGTTTCCAACTTTCAACACAACACTACTCACCGTATTGTATTTCAAAAAATCAACCACTGTTCAAGACATATTGTTATATTTTTCAGCTGTTAATTTTGTTATTCCTTAAATCCGCTTTTTTGGCAACAAAAATAAAACTGCGACAGCTCTGAGTTGACTTTAACAGCTGCTTTTATCTGAACCAATCGTACTTTGATTTCAGCTCCTTTAGCCAGGCAGAATAACCTTTATCTTTTGTTAAGGAACGGTTCATACCAGCATCACTTTCTTAAAATTTTCTGTAATAAGAGAATATAGATTATCTTTCGACCATACTTTAAAAGCCGCTTTACTATTAAGCATCATGCGAAAACCGAGGCTATGATGACAGCCTGGCCCTGATCAGGATGTACCCCACCACAAGCCCGGAAATCACGGGCTGTGACCCGTCCCCAGTTTTATTTATATTTATCTCAACACCTTCCGAGATGTTTTTCAATTTCGTTAACACACGACTGTTGTTTTTTCCTGATTTTGCTTCCGTCTTCAGCCGTTTTTTTTCAAGTTTGTGTTAGTTTTTATCCAGATCCGTCATAATAAAACCCTTTAAAATAAAATGTCTTTTGAGGTTCATAATTATCTTTAAATCGCAGAATTGTCAAATATTTAAAACTTCATTTTAAAGCAATATGAAAGGTTGCAATTTATAATTTTTAGAGATATACAATTAAAAAACCATTACCAAAAGGAGATCGGCATGACAAAAACACCCTCAAACATGATGCCTCTTAGAACAAAAGCCCCTGACTTTGATCTCCCGGATACTGTCTCGGGAACAAGTAAGACCTTGGCAGAACTCAAATCAGACACCGCGACCGTCATCATGTTCATCTGCAACCACTGCCCCTTTGTTAAACATATCAGATACGGTCTCATACATATGTCAAACGATTATATCCCGAAAGGAATAAGCGTCATCGCTATCAGCGCAAATGATGCTTCAGAATTTCCTGAAGATGCACCGGACCTGTATATTTTTGACAGAGAATTAACGTGTGCCTACAGGGGACAGTTTGATTCGTCCCGGCCGGAAAGCGGCATTCCGGTAACGGGTGAAGATCTTCGGTCGACGCTTGAAAATATTCTGGCTGGAAAACCAATAAGCATTCCGCAGAGACCCAGCCTTGGCTGCAATATCAAATGGCGACAGTAACTAATGCTTCGTTAATAAAATCTGTGGGGACTAAAGAGCATCCCGACAAAGCCGTGACGTTAGGAGCGCTTCGCTCGAGAAGCATCACGCCTTTGGCAGGATTCAAGGAGCGGCCTGACAGCCTTGAGGTAAAATCAAAAACATAAGATCAGTTATCTTCGCTGCACGTAAATCATTAAGCCCGGATTATCATACTTCAAGTACTTTAGGCACTTTAAGTATTTTAAATACTTTCTCAACTCTGAGGCACAGGGATGAACATTTTCTACCCATATATTAAATTGATTAAATTAATTAAAGGAAAAAAACATGAAAGCACTCGGATTAAAAAAACAACTTGAGATCGGTGAACTTAAAAACGAACTGAGCCTTCTTGAAATGCCCATCCCTGAACCGGGCCCAAAAGAGCTTCTGATAAAAATCCACACCACTTGTATCAACATCGATGATATCCATGCCGCGGAAGGCACTTTTCTGGGAGGATTTCAGCCCTATAAAGCCGCAGAAGACAATCCGTGTATTTGCGGTGTGGATGTGGCCGGTACAGTTGAAGAAGTAGGTGAACAGGTCGCCGGATTTAAACCCGGCGATGATGTCTTAGGATATGCAATGCCGAAAGGAAAGGGAAGCTGGGCCGAGTACTGCTGTCTTCCTGAGAAACAGACCTTAGTAAAACCGGAAGACTACAGCTTTGCCGAAGCTGCCTCCTGTGCCATTGGCGGCAAAACCGCGGCAAACGGAGTGGTCTCTGCTTCAGTTTCAGAAGGCCAATCCTGCCTTGTCATCGGTGCATCCGGAGGAATAGGAACAATAATTATCCAGATATTAAAAAAACTCGGCGCAAAAATAACCGGGGTATGCAGCTCTTCAAATGTGGAACTGGTACGGTCACTGGGTGCTGAAAATATTATTGATTACACCAGAGCTCCTTTTGAAAAACAGCTAGAAGACAGACTCTTTGACCGGGTCATCGACTGTGTCGGGGGAAAGGACACTGAAGCACAGGCACTAAAGGTTCTTAAAAAAAACGGGCGTTTTGTGACCCTGTGCGGCCCGGATAAATATATCGGCGACACAAATGTCGGAAAATGGGGAATGACCAAAATGATGACTTATGTCGCATGGAGGACTCTGACAAGTATGATCATTGGACCCAGGTACATCATGGCAGGAATGAGCAGCTCTATAGACCCGATTCAGCAATATATTTTAAATAACAGCATCAAACCAACCCTTGACCGGATCCTTCCCTTTGAAACAGATAAAGTGAGAGAAGGCATTGCCCATGTGGAGTCACACCGGGCCAAAGGAAAGGTCATTATTTCTATCATTCCGGATGAAAAATAGTTACTGGATTTATGCGGAGCATAAATAGCGGCTAACGCCTTGATGAGCAGCCTTCCATCCTTCATCAAAATACATCTAAGCGACGGAGGACAGGTCGGCTTTGAGGAGCATCCCGGTTACCGGGATTTGATGAGCGCTTCGCTTAAGGGAAGATCAAAAGCATTTTTCACCGCAGAGGCACAGAAGAAAACGGGATTCCAGATACTGAATGCTGTGAATGAAAAGCTTAAAAAAAACAGCTTCAAATTAATTAAAAACTGGGTTCGTGCTTCCGCAGGAATAACACCTTTTAAGGTTTATTAACCCTGCCCTCTCTGTGAGAGGATGATAACCAAGTTATTGCTTTTCACTAAAAACCATTAGGCCGCTCTTCGAATCACGCCAAAATTATGATGCTCTTCAAGTTTCAGCGCTCTTTAAATTTCATCAAAATATGAAATTTAAAAAACCCCATGTTCATAAAGTATTTCAACCCCGATCAATATAAGCACTATCCCGCCTGTTATTCCGGCATACCTGCTCACATGAGATAACTGACCAAGCCGTTTTCCGATATTAAGACCCAAAATCGAAAAAAGAATTGATACCACACCGATTATAACGGCAGGAATCCAAATTGACATTTTAAGTAGAGAGAAAGTAAACCCAATAGCCAACGCATCAATACTGGTGGCCACCGCAAGGATGATAAGGACAATTCCTTTTGTCGGATCTTTACGCTGATCAAGTTCATCCTCTTCTTTAAAAGATTCCCGTATCATGTGCAGGCCCACAACAGTAAGCAAAATAAAAGCAACCCAGTGATCATACCTCTCAATATAAGAACGTACCGTCAGGCCTGCACTCCATCCGATGATCGGCATCATGGCCTGGAAAAAACCGAAATGCCACGCCATCCTGAAAGTCTGGCGAACATCTATCCGCTTTAAGCTAACGCCCGCTGCAACAGAAACAGCAAAAACATCCATTGCCAGAGCAATTGCGATAAATAGTATGGTTAAAAACTGCACAAGTTATCTTCCAAATAAAATACTACGGACATATTAAAAAGCAACAGGACTTTACTTAGGTTCTATACAGGGTTCAAGTTAGTCTGAGATAATCATATTCCTGATTTCCGGAACTATTTTTATAACATCCCCAATCATTTTTTCTTTTCCGCGCACTATCTTTTCACCACCCTTTTCTTCCATAGCATGGATCTGGTAAAAGGCTGAAACCTTTCCGTCTGATGCGTCCACAAGCTTTTTCGTCTTGTTCTGATATTTTTCGGCATATAAACTATCACAGGTAACCAGCATCAAAACCTTCTTATCCTTAAAACCGTTCATATATATGGCCGTCCGGATGGCCGGGGCTACTTTTGAGGCCCAGATCGGTGAGCTTAATATTATAGATGTATAGTCTGTCATATCAATCTTTTCCGGAAAGATATCCGTGCGCATACTCAGAAGGGTCCGGATCATTCCGCCGATTATTCCTATTTTACTTTCCCTGTTTTTCAAGTCTTTTATTTCCACAATATCTGCGTCAATCTCTTTCGCCAGACTTTCACAGACAGCTTTGGTATTTCCTGAAAGCGAATAATAGATAATAAGCGTTTTTTCTTTGGATAAAGCACTGGAAGAAATTAAAAACAGATTAAGAGCAAACAGGATAATGACCTTTGAATAAAACTTCATTTTATGTCTCCTATTCCTTGAAAAATAAATTGATTTCTTGTGCACATATATTTTTTATCTCTCCAAAAACATGGTGCTGTTCTTCATCAACCCCCAGATAAGCGGGTGCATCTACTTTTTTCGCTCTCGCAACACGGCCCAGGTCATAAAGCCCTTCATCCTGAGAAATATCAAGCACCTCTGCAATAAAATTCAGCTGAAGGTCAGACGGCTTTTCCGTCTTGATAACCCGGCACTCCACATGCTGATAACATTCTATGATACGCGGTGGCTTTACGTACTTTGAAGGCATAATTGTAAAATCAGTATGTTCAAGTTCATTAACCCCTTCATCATGATAGCGGGAAGTCTCGACAATATCTTTCAGCTGTTCTGCTCTGGGGTAATTCAGGACAAACTCACCGGTCTCCACAATATTTCTTGCCGTGTGCCAGGCTTTGTTAACAATTAAAAGCATCTGGGGGTTTTTCGATGACGAACAATACGGAAGAACAAGGGAATAAGGGGCTGCATTTAGTCTTCCGGCCTTATCTACTGTGGTTACAATACTCACCGGATAAGGTTGCAGTAAAGCATCTATATGCCACATGACATGAAGGTCTACACTCTCTTTTTCCATAGAAGGCCTCTTTCATAAAATAATAACTCTATTTTATAAATACAAACATGACTTTGTCTGAAACTTTTCCTTAACGACTGAAATAATATTCATGGTATCAACTTCTACCTAAGCTGAGCGATTTTTTATTAAAAAAAAACCCTAAAAGTGAAAGTGTTTTGATATTATTGAGTTTGCGAAAGCAATAGTTACAAAACAACAATTCACTCAGAGGGTTAAAGTCATGAAATGCAAAAGCACCGGCCATAAAATCACAACAGTAGAAACAACTCAGGACAAAATTACGGGTAGAGGCGGATTATTATTTATATTACGCTATTTGGAAAAAAGCAATATATTCGATCTTATTAAAACGCAAGTGGATAATATTCGGCAGAACAAAAAAGCAAAACCGGTGGAATTTTTGCTGCGTCAGGTTATGGCCAAAATGCTTGATGGGAGCGACAGTTCAATAAAAGGGTTTGACCGATTACGGCAGGATGAAGGATATGCATCTCAGCTTGAGTTAAAAAAAGAGGACATGGTCTCCTCACATATGGTCAAACGTTTTTTCAAAAAATTCATCGGCTTAAAATATAAGGCCTACAGAAAAGTATTACAGGAGCTTTTTGTCTGGCGCTTACAGATAACGCAGCCGAGCATAATTGTTCTGGATATGGACACGATGGTGCTTGACAATGATGATGCAAAGAAGCGCCAGGGTGTCGACGTAACCTATAAGAAAAAGTGTGGTTTTCAACCACTGCAGATAACCTGGTGTGGAAAAATAGTAGATGCACTTTTTAGAAGGGGCAGTGCCCATTCAAATCACGGTAGCGATGTTAAAACCATGATGAAAGATATTGTAACGTTGATCCGGACCCGATACTGCCCGAATGTGCCAATTGTGCTGACAACGGACAGCGGTTTTATGGATGAAAAGAATTTCAATTATTTTGAAGACGTGCTCAAGATATTTTACATCTGCTATGGTAAACTTTACGACAGTGTCAAAGAATCCGTTAAGGAAGCATCACTAAAGGCCTTTAAAACGTACAGAAATAAGAATACCCGCTGGGATTACTATGAATTTGAAAGCAAATTGAAGAGCTGGGAACAGTCCCGCAGAACTATTTACACAAAGCTCATGCAGGAAGACCGGCAATTATTATTAGAGTTTGTTCGACCGGACTCGATTCTTTACACCAACATAGGCATGGATAAGTCCATGGCTAAACAACTTGCTGCTTCCGGCAACAAAGAGTACCTCAGCGCAAAGAAGATTATCAGCCTGGCCCATGGCCGGGGATTAAGTGAGCTGACGAATCGATCACTAAAAGATTTTATGTGCAGGGAGCAGTTGCCGTTTAAGCTTTTTGGTATGAACGGCGCGTATTATTATGTTCAAGTGATAACGCATTTTTTGCTTGAATGTTATAAAGAGGATGTTTCCCATGATGTTGTGCCGGTAAAATGCTATCCGACAACGTTTCGCAGAAAGCTGATAGATTTTGCGGCAAAGATCGTGGGTACGGGAAATAGAAACATACTGCAGGTATCAAACTCGGTGTGGGAAGTAAACAAAATCCAACAACTCTGGGAAAGGTGTAACAACCCGGTGCCGTTGCAACTATAACGCATCGTCACAGGATATCAAAAAGAGCTATTCGTAAAAAATGATCGCAAGTCGGCACAGGGCAGGTGTGCTCAAAAATGGGGCAGTTTTTTCTCAACAAGTCTTGAGATAGAAATAGTGGTTAATAATTGAAGTATTTTCACCTTTGCAAAATATTAGCAGTCCCTATCTTCAGTTGCTTTGACTAATTTAGAGGATATTTTTTTTGCAGAGTGAAAATCGCTCAGTTTAGGTTCTATTTCATCTATTGTTCGTAAAACCTTCTCCCCGTCAACTTCTTTTTTAGCAAGGATTTGGAAGTATCCAACGACATCTCCACCTTTGTCTCTCAAAAGACTTCTGTTCTTTTCCTTATATTCTTCCTTTTCCTCGGCATTGGTAGTTGTATACAAAATCACCTTTTTATTATCAAAACGGTTTTTTTCAATAAACGTTCTAACGGCCATACTCAGTTTCCCCGTCCAGATCGGCGAGGCGATAATAATATTTTCATAGGCAGACATATCCGGATTTTCCGGTTCGATCCGGGTCAGCTTTCCAAACAGAGAACCAAAAGCAGCACATAAAAACCCCCATTTGCCAGACCTGTTATTTAAATCCCGTATTTCGACCAGATCAGATGCAAGTACTTTCTGAAGAATTTGACAACCGGCTTTAGTATTACCCGAAAGAGAGTAATAGACAATCAGTGTTTTTCCCATAGCCTTCTCCTGGGCACATAGATTTCCACATGAAATAACAATAGATAAAATCATTATAAAAATTGCAGATGTTATTCTTTTCATAAATAAACGCTCCAAGTAATTATCCACGGCTAAAAGCCGTGTCCTTATTAAGGTCCTCAAAGGGGACCATGGAAAATCGGGACCCCATTTTGACCGTGCCGAAGCGTTAAGGGGAGTCACTCGACCCCTGGAATCCTTGAACCCTTTTAATCAATAGTCACACGGCTAAAAATTGCAAATTCCGATTTATCGGGGCCGTGGTTTAATCTTATAAATTAGCTATTCACTATTAACCATTAATAGCAATTAAAACAAGGCTTCCTTCTTCTCCTCTTCTTCGAGGACCAGCTGAGGCCACTTCTTGCCGCGCAGTACCGTGGCAACCGCATCAAAGAACCCCCGGGTAACATGAGGACGGTAACGGTCGCCCACCGGAGTGCCAGCACTGACAATTCTGCTTTTACCGTGCTGTAGTTCAAGCCGAAAGGGCTTGTTAAAATCAGGATAGGGGACCTGTCCCTCGTACTCAAAATGCAGCGGTTCAAAGGTCTCTTTGGGATGAGCAAAAATGCTGTCCGTATTTTCGCTCATGAAATCGATCATCAAAAACACAATAAGATCATACGCTTCCTCAAGGCCAATTTCCAGGGCTTCAAAACTTGCCAGCTTTTCTTCTTTCGGATCCAAATCCTCACCCGCAAAATCCGTATCCGCCAGAATTACCAAAGTATTCGTCCCCTCCAGAACCTTCTCAATTTCAGCCTTCAGATTCCAGTAGTAGACCCGCGCCAGTTCAGGATAAGGATCACCGGGAATATCCGGAAAACCATGCCGAGTCAGTACCAGCAGTTTTTTTTCTTTTTTTGGCAGGTGCAGGATCTCGTCCTCAGCCATAACAACATAGGCTTTACGGTATGAAGGATAGGCTCCGGCAAAGGGGCTGAAAATAATTTTGGCGCGTTCAGCAACCACATCCTTGACCTCCTCAAACAGCGAGTTAAACTCTTCCAAAGAGGAGTAGACATGAAAAAAATCACAAACCACGATTGTTTCCACCTTTTCATGAAGCAGCTCATCAACAGCATGTTCAACAGTCTCAGGGTACATCGATTTGCACCAGCGCATAGGAACACCGGGAAATTCTTTTTGGAGAAGCTTGTTGAAATCAGAAAAGATCGACCGGTGCTGCTGCATATACGGGATTTTTTTGCCCGGCATAATACCGTAATACGATTTTACGATCTTTATGGCAACTTTCTCCGTTATATCCACCAGGTCATTCTTTTCCTTAATAATAAAATGACCCGGAGAGTCCTCTTCACGAGGTTCAACCCATTCATATTTTAGCTTAACATACGGCTCACCCTCTTCATTTTCCGTTTTACCATAACAGTCCATTAAACTGCCGGGCTGATGTTGTCCTTCAGCCGTCAAATTATCAGGATCAAGCAGCACAATCCCCCTATCCGCAAGGATTATCGGCTGAAGTGCTTTTGGAAAAGCAGCCTTAAATATCTGGTTCATATATCTGTTGAAAAAGCTAAAATCATATTCTTCGGGCTGCCCGATTGCCGTCAGCAGTACTCCCGCTTTTCCTTCAATTTTTTTATCCTGAAGCAGATATCTCCGGTAGTTCATATCATCCTGTTTTGGAGAAGAACATGAGGTCAGTAATGACAGTAAAGAAAGAATTATGGATACATTCAAAAACATTTTACGGCTATTCATGCCGGTCTCCTTTCTCATCATCAAAGATTTCCCGCATGTCTTCGGAAATATCAGGGAGGTCAAGTTCAAGCAGCCGCTCACAAGTCGGGATACCGGTTGATTTATCCCAACCGCGTAGTTCATAATACTCATCTTTCATCTTTTCAAGTATCTCGCCTGAAATCATCATCCCTTTTGACGGCCCATCCGGTATGGGTTCAGTTAAAAAACGTTTCGGCAGACTGTCATCTGACCTTCTACTTCCTTCTCTTACCGCAAAGGCACGAATAATATTCCAGATGCGTTCAGCCGTTTTTTCTCCATCAGCAAGTGTCATCTTCATTCCGGTAACCACATTTAAAATATCAACTACATGCTGATTCATCTTTATCGGCCCGAACACCGCCTCGGCCAAATGACACAGGATCATAGAGTCTGTTAGGATATTTAGGTGATTCACATCAATGGTATACTGCGCTTTGCCTTCAATTGTATCCCTTTCAACAATACCTGCCCTCTCCCCGGTTGGACGGCAGTCATGATGGGACCCGCCCCTGGGCCCGGTGGCATATCCCAGTGCATTACCCGGAAGTCCTCTCGCTGAATGCCCGGCAAAGGTCATGCCTTTATTGTGCATGGCAAATGCTTCTGTTCCCCTGCCGATTTTTTCTGCAGCGCGTTTGACCCCGTCAGCAAGCACTTCACCAAACCCTTCTCTGCGTCCGATTTTCCTGATCATAGGCAGGATCACATCCTTATTTCCAAACGTCACATCCAGACCATCCGTGTCCGCTTGGGTCAGAATTCCTTTTTCAACCGCCTCCATGGTAAACGCAATTGAAACACCTGCTTCGATCGCATCCATACCCAGATCATCACACTCTTTTTCAGCTGCAGCAATCGTTTCAATGGAGTCGATTTCACACATTGCCCCAAGCGAGAATATGTTTTCATATTCAGGCCCTTCTGTTTTACAGCCTTTATACGGACCATCGATCACCTCACTGTATTTCCCGCACATCAAAGGACAGGCAAAACAGGACTTATTCCTTACCACGATCTTTTCCCGCATAGTTTCCGCACATATGGCCTCAGCACTTTCAAAAGTCTCCTTCTGCCAGTTGCGTGAACCGAAAACACCCAGAGCATTATTCGCATTCACCAGAACCGGGGTACCATATTGAGGAAGAACCTGCCCGGTTGAAGGATGAGCCCGCATAATTCTTAAAAGGTCCTGTGTTTTTTGCAGGGTGGCTTCCATATCATCAACTTCAAGCCTGCCACTCCCGCGAACAGCGATCCCTTTAAACAGCTTAGAACCCAGCACCGCTCCCAGCCCTCCCCTGCCAAGCGCTCTGCAGCCAACCAATATCGCTGAGAACCTTACCAACCGCTCTCCTGCAGGGCCAATCACAGCCACCTGGACATTTTCATCCCCCGCATCCGTCTTTAAAAGCTCCTGGGCTTTAAAGACAGGCTCACCCCAGAGATGAGATGCATCACGAAGTTCCTGAATGGTGTTATTCACAAAAAGATAAACCGGTTTTTCACTTTTCCCTTCGATGACAGCACCGTCAAAACCGGCATACTTCAACTCAGCAGCAAAATTACCTCCGGCAGAAGAATGGAAAAAACCATTTGTCATGGGTGACTTGGTATATGCCCCGATCCGGCTGCCTGTGGGCGCTATAGTCCCGGCCAAAGGCCCGGCTAAAAATATCACCTTGTTATCAGCAGATAAAGGATCAATACCGGGTTTCAGTTCATCATAAAGCATCCGCGCAGCAAGACCCGCTCCACCAACATATTTCTTCAGCTGACCGTTTTTCAGCTCTTCTGTTACAACCGTACCCAAAGTTAGATCTACTCTTAAAATTTTTCTTGTATATCCTTTATAAAGTTTTGCCCTGCTCATGCCGCGTCTCCTCTCTCATCCTGAACTGTTTCCGGAATTAGAACATCACAGGTACGGCATCCTTCAGGATATGCACCGCAGGGAGTATCACAAACAGGCCCTGCTTTTGAAAAAGGATTTATTTTACGGAAAAATATTTTTATCAACCCCGGGCGATTGACCTTTATTCCTTTTCTTTCACCCTCCTTGTCCCAGATAATCACACGGGCCGGACAGACCTTCATACATCTCGGATCACCCCCGCAGGCATCACAGGTATCTTTGATCTTCGGAATAGGCATCTCAGGAATCCCCTCCATCTCGATCTGTATGTTCGACCGTGATGGATCAAAAAAGCCCAGTCTTCCACCGGAGCAGGCCAACTCACATAATCTGCAGCCCACACACCTATCCGGAATTACATTTATACGATTTATCTTCTTCTTAAAAACTCCATGAGGACATGTGTCACGACATTCATAACACAAAGTACAGGTGCAGGGAACCTCTTCAAGACTTCTAATTGAAAGTTCCTCCTCTCCTTCAGGTAGGGATTGGAACTTATACCCCATCACACAGTTCTTTTCCGGCAGGCATTCATCACACATCAGACAGCGGTCCGTTACAAAGGGAACCCGGTAAAGCGCCGGTTGTCCCAATGCAACCCGGTAACCGATATACCAGCAAAAATACCGGCAGTAGACCCTGTAGGCAAAAAATATCGAACCTAAAAACATACCATTTGTTAAAATCTTGGTCCAGACCATGGGTTTCCAAAGTTCCTGCCAGTCCGGAGAACGGATCATCTCGGCAGATGATGCCAGCTGAAAAACCCTTTCAAAGGTATAAACCACTATAATAAAAAGGACCATTGTTCCTGGAACATAAATACGGTTGATCTGGGACTGGTATTTCTCTGAAATTTTAATTCCTTTAAAATTAAAAAACTTCCAGAGCCCATCCTGAAAAGTCCCGATCGGGCACATCCAGCCGCAGAACCATCGCCCGATAAAGAAAGGCAGGAGAAGTGACCCCAACATCATGGCCGCAGCCCAAAAAAGAAGTTCGGGATTTTCCATGGGACGAGAAGTCATTCCATCTGCAAGAATAACAAGATAAATGCCAAAGAATAAACTCTGGCTAAAAATACGCCAGCGCTTGGTTGCGACCATCTTTTTCATACGTGCTGCCGGGTCCGGCGGAGTCCTGAATAATCTTATAGCGATATAAGTTGTATAGAGGACAACCGGAAGAGATATCAATAGACCCGCGCCCGGAAAAAGCGGCGTCCCCATTCCCCCGTACTCCCAGGCAATCATATCGTTGGTATATATTTTCCAGGCTTCCTGATCAACAGGAAACTGAAAGGGGAAAAAATTTGAAAACCCGGTTAAAGAAAGATAGAACCAGAAGTATGATGCACCCCGGGTTCTGCCGCGGAAATAATCTTGAAACTGAAGGGTTAATGTACCAATTGCAATCATCACACAAACCCAGTTAGTCACATAACCGGTGAGCATCCCCCAGATATAAAGCACCAGCCCGAGTCCTGCCATATTTCTGACATGCCGGACAAAATCTTCACGTGATATCGCACCTAAATTCATATTACATCCCTCCCAGCAGATAAGGTGCACGGGTTACAATAAAATGGTATTCCGAGGGAGATATTCCAAACCCCATCCGCAGATATATTATTAAAACAGTAAGATTGATCATATGCAGTTTAAAGAAAAATTCACGGGGAACAAGGTTGCGTTTAAAAAGTTTATTGGAACATAAGAAGTAAAGAACGAACCAACTGTACATAAATATCAGTGAAGCGATCCACCATCTTTTTGCACTGCCCGGGTTATTCGCCTTGACTTTACCGTAGGGCACTAAAAAAACAAAATTCTCTTTTGTAATCTCACTTCCTTTTTCAAACGAACCGTAGTCTTCAACCAGAAATTTACCCACCATTTCTTCAGGCACGTTCTCCTCGATCCTAAGACCCATCCCGATTGACTCACAGAACATATCGGACATAAAACCGGTAAGAAGCGCTATCAGGATAAAAGCCAGTGCACCTATTCGTGCCGCCTTTGAATAGGCCCAGTCTTTCAGTACCCACTTATAACAAAGCCCAATTAATAGTGCGATAAGAACACCCAGTACCGCTCCGGCAAAAAGACCCAAAAAACGTCCCATGTAATATCCTTCTGCCATCTCACGAAAAAAACCGCACATTTTCATAAAGATACTCGGATACATGCAGTTATCAATAAAACGGAATTTTGCATCCGCTGTTCCGAATGTCTTTCCGAAAAAATACCCGGGGATGACAAGCTCAAGCCAGATCGAACTTCTCACCCAAAAATCCAGGCCTTTAACACCTTTCATATTAACCCCTTATACTGTTTATAAAACGGAGCTTATTTTATATTTACCCAAACTAGTTATTTTCATCATTTTGAGTAACTTTAACTGAAGCCTTTTCAAGGATAAGCGCTGCATTCTTAACTGCTGCATTTAAAAGCTCTTTTTCAGCATCACTTAAATTGTCTATAATCTGAGATAAGGTCTGAAGCTGACTATGACGAAAAGCCTTAAGCCCTTCTCTTCCATAATCTGAGAGTTTAATATCGGACATACGCCTGTCTTTTTTATTCTTTGATATTAGAACATATCCCATGGCTTCAAGCCGGCGCACAATATTATTGGCACTTTGTATTGACATCCCAAGTAATCGGCTGATCTCAGAGATATGCACAATATCATTTTCATTAAACAGGGACAAAATCCGCATCTGAGTGCCGGTAATAGAAGGCGCTTTGGTTAACCCCCTTCCAAAATTAAGGGACCGTAATATCTTCTGGAAGTTAATATATAAATCGGATGACAAATCTTTTTCAATAATTGACATAATTATATTCTCTCTCACATTTTAGTATACGTTTGTTTACTATATAGCTTATCAAAGTTTAAATTGCAAGCTTTCCTTTTACTAATCTATTCATCTTTTGGCCGTTATTAAATAGTTTTAGCAATATTACAATACAAATATAATATTCGGGTAATTTTATTTAAATAACTTATGTATACTATTAGCTGTAACATAAAATATGTTTTGCATATATATGAAAAAATATATTTTTCTTGATATTTATTGAAAATAATGAAATAAACTATATATTATATAAAATTAATATGGTTGATGAATAAAAATTGAAAAATATTTTACTGGCATTTAATTCATGGAAATAGAATTCTCCAATCTGATAAAAAACGGTAAAATTCCCGATTTGGCTGAAAAGTTTCACCGCATTATCGGAATCCCCATTGCGATCCATGATACTGACGGAAAGATACTCTGCAGTTTTGGAAAACCGGATATCTGTGAAACTTTTTATGGCCTCACCCCTGAAACTAAAAAAATCTGCGAAGACACTTCACGACTCCTTGAAAAAAAGCTTGGGCATGAAAAAAAATTCACCCTACATAAATTCAAAAACAACCTTTGTATTGCGGCATCTCCCATTACTGTTGCCGGCAAACATCTTGCAAATCTCCATGCAGGAAGTTTTTTTCTGAAAAAACCAGACCTGTTTTTCTTTGAAAAACAGGCTGCCGCGCTCGGGTTTGAAAAAGATTCATACCTTCATGCTGTCAAAAATACACCCGTCATCACAGAAAACAGGCTGGAAGATATCATGTCTTTTCTGACAAGTCTTTCTGAACTTATTGGAGCAATGTGGAAAAATGAATTTGAACGTCAAAGCACCGTAAAAAGACTCATAGAAAGTGAATCAAAATACCGGGAACTTGTTGAAAATGCCAACAGCATCATACTTAGAAAAAACGCTAAAGGTAAAATAACCTTTTTTAATGAATATGCAGAAAAGTTCTTTGGTTTTTCAAAAGAAGAGGTTCTTGGCAAAAGCACCATAGAAACCATCGTGCCGGAAACAGATTCCACCGGCCGTGACCTTAGAAAAATGGTCAGAAAAATAATAGAACTCCCTGAAAAGTTCGCGAGCAATGAAAATGAGAATAAATGCAAAGACGGCAGACGCGTATGGGTTTCCTGGACAAACAAGGCAATCGTTGATGAAAAGGGTAAACTGAAAGAAATTCTTTGTATCGGAAATGATATCACCAGCATTAAAAAAGCTGCTGATGAAGTAGCAACTTCAAAAAAATTCCTCGAAAACATCTTTGACTCCACTCTTGACGGACTTATTGTCTGCGATTCAGCGGGCATGATAGAATCCATAAACAGTGCGACAGAAAAAATCCTTGGCTATAAAATAGAGGAGCTGAAGAATAAACACCTATCAGCCATAACACCACCTGAATCAGACCACTATCATACAGCTGTTAAAACAATGAAAAAGCTGCTTGAAAATGGCTCAATAAACAATTTCGAAACCGTTTGGGTAAGAAAAGACGGCTCGCCCTGCCCTGTTGAGATCAATTCACATCTGGTCAGAGACTCTCAGGGAAATATATTAAGAGCAATAAACAGTATACGCAACATTTCAAAAAGAAAGAAAGCCGAGGAAACGGCTTCACAGCTTAAAGAAGCCATTGAACAGGCCGCTGAAATAGTAACTATCATCGGTAATACCGGAGAGATCAAATATGTTAATCCGGCTCTGGAGAAAATAACAGGCTATCCACCGGAAAAACTTATCGGATCAAATCCGTTCCTAAAAGATACCGACAAATATAATTACAGCTTTTATGAAGAGATATGGGCCGCCGCAAACAAAGGACAGGTATGGAAAGGACATTTGTCCCCATTAAAGCCCGACGGAACGACCTGTGAACTGGACATCACCATATCACCCATTCGCGACACTTCGGGAAAGATAACCAGCTACGTCAGCATTTCCAGAGACGTATCAAATGTGCTAAAACTTGAGAACCAGCTCAGACAAACTCAAAAAATGGAAGCCATCGGACTTCTTGCCGGCGGAATCGCCCATGATTTTAACAATATACTCGGCGCTGTGATCGGTTTTACCGAGATGGCACATTATGATGCTCCTAAAGACAGCCCTATCAAGTACAACCTTGAGCAGGTACTTGAATCATGTGTGCGCGCTAAAAATCTTGTTAAGCAAATCCTTGCTTTCAGCAGACAAAGCAAAGAAGACCGAATCCCCACCTATATCCATCTTATTGTTAAAGAAACGATCAAACTTTTACGGGCATCACTTCCTTCAACTATTGAGATCCATCACGACATCGAGACCCAGGAGGACATGCTGCTTGCTGACACGACCCAGATCCACCAACTTATTATGAACCTTTGTACAAATGCAGCACATTCAATGAGAAAAAAGGGTGGCGTTCTTAGCCTTAACCTGTCCTCTGTTCTCCTCGATTCCAGCATCGTATCCGTATCACCGGATCTTTCACCCGGAGACTATATTAAACTCACTATTTCCGACACCGGCACCGGGATCCGTCCGGATATCATAGACCATATCTTTGAACCCTTCTTCACCACTAAAGCTGTGGGAGAGGGAACCGGCATGGGACTAACTGCAGTTAAAGGAACTGTCAAAAACCATAACGGCTCAATTACGGTAAATTCAAAACCCGGCAAAGGAACAACCTTTCATATTTTTCTGCCCAAAACACTGGAGCAAATAAAGGCAAAAGAGGAAGAAGAAGAAGAAGCCCTGGCACCCCTGCCGACCGGCAAAGAACATATCCTACTTGTTGATGATGAGAATCTTCTTGTAAATGTGGGAAAAAAAATGCTGACGTCACTGGGCTATATTGTTACAGCTAAAGCAGACAGCAATGAGGCCCTTGAACTTTTAAAACAAAACCCGGAAGCATTCGATATTGTGATCACAGACCAGACCATGCCCCATTTAACCGGGTATGATCTATCAAAGAAAATCATAAAAATACGTCCGGATATACCGATCATACTATGCACCGGCTACAGCGAATCTATTTCCGAAAAAAAAGCAAAATCAATCGGTATAAGAGAATATATGCTCAAGCCCCTCAACAGGAAAGATTTGGCTGAAACCGTCCGCAGAATCCTTGACGGAAAGAAACAATAGTTCTATACTTTCTATAAAATCACCGGCCAATTTTAAATCCTAATGAATCCAGCTGACAAACAAAAAAGATCATCAAAGAATAAACATGTTTTTACAATAACGGACAAATCTGCAGATCTTCGCCTTGACCAGGCAATAGCCGCACATATTGAAAGCATAAGCAGACAAAAAGCAAAGCAGCTTATTCAGACTGGAGCCGTCTGGATAAACAGCAAACGCACACAAATTATTTCAAAAAAAATTAAAAACAGAAGCATCGTAACTGTCTATATCAGCAAAAACGGCTGCAATAAAAGCTACGAGTCAAACAGGTCTAACATCCTTTTACATGACTCGCAGTTTCTCTTTTACAGAAAAGAGCCCGGAATCCCCACACAGGGAACCCCCTATGATAATTACAACAATGTCTATTCCGCGCTCATACGCTTTTTAAAAGAGGAGTCGGCCCAGCCGTACATTGGTCTGCACCACCGGCTTGACACAGACACCTCCGGAGTACTTCTTTTCACCAGATCAAAGGAAGTAAACCGTGATATCAGCGATCAGTTTAAAAACCACGACATCAAAAAAACATATCTTGCCCTGGTAGAGGGAAATCCCGGTTTCGACAAAACAGAATTCACCTCTTATATTTCTAAAGGCAAGGGGAAATATATTTCTGTTAAAAAGGGTCCGGGCAAAATATCAAAAACCCGGTTTACAAAATTAGCTGACTTTGAAAGCTATTCCCTGGTGCGCGCAGAACCTAAAACAGGAAGAACGCACCAGGTCCGCATACATCTTTCTGAACTTGGCCATCCTGTGCTTTACGACCCCTTATATGGAAACAAAAAAAAGCATGGCGCAAAAAGGACCATGCTCCACTCTGAATCTATTACCCTTTTTCATCCGATGCTGAAAAAAGAGATCGTTATCAAGGCTGATTTATTTGACGACATGAAGGATCTTTTAAAGGACTACTCACCTGCCTGCTGATTGTGTTTTATCACTTCACCTCTGCTGATAAAAATTACATCCTCGCAGATATTGGTGGTGAGGTCCGCAATTCTCTCCAGGTTATCCGCAATTCTCAGAATATGCAGACAGTCACTGATAATTGACGGATTTTCCGCCATAAAAATTACCAGTTCCCTTAGGATCTGGGCCCGAATATCATCTATCACAAAATCGCGTTCACGCACAGACCTGGCAATATCACTGGATTCTTTAATAAAGGCCTGAATACAGTCGTTCAGCATCTCAATGGTTATCTCACACATTCTGGGAATATCAATAAATGGTTTTATCGGTTTGTGCTGAATAAGAGGCAAAGCACTTTCTGATATATTCACCGCATGATCACCCATCCGCTCAAAAGCGTTACTCATATCATATATCATTAAAACCGTACGAAGATCCTTTGCCATGGGCTGAAACTGTGCAATCACAGTGGTACAGGTCCTGTCCAGCTCAAGCTCAAGGTCATTTGCCTTGTCTTCATCCTCATGAATAACAGCGTTCAGCAGTGATTCATCCCGTTCGACCAAACCCCGGACACTTTTATCGATCATCTTTTCAATATGATCCGAATACTGGATGATCTGACGTTTAAGATCATCAATTCTAACTTCAAGCATAATATTGTCCTTAAGTGATTAACCAAATTTTCCTGATAAATATTCTTCAGTCCGCTTATCCTCAGGAACTGTAAATAATTTCTCTGTCGGACCAAACTCAACCAGGTCGCCCAGGTACATAAACGCCGTAAAATCAGAAACCCTGGCCGCCTGGGCCATATTGTGTGTCACAAGCAGAATCGTAACGTTTAGCTTAAGCTCAATAATAAGTTCTTCAATATGGGCAGTAGATTTAGGGTCCAGAGCAGAGGTCGGCTCATCCATCAACATGATATCCGGCTCCATAGCCAGGGCCCGGGCAATACACAAACGCTGTTGCTGCCCCCCTGAAAGGAAAGTCCCGCGTTTATACATCCGGTCTTTAACTTCTTCCCAAAGCGCTGATTTCCTCAGAGAATCTTCTACAATTTTATCTCTCTCCTGCCTTTTCAAACGAATTCCGTTGAGTTTATATCCGGCGATCACATTATCATAAATAGTCATACTGGGAAAGGGATTAGGCCTTTGAAAAACCATACCGATACGTTTACGGACTTCAATCGGGTTCATAGAATACAGATCATCATCGTGAAGCAAGACCTTTCCTTTAACCCCTGCACCGAGGATAAGTTCATGCATACGGTTTATACAGCGAAGCAAAGTTGTTTTTCCACAGCCTGAAGGTCCCATCAGAGACGTCACCTGATTCTGTTCAACTGCCATGGTGACATCATTTACCACCTGATTTTCATCAAAGTTCGCACAAAAGTCTTTTATGGTTAGAACGTTACTTCCCATTTTTTTCCAATCAATTTTGCAAGCAGGTTCATTGTTAAAACTAAAAAGACAAGGACAAGAGAAGCCCCCCATGCCATTGCCTGCCAGTCCGGATAGGGGCTGGTCGCATAGTTGAAAATAAGAAGCGGCAAGGTGTCTGCCGGCTTAAAAATATTTAAATTCATATAAGGCGATCCAAATGCCGTAAAAAGAAGCGGTGCGGTTTCACCGGAGATCCTTGCCACCCCGAGAAGCACACCGGTGGTAATCCCGGATAGTCCGGAAGGAAGAATAACTTTTAAAATTGTCCTTGTATATGAGACACCCAAAGCCAGAGAGGCTTCACGGATCGTATTTGGAATCAGTTTCAGGGTCTCTTCAGTCGACCTGACAACCACCGGAAGCATCATCAGTGCCAACGCAAAAGAACCTGAAAAAACAGAAAAAGAGCCGAAGGTCACGACAATCCAGGCATAGGCGATCAGACCGATTACAATTGATGGGATTCCCTGGAGGATCTCCGCACAAAGTCTGACTGCATCTGCAAGTCTGCCTTCCCCGGCCTCTGAAAGATATATCCCGGTCAGCACACCCACCGGAATTGCAAATACAGAAGCAGTCACAACCGCCATGATTGTCCCTGCAAGAGCATTTACGATACCGCCACCGACATCCCCCATGGGTTTGGGTAAAGAAAGCAAAAACTCCCAGTTAATGACCGGTAGTCCATTTTTAATAATATAATAAAGGACCAGAAAAAGCGGTACGATCACTAAGAAAGCGAAGAAGTAAACGCCGCATAAAAACAGTCTGTCCTTAATAACTCTGAAAAAAGTATTACTTTTAATCATTATCAGTTAACCACATTAAGTCTGTTCACAATATATCTACCGACTACATTTATCACCAGAGTCACCAGCAGCAGCAGTAGAGCGATCTCAACCAGTGAAGCCACATGAATCGTATCTGTAGCCTCGGCAAATTCATTGGCAATAATACTAGCCATGGTATTTGACGGACTGAAAATAGAATCCATTATTTCATTGGCATTTCCGATCACCATGGTAACCGCCATAGTCTCTCCAATGGCCCTTCCAAGCGAAAGCAGGACTCCGGCAAAAAGCCCGGAAACAGCCTGGGGAATAATTATCTTTTTTATCATTTCATAACGGGTCGCGCCCAAAGAGAGTGCTGCCTCTTTAAGGTCTGCCGGCACCATTTTTACAACATCCGCAGCAATGGCTGCAGAATAAGGAATGATCATAATAGCCAGAACAATCGAAGCGGTCAGAATCCCCACGCCATAGGGAACCACTCCCAGTTTTATCTCAATAGACCGTATTACCGGAACCAGTACAAACAGAGCCCAGAACCCGTACACAACAGAAGGGATACCCGCCAGAAGCTCAACAACACTCTTTAAAAAAGAAGAGAAAAACCCTTCCCTGTAATATTCACCCAGAAAAAGCGCTATGGAAAACATAAACGGCAAAGATATCAAAAGGGCCAGAAAGGATGTTGCCAGAGTCCCTAAAAAAAAGGCCAGCGCACCGTATTCTTCGAATACCGGATCCCATGTTTTTTCAGTTACAAATGAAGGTCCGATCGCCTTTATTGCAGGCCAGGCTTCAAGTGTCAGAGTGACGACAATACCTGCCAGGATAAGAAGCATAGACAGACCCATACCCTGAAGTATTTTTTTAAAGATATCATCAGTTGTCCACTGAAATATATTTTTCATTTTTAGTCCAAATAATACCGTCGGCCTTTGTATAGCGGCAAATCTGTTTAATATTATCTTCTCAGCTGTAATCATCGTTATGTCAGAAATGGGGAAGCACCTGTTCAGGATGCTTCCCCGATCAATTCTATTTCAAGAGCGGTGTGCCGTTATAGGTAACTGCCTTTAAGATCTTCTCTCCTTTTTTAACAGCCTCATCAGGCAGCGGCGCATAGTGAAGCGGTTTTGCAAGTTCCTGTCCCTCATGCAGCACCCACCAGAGCATATTGATAAGCGTATCCGCTTTTGCTTTATCTCTATTGTCATAGTTTTGTTCTTTATAGAATATCAGCCAGGTAAATCCGCTGATCGGATATCCATCCTTTGAATCCGTATCCGTAATGGATACCCGGGTATCCTCCGGAAGCGCTACATTTGCGGCCAAACTCACAGTCTCAATAGATGGTGCTACAAAATTGCCTGATTTGTTCTGAACATGTGCATAAGACATATTGTTAGAAAGGGCATAGATCAGCTCAACATACCCGACAGAACCCGGAACCTGCTTCACCAGACCGGCAACACCAGGGTTTCCTTTTGCGCCCAGACCTGTGGGCCAGTTCAAGGATTTACCGGCTCCGACTTTTTCTTTCCATTGACTGCTGACTTTGCTCAGATAATCACTAAAAATGGAGGTTGTCCCACTGCCGTCAGACCGGTGAACAACGACGATGTTAATATCCGGCAGAGCCACAGCCTTATTGGCTGCCTTTATTTTTGAGTCATTCCACTTTATGATTTTCCCCAGAAAGATCTCAGAGATAATTTCCGGAGTAAGATTCAGCGTAAGATCTCCCGGCAGGTTATAACTGACCACCACTGCGCCCAGACAGGTGGGAACATGAAGAATATCGCCTTCTGCTTTATTAAGATCTGCTTCTTTCATAAACGCATCTGTCCCGCCGAAATCAACGGTCTTTTTTAAAAGTTGGCGTATCCCGCCGCCCGACCCAATGGCCTGATAGTTGGTCTCTACCCTTTTTGACTTGTGATAGGTATCAAAAAGTTTTGAATAATACGGATAGGGAAATGTCGCACCGGCCCCCAGAAGCTCATTTGCAAAAGCCGGCGTCTGAAACATACAAACAGCTAATAACATGGATAAGAACATCATTTTTTTCATTACAGAATTCTCCTTAAGTGTTAATAATCTCATTCTTCATAATTATGGACTTTATCTTGTCATTAAAAACAGGGTCAGAGTTATTTAAAGCCTTCCCTTTTTAATGTTTATATTGTTAATGTCTTACAAATTAACTGTCCATTGTTAATACAAGAGAAAGGTTGTGTTAATTTTGGGTTAATTTCGTGACATACAATTAAATAAATTATATTTTCCCTGAAAAATACCATATTTTTTAAATTCATTTTTATTAATTGCTGTCAAAACATAGAAAGTGCTCTTTTAAAAAGAACACTTTCTAGTGATGCTCCCCGTCTACAAGGCGGGGCATCCCGGTAATTAAGATTGATTTCTTGGATTATATCGCTCGACCCAGCCCACAGGAGCGGGGCTTCCGCGAAACACTCCGGTCAATTCTTAATTTATTTATAACAGTAAAGATTCCATTTTATTAATCCTTAACAAACGTACCTGCATAACATTCAAGGTCTATTGTTAAAATTTAACGTTTATGTCTGCCTGAAACAGGTCTTCATCCAAACTGTTACCGCTGATCCTTTTCATGCGGTAATAATCCAGTTCTAAACTGATGTTTTTAGCAAGACCATATTTAAATACAAACTCACAACCTTTCACACCGGTTTCTCCGCCATATGAATCTGAATCCGGAAATACATCCAGCCAGGCATCCTGCTCAAGTCTTCTGTAAAGTGCCTTAATCTGCCACTGTTTTGCATTTTTGACCTTTTTGTCTCCAAACTTAACGCCCGCAATATACCCTTCATCATCATTGCTTACACTCACATTATTGACATACTCCCCGAACAGGGCAACAAAGGGGATACTGTCCATACCGGTTGCACATCCCAGTTCACCGCTAACAGCAAAGGCATCAAAATCATCGTCCAGCACACCGCTGCCGTAAAGAGAATTGGTTCCTGAGTTATGATCAAGTGTGGTACCCTCCACATTGGTCATCTCATACCAGGTCAGGGCATTCTTAAAATAAGCTGAGTCCCCAAGGTTAATCTTATATCCGGGCTGAATAACAAACATCATCGGGTCATTCTCATCTCCGCCGCGCTCATCAAGGACCCACACCCCGCTGTTAACAAACAATTCAGCAGTTTCTATTTTTTTGTTTAAAAGGATTGACACACCTTCCGGGCGGATATCACTGTCCCACAGAAGATCAGAAGGGGTCCACAGTGGATTTTTAAATTTTCCACCCACAAGCGTTAACCCGTCATAAGGCTTGTATGATGCATATGCATAATCCAGACGCAAATCAGGAGACTCAAAGGAATTTGTCATGGTCTGATTGGTTGAACGCGGATCTGTTCCGCCTGTTGCAAAACCAATTCCCACGTCAACCTTATCTGATATGTGGCTGACGATTCCCAAACGAAGTCTGTAACGGCCTCTGTGACGGTCAGCAGAATTGTCCCTGTCAGTAAACTGATAACGCAGTCTGAAATCTCCGGTCAGATCGGTTCTGGACACCCATTCCGGGACGTTGAACGCAAGAGATCCGTCTTCTTTTAAAGCTGCTTTTGTTTCCTGGACAACGATCTCACGTTCTTTTTTGGCCTCTTCCTTCACTTCAACCAGGATATCTTTTGCATCGGTTGAACTGATCACACCCTTTTCAACCAGCTTTTGAACCAGGATATCCACCTCCCCCGCAAAAGAACTGCTCATCCAACAACCTGTCATAATTATTACGGCTGCAACAACTAGAATTCTTTTTCTCATTAATTCCTCCTCTAAGTTAATTTTCAATTCTATTGTTTTGTTATTCATAAATTAACTTCTCATTGTTAATGAAAAAAGAAGTCTGTGTTAAATTTGAGTTAATTTTACGGAAAATCAGAATGAAACAGAACTATGTCGGGAATAACCAAATAAGGCATAAAAAAAGTGCTCAGATTAGCTAAGAGCACTTTTATGTATATTTCTGCCTTATAAGTATTTTCAGATATTAACGCACACCTGATATCGACTGAGCAATATTAAAGGCATGATCGCCCATTTTTTCAAAGCTGCTTAGCATATCAATAAATACCAGGCCCTGATCTACATCACAGTCCCCGCTGTTAAGACGTTCAATATGAGATCTCCTAAGATCGGAACGCATCTTATTGATCTCGCCCTCTAGAGATCCAGCCCGGCTTAGAATATTGGTTTTGCGCTTGGTAATATTCTCATTAATCAGAATAAGCAATTCCTTAACCTTTGCAGCAACACCGTTCATCTCACCCAGAGCTTTATCAGAAAAAACAAGCTTCTGTTTATGGAGCCGTTGGATCTGTTTAAAAAGAATTTCACCGTGATCACCGATTCTCTCAAGATTGTTGACCGCATTTAAAGTTTCCTCTATCTCCTCACTTATTTCGTTTGAAGTCGTATTCCGGATAACCAGCACCAGAAAGGTAGTCAGCTCATGTTCCAGGCTGTCCACCAGCAGCTCTTTTTCATTAACACGGGCAGCATAATCCTCAATATCTCCGTCAACTTTATCCTTGAGATTAAACAGCTCCATTACTGTATCCAGCATGGAAAGAACACTTTCAGACATTCTGGAAAGCTCCCGTTTACTCTCTTCAAGAGCCAGCGGCGGCGTATTAATCAGGTTCGATGAAATATAGACAAGGTGAGTCTCCTCTTTTTTCTTCGATTCCGGCACGATCTTTATCGCCAGCCATGCCAGCCCGGATATGAACGGAAGTACGATTAGGGTATTGGTTATGTTAAAAAGCGTATGAAAAGCAGCCAAATGTTCAGGAAGCGCAGGGCCGGTCACACTCCCCGGAATAATTGAGTCCACCAGGGATAAAAAGATCCTGAAAAAGAACAGTATCCAGACAACACCGAATACATTAAAAAGCATATGCGCCCGGGCAGCACGCTTGGCAACGGTAGAAGCTCCAATCGCAGCCAGGTTGGCTGTTATGGTGGTACCGATATTTTCACCCAGGATAAGAGCCGCACAGGTGGGATAATCGATCAGGTTCTGGCTGGCCAGAGTCAGGGTCAGCGCCATGGTCGCACTGGATGACTGGATAACCATGGTCACCACAGTTCCCACACCTACAACAGCAATAGTTGAAAGAAGCGTATCCGCTCGATATTTACTCATAAAAGTGATCACTTCCTGGGAATGCTTCAGATCTCCAAGAGCATCTTTCATAATGGTCAAACCGAAGAAAAGAAACCCGAACCCCATCAAGACCTCACCCCAATCGGTTAAACGCTGTTTACCTGCAAAACGGACAAAGAACCCCACAGTGATCGCCGGCAAAGCAAAAAGTGCTATCTTGATCTTAAACCCAAGAATCGCCACCAGCCATCCCGTCACGGTCGTACCGATATTGGCACCAAGGATGACCCCCAGAGACTGAGTAAGGTTCATCAATCCTGCATTCACAAAACTGACCAGCATAACCGTAGTTGCACTCGACGACTGGATTCCCGCAGTGATTAAAAAACCGGTAAAGACCCCTGAAAAACGGTTGCTGGTAATCCTCTTTAGCGTCGTTCTTAAACGGTTACCGGCAACCTTCTGGAGCGCCTCACTCATGATCTTCATACCATAAAGAAAAAGACTTAAACCGCCCAGAATGTTGATCACCATGGACAAACTGATCATGGGTTTCTCCTTATATATTGAAATTAAACAACTAGCTTGGGCTTATGAATTGTTAAAATTTTAGGATACAATTGTTAAGATCTGATTAACTTTTCTTAACATAAGTTCTCTGTTCATGCAAATAAGCGCCAACAGTAAAGATAATGTTAAGATCAGAAAAAAAACAAATGACTTGTTTTTGATTAAATGACAACTATTCTGTGAGGATGGGAAGTGTAACTTTAAAACAGGACCCCTTGCCGGGAATACTTTCAACCTCTATCGTCCCTTTATGAAGCAAGACAATATGCTTGACGATGGAAAGCCCCAGACCTGTACCGCCGACATTTCTGGAACGGGATTTATCTACCACATAAAAACGTTCGAAGATCTTTGTGAAGTGTTCCCGGAAAATCCCGATGCCGGAATCCTTGAAAAAAATCTGAAGATTGTCCTTGTTATAAATAACTTTAACGGCAATACTGCCTTTTTCCGTATATTTGATTGCGTTATCGATCAGGTTTATAAAAACCTGTTCCAGCTTAAAAGGATCGATTAAAACAGCGCGGGGCTCTCCACTAAATGAAAGGTCAATAGATATTTGGCTGTCTCTGAGTTTTTCCTGATAGATATCCATGATCTGAAGCGCCAGTTTATCAATCTCTGTATTTTGGAGTTCCAGACTCTGTTTTTCCTCCAGCGCTGAAAGGGACACCAGGTCAGTCACAATGTTAATCAGCCGGTCCGTATGGCGACTGATAATATCCAGATAATGGCTTAGACCATCATCTCTGTTTTCATCCCTTATGGTTTCAACAAACCCTTTTATAGCCGTGAGCGGTGTCCTAAGCTCATGGGATACATTCACCACAAAATCCCTTTTCATACGTTCAACATCTTTAAGCTCTGTAATATCAAGGAATGTGATCAGAATATCCTCCCGAACGCTGTTATAGGCAGCACTGCATAAAAAACTATTGCCTTTATACCGGATATCCTTAAGACAGGTACACTTGTCCTGTTGTGTTTTTTTAATAAGTTCCCCAAGCTGCTGTTCCCGTATCACTTCCCAGTAAAATTTTCTTTCAAAATCCCCTAGCCCTGTCATTTTCTTTAAAGATTCATTAATAAGACAAATCCTGTTTTCTTTATCAATAAGCAGTAAACCTTCGCTCATTGAAGAAATTATATTGTCTAATTCTTCTTTTTGAATAGAGACCTCATCAAAAAGTGAACGTATTTTTTCAGTCATAAAGTTAAAACTGTCTGCGAGCCCTTTAAGTTCATCATTACTCTTTAAAAACACCCGGGTCTCAAAATTTCCCGACGCAACACTCATGGAAGCTTCACTAAGTTTACGAATTGGTTTGGTAAGCTTTCTGGCCAAAAGATAGGCCCCCAAAAGAGCAAGGAGAGAGATGACCAAGGTAACCTGAACGCACCTTTTTTTCAGATCATTTAAGATCAGATTAATATCGCTCAGAAAAAGACTCAAGCGCACAACGGCTATTATTTTATCCTGTTTATAATAGGGCAGCGCCACATACAGCATGGACTCTTTAATGGTGGTACTGTAACGCAGAGAAGAAGAAGCACTGCCCTGAAAGGCCTGGATCACTTCAGACCTTGCCTTATGATTTTCCATTTTCAAGGGGTCTTTTTCAGAATCCGCTAATACAGAACCATCAAAATCAATAATCGTAATACGGACGTTTATCTTAGCCCCTATTTTTTTAACCAGAATATCCAGTTCAGATCTTTTTTCGGTCTCAAGCAAAGGCGATATAACCATAGAAACCGTCTTACCGATTTTTGTCAGATCCGCTCCCAGCACCTGAAGATGATAGTTGCGCATAATACTGAAGGATGAGAAAAAAACAGCTAGAGACAGTATTAAAATTATGACAAAGTAGCCGCTGACAATTTTTATAAAAATAGACTGTTTCATTCTTCCAGTTTATACCCCACACCTCTTACATTTTTTATTAAGCCGGAAGCCTTACCCAGTTTTTCACGCAGATGCCGGATATGAACATCGACCGTTCTGTCAATAACTGCCTTTTCATCACCCCATAGATGATCAAGGATCTTATCTCTGGGAAAAACCCAGCCTTTTTTTGATGAAAGGACTTCAAGGATCTTAAATTCCGTAATGGTCAGGTCAATTTTTTTACCGGATAAAACAACCTCGAATTTTTCAAGATCGATCTCGATATCTTTGCCGACTGTAATTTTTTTTGATGTCCCCGGTTTCAAATGCCTGCGGAGAACTGCTTTCACCCGTGCAACCAGCTCTTTAGGAGAAAACGGTTTGGTCACATAATCATCTGCCCCAAGTTCAAGACCCAGGATCTTATCCGTCTCATCACTCCTTGCTGTAAGCATGATAATGGGTAAATTAGAAATCATTGCGTGGCTTCTTATTTTTTTACATATCTCTATTCCGTCCATATCCGGCAGCATCAGGTCAAGGATAAGAAGATCTGGCTTACCTTTTTCAACATAGTTAAAAAAGTCTCTGCCGTTCTCAAAGCATTTAGTTTTAAACCCATTTTTTTCAAGATGTATCGAAATAAGCTCACTAATATCAGGCTCGTCTTCGACGATCACAACAGTTTGTTTCATAGCTACCTCATAATTTTAATTAATGCAGAATATGGGGTCTGCAAACAGATTTATTTCAATTTTTTGATTTTAACAACATTTTAACTTTATTCTATTATTAAACAAAAGTATTAATTTTGTGTTAAGGCTGCATTAATTTTACGTTATCAGCGGCACAGGTTATTTCTATTGTTTAACTTTACTGAAAATGTTAATATTTTTAGTTTTTATATGAATACGGATAACAAGGCAATGAAAAAAACAGATGCTATTGAAAGAATCCTTCCTTTTGTAACCAAGGCAAGCCGATATCTTGGAAATGAGATCAATTCTGTCAAAAAAGACCATTCAAGCGCTTCGATTACCTTTGCCCTGGCCTTCCCGGACACCTATGAAGTGGGGATGTCTCACCTTGGACTGCATATCTTATATGATGTTTTAAACAAAAAAGATGAAATAGCCTGTGAACGTGCATTTGCTCCCTGGCCGGACATGGAACAGGAGATGAAAAAACAGAACCTTCTGCTGTCCTCACTTGAATCAGGAGCTATAATTAAAGATTTTGATATTTTAGGCTTTTCACTTGAATATGAGCTTTGCTATGCCACTGTACTAAAAATGCTGAGCCTGGCCGGAATACCGCTTCTTTCAAAAGACAGACAAAGTGACTACCCGCTGATCATCGCAGGGGGGCCAAGTACTTTAAACCCTGAACCTGTTGCTGATTTTTTTGATGCTATTGTTATCGGCGACGGTGAGGATGCCGTTATCGAAATATCAGATACGGTTAACCAGTGGAAAAATACCAGCAGGGATAAAAAGAACCTTTTAAATGAACTGTCAGAAATCCCGGGTGTTTATATCCCCTCATTTTTTGACCTTGAGTACAACGCGGACAAAACAGTAAAAGAGGTCATTTCTCTAAAAAAAGGCTATGAAAAAGTTGAACGGCGCATAGTCTCAAACTTTGACCAACAGCCTTTCTGCACCTCGCCCATTGTTCCATACATGCAGATCATCCATGACCGGGCTGCAGTTGAAATAACCCGGGGATGCTCCAGAGGCTGCCGTTTCTGCATGGCCGGCATGATATACCGGCCTGTACGTGAAAAAAGCACCTCAAAGATAAGAGAACTGGCTTCTGAGACCTTAAAAAACACAGGATATGAAGAACTTGCGTTTGCATCACTTTCTTCCGGTGATTATTCTGACATTGAAAATCTCCTAACCCTTACCATGCAGGAACACCTGAAAGATAAGATCGCTGTATCCTTTCCATCCCTTCGGGCTGGCACTCTAACAACAGAGCTTATCGACCAGATCAAAAAAGTTAGAAAAACAGGCTTCACCATCGCACCTGAGGCCGGAACACAGCGTTTAAGAAATGTGATTAATAAGGGAATATCAGAAGAAGAGATCCTTGACACCTCTACAAAAATATTTTCCGCAGGATGGAACCTTGTAAAACTCTATTTCATGATAGGACTGCCCACTGAAACCATAGAAGATCTTGACGGCATAATAGCACTGACTAAAAAAGTACTTGAGGCCGGCCGTAAAACAGGCAGAGGAAGAATACAGATAAATGTCAGCATCTCAACCTTTGTTCCAAAACCGCACACCCCTTTTCAGTGGGAAGAGCAGGACAGCGAAGAAACAATACTTGAAAAGCAGGCATATTTACGAAAAGGCTTAAGATCAAAAAAAATAAATTTTAAATCACACGACCATAAACTGAGCATTCTTGAAAGCATATTCTCTCGGGGAGACAGACACCTTGCACCGGTATTGCAAAAAGCCCATGAACTGGGTGCCGGATTTGAAGCATGGTCAGAATATTTTGACAATGACATATGGACCAAAGCCTTTGAACACTGTGATGTGAATAAAGAACACTACTTAAGAAAAAGAGATGTTGATGAATGCCTGCCCTGGTCTCATATTTCAAGCAGGATAAGAACAGATTTTCTTTTAAATGAACGGGAAAAGGCCTACCTGGAGCAGCTCACACCTGACTGCCGCACGGCGGACTGCTCACAATGCGGCGTATGCGGGAAAAGCATCAACCCCGAACTTAAATCCAAAAGCACCTGTACCCCGGACAGCGAAAAAAAACCGGCTTCAATTGAGAATTCAAAACCTGAAGATGAACCTTCTTATTACTATACCTTTTCGTTTTCCAAAACCGGGTCGGCAAAATTCATAAGCCACCTGGAGCTTTCCCGCTGTTTTGCAAGAGCCATGAGAAGAGCAGACATACCGATGAAATATTCTAAAGGATTTCATCCTCTTCCACGTATCATATTCCACGAAGCACTCTCCGTTGGTATTGAAAGTATGGAAGAATCAGCAAACCTTGAACTTATCAAAAAGATAGAACCGGGTGATATTATTTCAAAGATCAATCCCCATTTGCCTGAAGGTATCAAAATAAACACGGCAAAAAAAATCACCTTAAAGAAAGAAGGTCTGGCCGTCAAGACTAAACACAAAAGATATTTAATATACTTACCGTCAGGATACAACCTTAAGGAAAAACTTGAGGAATATAATGCCAAAAAAGAAATTATTATTACACTTGTTTCAAAAAGAAAATCGTATAATATAGATATTAAAAAGGCAGTAAATAATTGCTCTATTTTAGAAAACAGCATACTTGAGATAATCACAAATAATACTCAGGAAAAATCACCTAAAATAGTAAAGATAGTTGAGACAATACTTCAGCTTGATGAAAGAGAAACCGCTTCACTTAAGATAATAAAGCTCGCCGGCAATTAAATAAGACCGGAGTTATCGCAGAAGCCTTTCAGACCAGACTTCCGCAAATAACACCGTAAAGACATAAAGATAAAAGATCAACCCTACTAAACTTAATTTTAAATATGGCTTCAGAACTTATTATAAATGTAACTTCACTTGAAACCCGTGTTGCCTTACTTGAAAACGGTATCCTTTCGGAACTTCACATCGAAAGGGAACTGGATAAAGGTGTCGCCGGAAACATATATAAGTGCAATGTCCAAAGAATACTGCCGGGTATACAGGCTGCATTTACAGATATTGGTCTGGGACGTTCAGCTTTTCTTTACGTTGATGACGTATACAATAATACTGAAAAAGACTTTGAAAAGATGATGGAGGACTTTAAATCCGGCAATGAAGCTATCGGACTTCCTCCGGAAAACAAGCGCGGCAAACAATCATCCTCTCCTCCCATTGAAAACATCTTAAAAGAGAACAGTGAGCTGCTGGTTCAGGTGATAAAAGAGCCTATCGGAAGCAAAGGAGCAAGAATATCGTCAAACATATCACTACCCGGCCGCTACCTTGTATACCTTCCTACCCTTGACAATACCGGAATATCCCGAAGGATAACATGTGAAAACGAAAGAAAAAGATTAAAAGATATCATCCTGGGAATAAAACCGAAAGGTTCCGGCTTCATCATAAGAACCGCATGCGAAGGCGCCAGCAGAGACGACCTTGTCGCTGACATGGAATTTTTGGTAAAGTTGTGGGAAAACATCCAGAAAAAAGCGGCTAATGCCCCGGTGCCTTCTATGATCCATGAAGATCTTAGCGTATCCTTAAGGGCAATCAGAGACCTTTACAGCAAAAATGTAATGAAGGTCATTGTAGATTCAAAAAAACCTTATGATGAAATCATAAATTTTATTGATACGTTTATGCCTCAGCTCAAATATTCAGTAGAACTTTACGATAAAGAAGATCAGATCTTTGATGCATACGGTATAGAAATAGAGATCAGCCGGGCACTGGGTAAAAGAATATGGCTAAAATCAGGCGGTTATATCATCATTGAAAAAACTGAAGCATTGGTCGCAATAGATGTAAACACCGGCAAATTTGTGGGCAAAGGAAAACAATCTGACACCATATTAAAAACAAACCTTGAAGCAATAAAAGAAATCGCCTATCAAATAAGATTAAGAAATCTTGGCGGTATCATAATTATTGACTTTATTGATATGGAAAAAGAAATCGACCGTGAGAAAGTACAGAATACACTTGAAGAGGCATTACGCAGGGACAGGACAAAAACAAATATTCTCCCCATGTCGGAACTGGGTCTGATTCAGATGACAAGAAAAAGAGTGCGGGAAAACCTGAGCGGCCAGATGTGTTCCACCTGCCCCTACTGTGAGGGAAAAGGCCTTATCAAATCCGTACCCTCCATTGCATATGATGTCGTCCGGGCAATAAAAAGGGAGCCCGGCAACGGCACTGAAGGAAAGGTTTTTGTCCGGGCACATCCCGATGTTGTCGCATTCCTGTACGATGAAGAAAGCAGCAGCATTGAAAATGCTGAAAACGAAATAAACAAAAGAATCATTATAAAATCAAACACAGATTTTCATCGCGAAGAGTTCGAGATTTTTTCCAAGTAAAAACTATCCAGGACTATAAGATAATACAATCCACTACTTTTTTCTGAACCCAGCCTTTTTTACCGTCACAAAGGCTTATCTTAACCCACCCTTCATTCTCCTGCAGCCATACAAATTCTGCGCCCTCATGAAGTTTAAAAAGAACGGTTCCATTGATGGTGCGGCCTGAACGGACAAGTATCTCTTTATGGGTCACCACACCTTTTTTTACAAAATAATGATTGTAGATCTTAAAGCCCGAGCTGGGCCCGATTACAAGCATCAGAAAAACAGTTATATAAAAAACTATTTTCAAAACTTCATTTCTATAAAAGCACCGGACAGCCAGCAATAACCAGAATAAAAAATTAACAGCCAAAAAAAGATATGAAAGCTCATAAACATTAAGCTTGGAATACCAAAAACAGAAATTTTCGATAAAAGATACCAGCTCTTTACACTCAATATTATCACGGGTCAGCTCATAAGCATACCCAAGGTTTGCCTGCAGGTCCTCATCACGGGGCATCAGTAGCTCAGCCTTACGATAATTGAGTATTGCTCGGCCAACCTCACCTGTTTTTAAATACGAATTACCAAGGTTATAAAACATCTCACCGTTTATTATTCCACTGGAAATAATTTTTTCATAGCAGACAACGGAAGTCTTAAAGTCAGAACCCACATAAGCCTCATTGGCTTTCAAAAAAAGTCGCGGGTAGTCAACGGAATCCTGTTCGTCAGCAGCATAAACGTTGATCATGCTGAAAAGAATTAAAGCAGCTAATGTTAATATAATTTTTTTCATCTTTTTAATTTCTTATTGACTAAGACAACACACTTTTTCATCAAATCAAAGATTTCTTCTTTCTCTTGCGCGGAATATTGTTTAAACCCGAACTGTCCGGAATCATAAAAAAGCATAATACGTTTCATATTATCAACAATCTCAACCGGTATTTCACCGGCCAGCAGCATCGCTTCCATCTCATTTACAGTTAATGCATTGCCGGGAACATTAAACCTGTCCGCAATAAAATCCTTCAGGATTTTCTGCGCAAACTGATAAAAATCAGAATTACTGTCTTTTAGTTTTTTTGATGCAGCATATATATTCTTTTTAAACAGCTTATAAGCATTTCGCTGTCTTGTAAGACCTGCGCCCTCTTCCTTTTTTTCTCTGGAAATCTTATATAAAAAAGCAGTGAAGTAAAGAACAACAGGAGCAAATAAAAGAATCAAGCTGATCAAGAAAAACATCTTATGCGTTTCATTTGAAAACGCATTAAGGCCGGTATGAATCGGCAGTATATCCTTACCCAGAATTTTAACATCCTGTTTAACTGCCAGATTTTTCATACCTTCAACAACCGCAAACTTCTCCTTGTCTTTTGCAGGTATAACATCCATGACATAGGGTCCGGTCACGGCTTTTTCATATCTGCCGGAATCAGGATTATAAAAGGAAAAAGATATTTCCGGAATCTTAAGTTTACCTTCCACCAGAGGAACGAGGGCCTTCTTTATAACAAGACTCCCGCCGGCTTTTCCCTTTATTATCTTCGGCTCAAAAACAGGCTTGTCATCATAAACTTTAAAATTTTGGAGTCCGCCTGTTTCTATCTGATTGTTATTTTTTAAATTTCCCGTTCCCGAAATATTCAGGGTAAGCGTAACAGACTCGCCTTTTTCAACTTTTTTGGAGCTTAACGAAGACGTCATTTCAAAATTTCCCACCAGATTTGTAAAACCGGGAGGCTTTCCCACAGCAGGAAGCGGCTGAACCATTACTGTAACAAAACCGGATTTAAGAACTTTAGGAACAGTTTCTGAAAAACCAAAAAAAGAATCACCAAAAAACGAGTTGTTAAATTGACTACGGCCTCTTCTTTTTTTGCTGACCACAACACTGCACTGAAGCGTTGAAGGCGTTATTTTAAATACTCCGGTTTTTGTAGGGAAAAGAGCATATTTAATCTCTGTGACAACAAACTGACGCCCGTTAATAACCTTTTGATACTCTTTTTCTTTTCCCAGATCCTCTTTAATAAAACCATCAAAAGAAGGTGTTTCAGTAAGGCTTGCATTTGCTATTTTGACCGCCCGGCAAAATTTAAAGGTATAAATAATCTGCTGGTAAATATGAGGACGGTCGTTATCAACCTCAGCAACCACAAAAACATCTTTTGAAGCTTCTTCTGCGGCAGAAGCTTCCTGAATATTTATTCTTATTTTATTACTTTTTATCCTGTCACCCCTGTCTTTGAGATAAAAAGGTCCGATGGTATAAGAACCTGTTTTTTCAGGATGCAGAAGATAATTATATTCTATACTTGAGGTCATCTGCCCGTTCACAATACTTACCTGTGAAGAACTTCCTCTAGACTGGACTCTAAAATCCGGCATTTCAGGAAGCTCAGGATTATCACGGGTTCCTTTTACTGAAATCCTTAACAGGATATAGTCTTCAAGTGTAATATCATTTTTATCTACCATCGCTGTAACGGATACCGATTCTGCAAACAGACTGCATGGCAGAAGAAGCGTCGCTAAAACAGCCAGGACATAAAATGTTTTTAAATTATAATATTTATGATAAATATTTTTTATCATTACCAGTCTTTTCCTGACCGGGCTCTGGACCCGCCCTTTTTTTGTTTTCCCTGTTTTTTAAACTTATCCCTGTCTTCCTGCAGACTGTTCAGCCACTGCTCTGCTTCGCCCTTTGTCATCTCAGCAGCCTGGCCGGAAGAGCCTTCACTCTGGCCATCGTCTTTTTCCTTATCTTCTTCTTTTACAGCTGACTTTTTTTCTTCGTCCTGATCCTTATCCTCTTTTTCACCTTTATCAGAGGTCTGTTCCTGTTTGCCATTTTGTTCTTCGTCCTTATTATCACCCTGATCCTGTTCTTTATTTTGACCGGATTCGCACTGACCCTCCTGCTGCTGTTCTTTCTTTTCCTGTTGCTTTTGTTTTTCTTCTGTCTTTTTAGACTCATTTATTTTTTTCTTTATCTCTTCACGGACAAATTCCAGATTATGCTGAGCATCCTTATCTTCAGGATCAAGTTCAAGTGCCTTTTTAAAATATTCGACCGCCTCTTGAAGTTTTCCCTGCCGATACATTGCGTTTCCGGTATTATAGAGTGCAGTCTCTTCAATCTGAGCATCCTGGGCAGTTGCTGCCACATCGAGATATCCCTTAACCGCCTCTTCATAATTTTTCATCTTATAGTGAGAGGAGGCTATATTATACTTAACCTTGATATCTTCAGGAGCTTCGATCTGGGCATCAACAAACACACTTAAGGACTCATCATATTTCTCTTCACCGTACAACGATTCGCCTTCCTCCATTTTTTCATAAAGGGAGTCTGCATATAACTGTGATGATAAAATAACTGATAAAAATATTAGGGTTATCGTTAAAGCAGTTCGATACATCTTATCCTCTCATCTAAAACCTTCAAAAGCTTATGCTTAATTTTAAATTTTATCAGAACCTGTAGAATTTTCAAGATTATTAACTGTAAATGTTTTGTAAAAAAAATTAGAAATTAAAAGGTATTGGGTGGATAAAACTTGGGATAGGAACTTACCAGGATACTGCCTGTCAAACACTGCCCTTAAGCTCAGCTGTTTTATTTAAAAGCTTTTCAAGAACCTCGCCTGCAGGCCCTTTGATAATATAATCCGAGACATATCCGGTGAAAGGTGTCTCGGAAATATTCAGTTCAACAACTTTTGCGCCTGCCCGTTTTGCAATGTGCGGCATCGAAGCCGCCGGCTGTACTTCAGCTGAAGTACCGATAACAAGCATTAAATCACAGGCATTTGATTCCTGATCAGCACGCGATAAAGCATCAACCGGAATTGCTTCACCAAAAAAAACCGCATCAGGTTTTACAGGCCCGTTGCACTTTTCACATGAAGGCGGTATGCTTTCCAGTGAAACATCAGTACTGGGAACTTTATATCCACAGTCCATGCAAACAACAGACTGAAGGTTTCCATGAAATTCGATAACATTTTTACTTCCGGCCACATGATGAAGGCCATCAACATTCTGAGTAATAATTGAACTGACAAGCCCCATTTCCTCAAGTTTAGCAAGTGCGATATGACCTCTGTGGGGCTTAGCTTTCATAATCTCTGCCTGCATCTCGCTAAGCATGATCCACGCTTTTTCAGGCGCATTCCTAAGGGTTGTAATATGACCATACTCAACGGGATCATACTTCTCCCATAGACCACCGGGCCCCCTGAAAGGTGCTATTTTACTCTCAACGGACATCCCTGCTCCGCTTAAAACAACAACTTTTTTTGCTTCAAGGATATCTTTTGCAAGCCGTGTGATCTCTTCGTCTTTTATCACAATATTTTGCCCCTGATTTATTTGTATTCTTATTTTATTATAACAGAACATTCTGTATTTCAAGAAATAAATTATTTTCGACTGGAAAAACACCCCGGGTAATACAAAAAAACATGAAATTGCTTCGAAAAAAGGGGGGGGTGTTGTCCTCTCCAATTTTGAACTTGAATTTCTATATTAGAGCCTGTCCAAAAATATAAAGTGCTTAAGTGACAGTGGGGAAAAGATCTTAAGATTAAAATATAAAGGCAGAATTTGAGATAAAAATAAAATAAGGCATGCTATAATATTTTTTTACCACAAAA
>Ga0208902_1000177_pt1 | contig 39210 bp, 19 predicted proteins | sample AntAceMetag02UKH_FD_184767 | JGI IMG/M metagenome (GOLD analysis project Ga0208902, IMG submission 184767) | Saline lake microbial communities from Ace Lake, Antarctica - Antarctic Ace Lake Metagenome 02UKH (SPAdes) (version 2) | ecosystem: Environmental > Aquatic > Non-marine Saline and...
CGAACTTGAATTTTTTGCCGTAATCGTTAAATCAAAATCTTCACTTACCTTATAACTGTCTTCTTCTGCGGTAACTGTAAACGAATATGGATAGACGCTTATTGTGCTGCTTGTTCCTGTACGTGACGCAAGATTAATATCGGTTGCCGTAATCGTAATCGACCCGCAATCCGGATAGCTTAAAGTCGCTGAACCTGTACCGGAAATCAAATTAACGGTTGTAGTTTCAATCGTATTAGTAAGGGCAGTCGCTGTTGTAGGCGTAACATAATTGGTGCTTAAAGCAACAGTTCCGATATAGGTTGAGTCCATACTTCCAGCAGCAGTCTTGGCGGTAATGGTAAGGATAAACTCTTCTCCTGCACGCAAAGAAGCCACGCTTGGAGAAAGAGTAAAACTTGTAGTTGCATTTGCCGAATAGGAAAGTTCTGTTCGGGAAACGGCTGCGATTTCATTAGTGAGGGTATCCATCCCCGCTGCAGCATCCATAGAAACATAAAGACTGCTCGCGCCCCATGCATCAATAGTAGCTTTATGGGCACTGGTTAAAGTTATTATTATCGTTGCCCCGTCTGATGCAGTAGTTAGCATATCGCTATTGGTTAAATCAAGGATATTGCCTCCGGAAGAAGCGCTATTCAAGTGAATCTTGGTTAAATCTACCTGGGTTGATGGCGTAACATCAATATCTTCACTGAACATCAATGTAAGAGACGCATCTGAATGAGCGTATGAACCTCCAGAGAAAGTGGGCTTTTCATTGTCAACTGTAAAATCTGTTCCATTATCTACTGCAGTTGCAGCCGTAGTTTTATCCTCATCCTGGGGAGTTATACGAAATTGTGCAGCATTACTTGATGAATCCGTTATGTCTGTTGCCGAAGCCCAAATAAATGTATGGGTAGTACCTGTACTCTCAGCGTTTAAGCCAGTTGTACCATCACTTCCTACAGCCGCTTCTGTAGCTGCGCTCCAACTAACTCCGGAATCAATACTATACTCAGCAGTAATGCTTGAAGTATCAGTATCAGTACCTGAACCTAAATCAGCATCGGTCAAAGTATACGCTACGGAAACATTGCCGCTCTGGGAAGTTCCACCAAGGGTAGTATTTATGGCAACATTTGGATCCTGATCGTAATTCACGGTCATGGTTACATAATCAACATACATGCTATGATGCGTGTCTTCAGTTGCTATTCTGGTATTGTAATTTTCTATATAATCCTGGTAAGTTTTTGAGTCTGGGTAGCTTTCAGTTGCAGGGTAAGGATAAGTGGACATTCCGCTAAAAGGAAGCTGTCCGACTTTGTTAGACGGATTATCTGGAAAAATAAATCGTTTATAGTAACCATTAGAATATAATAGGTAACTTCTTTTATAACCTGGCTTTAAATCTGGCACGTCTTTATCGGAAAAACCTAAAGCCAATTCATCACCTGTAGTCATAACAACGAATTTATCATCTGCTTCTTGCAATAAAGAAGCAACATCCCCATATCTTGTATAAGCGCCTTTGGCAATATTGTTCTGACAATCTCCATCCACATCATAATAATCATAACTATAAACCTCTTTTCTGCCCAGATTAATCTGATATGATTTAGGCCGACCATGAAAAGAAAGCTCAGCACTGTTTAAATCAGCATCATGTACATAAATATCCCTTTTTTCTTTATGCGTATTGATTTTTATCGCATCAATGCGCATATCTACAGTGCCTTTAATCCGAATTCTATAATCGCCGTTTTTAAATGCCTCTGTAAAATCGTAAACATAGGTTTTGGTTGAAAAATCGGTTAAACCTAATACAAGCGGCACGCGGGAACCTGCAGGAATATAGACTTGCCACTGGCCCTCTGCATCGGGAATTTCAAAAACAGGAGCTTCTATATCTAAACCTAAGTCTTTAATTTTCTTCATGCTTTGTTCATAGCCTAGATGATTTGTGTAGCCGTTTACAAAAAGCTGAATAACTTGGGCATTACTCATATCGCCTAAATCGATTGTAATCTCGTAAGGTTCGACCAATCCAGGAACCTGCGAACATTGCATAGGTATAACTTCGCCATCGATTTCTTTGATTTGATCTAAATAATCCGCCGCATCTACACCTTTAACACTAAGGGGAGCTTGAAATTTATCAACTGCAATAATTTTAAATTCCGGAAAAGGTTTAAATCTTGCATGAAATTCATTGGGAAAAATTTCGATATCTGCAGGATGATCAACAACAACGAGTTTACTTTGGTCTAAGAAGGTAACCTCGCTTACAGCTTCTACGTAACTAAGTTTTAATAAACCATTGTTATCTTTTGCTAAACAAGGTAGTTTTATATACTCATCGTGATCATATTCCATTTTGGGCATGCCGGGTATCTTGGGATGAGTCAAAGACGCTGCTCCTAAGGTATCACAAACAAGCTCATATTTTTCTTTAGTAAGGGCAAAAACCAAAGAACAACAATGCAAAGGGTTGCATACTGCGCTTGTCTCAAGAAGCCAGTTGACTATACCGTTTGAATCGATATAATTTTGGATATAACTTGTATCTGTTATGATTGTGGTATGACTGTCATTGTTTACTGCGTGTGCATTAACAAAAGCATCACTACTTAGACCTGTTGTAATATAGCTTGCACCATTCCAGACATAAAAATTGAGGTTGCCAGCTGGAGGATTATCAGCGTAAGCTCCCTTAACAAAAAACTGTAACTGAGTAATATCCTCTTCTGGTTCTGCGACTTTAAATTTAAAGGTGAATCCAAGATAGTTACCTACAACGGACTCCATATAATCTAATGTGGCGTCATCACTAGTAAGATTTTCTTCTGTAGCGGCAGTAGGGTAATTTTGGCTGCCATAAGGCAAAACTACATCAAACCCCTTATAACTAAGCTGATCAATATCTGTAACAGCCCGATAATAACTTGTTGAGCTAACTGCGGTATCTAAGTTATAAATCCGCGTGCTTTCCACTCCAGAAGCAGCAAAAACACTTCTCACAAAACATAAAATTAATAAAATAAAAAGTGGTTTTCTAATCATTTTGTTCTTGTGTATCTACTGACTTATTCATTTTAACAATATTTCCGAGCTTATGAAACAAATTTTTTATTTATTTTTTCTTCCGCTACAGGCACGGATACATACGCCGCAGATATACTGATGTACTCCGGGCATCTTGCTAAATTCTTTGACCTTCTCAAAACACCGGATATGATCAAATTTCTTAGGGTCTTTTTTTATTGCCTGCGCAGGACACTCCTTAAGGCATTTAAAACAACTACCGCAAGTTTTATTTGTGGGCTTATCTGATTTTAAATTAAAACTGGTAAGAATAGTCACCAAGCGTATCTGACTACCAAAATCTTCATTGACTAAAAGATTATTCCTGCCTAACCAACCTAATCCTGCTAGATAACCAATCTCTTTATGTGAAGCATGAGAAATCTGTTTTTTCCAATCAATAATCTGAGAAGAAGGAACAGGAATCGCTAATTCACTTTTTCTTCCTAAAAATAAACTCACTCTAAATGCAAGCTGATCAAGATAGGTGTTTAAGTTTTTATAATGATGGGAATAAAGTAAGGTGGGCTTATCTTCTATCTCCATTAATACACCTTTAGACAATCTTACTCCAAGACAAATTGCCCGATTTATTTTTTTTAAAATACTTTTAGGAAAGTTAAATTTATGTTTTATTTTACTGATATCGGCGACACCGAAAAGGTCTACGCCTTCTTTTAAACAATATTCTTTTAAAATCTGATAGTTAGATTCTTTTTTCACTTCTAAGTTTTTTTAGATACACCATCAAGATTGATACAGCAGCCGGCGTTACCCCTGAAATACGCGAAGCCTGACCTAAATTTAAGGGTTTAAATTTATTAAGTTTTTCCTTTATCTCGCGGCTTAAAGCCGGCACAGAATCATAATCTATTCTATCAGCGATTTTTATGTTTTCCAGATGCTTAAACCTTTCAACTTCTGCTAGCTGTCTTTTAATAAAACCTTCGTATTTTATGTCTATCTCCACTTGAATTAAAACACCCTTATCAAACCTGTGGGGTTTAATAAAAGAGGTCAACATTCCAATATCCACCTGCGGCCTTTTTAGCAATTCGGATAATTTATATTTTTTGTTCACCAAGCCCACACCTAATTTTTTAAAACTATTTATTATCTTTTTGTCCGGCTTTAGGGTTATTTTACACAAAATACTTTTTAGCTTATTGATGCTATTTTGTTTTTTATCGACTTTTGTAATATAACTTTTTGGTAAGATTCCGATTTCACTAGCTAAATTATTCAGCCTTAAATCGGCATTGTCTTCCCTTAATAGGAGTCTGTACTCTACGCGCGAGGTAAACATTCTATATGGCTCATTGGTGCCTTTTGTAACCAAATCATCTATCAATACGCCGATATAGCCTTGGGCTCTGTCTAACGCTATAGGTTTTCTTCCTTTAACTTTTCTTGCGGCGTTTACTCCGGCAATAAACCCTAAACTGGCTGCTTCTTCATAACCGGTCGTGCCGTCAACTTGACCGGCAAAATAAAGACTTCTTATAATTTTACTCTCCAATGTCGGATAAAGCTGTGTAGAATCAACCACATCATGCTCTATGCCGTAGCCGTATCTAAATATCTTTGCGTTTTCTAACCCTTTAATAGAGTGAATCATTTTATCTTGAGCTTTTTCCGGAAGGCTGGTTGAAATACCGTTACAATAAATCCAGTCCGTATCCAACCCTTGAGGTTCTAAAAAAACCTGGTGACGCTGTTTTTCTGGAAACTTTACTATCTTATCCTCAATAGACGGACAATATCTTACCCCAGTTGCTTTTATTTTACCTGAATATAAAGGAGATTCTTTTAAATATGACTTAATTATTCTGTGGGTTTTTTTATTAGTATAGGCAATAAAACAACTAACTTTTTCCAAAGGGTTTCTTTTAGTCTGAAAAGAAAACGGCAATGTTAAAAGATCTGTCTTTTGCTCAATCAACTTGCTATAATCGATTGAATGTTGATCAATTCTTGCACAGGTTCCGGTTTTAAAACGCAAAATATTAAAACCTATATTTTTAAGCTGCCCAGGCAAACTTATACTGGGAGATTCATTAATGCGGCCTGCGCTGTGGTGTTTAAGTCCAACATGGATCACACCGTTTAAAAATGTCCCTGCGGCAATTACAACATTCTTTGCTAATACTTTATCATTATTGACAGCAACGCCTTTAACCTGATTTTTATCTAATAGTAGTTCTTTTGCCTCACCAGCAATAACAGTAAGATTTTTCTGTTTTGAAACAACACCTTGCATATATTCTTTGTATTTTCGCATATCAATCTGAGCACGAGTAGAACGCACAGCCTGACCCTTAGAAGCATTAAGCGTACGCATCTGTATCGCGCAACTATCCGCAGCCTTGGCAATCTCACCGCCTAAACAATCAAGCTCTTTGACAAGTTGACCCTTACCAACACCTCCTATTGCCGGATTGCAACTCATCTCACCTATCGTATCAAACTTAAAAGTAATGAGTGCCGTCTTACATTTAAGCCTTGCACAGACTAAAGCCGCCTCTATCCCTGCATGCCCTGCACCAATAACAATAACATCGAATTTTTTCATCACATTATTAAAAAAGAGCAATCTTTAAAAATTGCTCTTTTTTTATTAAACTTATTTAAATAAAATTAACACTTAGAATAACCGCAGGCATGACACTTAACACAACCCTCTTCATGCCTAAGCGCTCCTCCGCAATCAGGACAAACCCCTACAATGTTACCAACAGAATGCCTTTTGGCAGTCAGAAACTCTTCTTCTAATACTTTAGTATCACTATTTGCACCAACAACCTCATTTTCCAAACGTTTTTCTATTACGCGGGAAATTGCATCAGCGCAAGAAAAAATCCTCTGGCCTTTTTCCCAGGAAGGAGAAGGACAACGAATATTTCTTAATTGATCCACGATTGCTTTAGTCTCTATCCCGGAACGAAAACATAAAGATACAAGCCTACCAATTGCCTCAAGCTGGCTAGCTGCACAACCACCGGCTTTACCCATCTGGGTAAACAATTCAAATGGCCTTCCGTCTTCAGTATAATTTATAGTAACGTATAAATTACCACAGCCTGTAGCAACTTTTGTAGTGGTGCCCTTTACCACCTCTGGCCTAGGCAATGGCTCAATGCTACCAAGATTTAAAACCATGGTGCCTGTTTTTTCTTTGTCTTTTTTACCGATATTTAAAACCTGTTCTTGCCTACTGCCATCACGATAAATAGTTACCCCCTTACAACCCAGCTCATAAGCTAAGGTGTACGCCTGATATACCTCCTCTTCGGTTGCTTTATTGGAGAAATTAATCGTTTTTGACACGGCATTATCTGTATATTTCTGGAATATCGCCTGCATCTTTATATGCCACTCAGGAGCTATATCATGAGAAGTGACAAAAACATCTTTTAACTCTTTTGGAATTTCCGCAATCTTTTTAATTGATCCAGACTCAGCAATCCGTTCCATCAACTCCCTACTATAAAGACCCCTTGCCCGAACAACCTGCTCAAAAACAGGATCGGTCTCCACAAGCTTATCATTATCCATTACATTTCTGTAATAAGACAAGGCAAACAATGGCTCTATACCTGATGAACAAGGACCGGAAATAATACTTATCGTTCCTGTGGGAGCGATCGTAGTAAGAGTAGCATTCCTTAACTTCGGCATTCCCGCCTTATCATATATCGAACCCTTAAACGCAGGAAAAACACCCTTTTGTTTAGCTAATGAAACAGACTTTTTTTGCGCCTCTTTGAGAATAAATGACATCACCTCTTCAGCCAATAATAGCGCTTCTTCAGAGTTATATGCGATATTTAACTTGCAAAGCATAGTTGCCCAACCCATAATACCTAAACCGATTTTTCTAGTAAGCTTTGTATTCTTTTCAATCAGCTTTAAAGGAAAATTATTAACGTCAATAACGTTATCCAAAAAATGTACTGCCAGATGAACGGTTTTTTTAAGTTTATTCCAATCAACACCAATTGTACTATTTTCTCCACTAACCATATTAGACAGATTAATTGAACCCAGATTACAGCTTTCAAATGGCAAAAGAACTTGTTCTCCGCAATTATGCGCTACAAAACCATTGGCATCAAAAGAATTTATACCGGGGATTTGAACGTCGTAAACTTCTTCCATCCCTTCAAAAATAATCTCTTCGACAGAAGCGGCAAAACAGTCTTTATTTAAATTCCTCTTGTATTTCTTTATAGTGTTTTCCAGTTTAGTCTTTTTATCCTCATCTTTAAAACCGATCTTCTTGACAAAAGTTAAAATACTTTCTCCTGAAATAACAAGTTCATGCTGATCTTTGATTTGATATTCTTTCACGCCGCCTTTACCGTCCGGCAAAAAATAAGGCCCGGCTTTCCTGCGCAAACAATAAATCTTTGAATATATGCCGAACCGAAGCAGGATTCTCTGTACGGTCTCTAATAACAATAAATCGCTCTGGGAAAGCCTTACAGAAACACCTTTTTCCTGTGTTCCGATTACAGAGCCATCTGCGTCAAATATGCCTTGTAACAGGCCTCTAGAGAATTCTGAAGACCCTTTTTCTATTTTCTCGTTAATCCTTTTATCGTGCGGTTTAAGCCCTGTCTCAAAAGCCAAATCCGAAAAAGATCTCAAGTTTAATCTATATTCGCTCCTATTCTTAACCGGCACCCAACCAGAAAAATCTTTTCTAGCCGAAAAATCAGCCAAACAATTCATTACATTTTCTCGTACATTCATCGCGCCAACTGTATCACCCCAAGAAGAAAGAACGGCCGCATCCTTTTTCACAGTTCCGTCCCCTATTAAAAGGCCAATTAGATATCCCTCTTTATAAGAATACTCTCCTTCCCAAGCAACGCATGCGTGGTTATTAAGAATTACCCTATCTCCAATCTCAAGATTCTCAATTTTCACCCATTCACTTTCTAACCTATACCTTGTTTTATCCTTCACTTTTAATACCGGATGATTCAAAGTAAGGCGGATTTTAAAACCTTCTTTAGTTTTTAAGGTATATACCGGTTTTACTCCTGTAGAAAAAAATCCTTTCTCGCCGCTTTTGTGATAATCGCCGTTTGTCACAGCAATAAACTGTTTGCCTTTAAGCTCCTTAACCTGCCGCGGACCGATTCCCGTCATTACCCAGGTATCGGCGCTAACGCACGGATTGGTCGCTTCAAACTCACCCAAATGAGGAGTAGGATTAAAATCATTCATCTTATCAATAAACACAATCCCTGGCTCTCCGTTTTTATGCGCCTGTTTTACAATCATATCAAAAACTTTACGCGCATTTAATTTTCCAATAGACTTTTTGGTATGCGGATCAATTAAATCGTAATCTTTATTATTGCTAAAGGCCTGCATAAATTTATCGGTGACGGCAACTGATATATTAAAATTTGAAATCTCCTTATCTTTATCCTTGCACTGTATAAAATCTAAAATATCAGGATGGTCCACTCGTAAAATTCCCATATTCGCACCACGCCTTCTTCCGCCCTGTTTCACAGCCTGAGTCGCGGCATCATATACTTTTATAAAAGAAATTGGTCCGGAAGCAACACCTCCTGTAGTTTTAACAACTGCATTGGTGGGACGCAAACGGGAAAAACTAAATCCTGTTCCACCGCCTGATTTATGAATAAGACTTGTTGCTTTAAGTGTTTCAAAAATTGACTCCATGGAATCTTCTATCTTCAAAACAAAACACGCGCTTAATTGACCTATATCTTTTCCCGCGTTCATTAAAGTAGGCGAATTAGGCATAAAATCTAAATTACTTATAAGGCCGAAAAATTTGTCTTCTGTTTCTTTTATTTCTTTTTTCTTTTTGCCATAAAATTTATCCGCGCGGGCAATCGCCTTACTGACCCTACGGAATAATTCTTCTATCGTCTCAGTCACTTTACCATTCTCGTCCCGAGATAAATACCTTCTTTCTAAAACCTTGAGGGCATTATCGGAAAGTTTTAACTCCATAGAAACCTCCTTATATTGTAAAATCGGATTGAATTATTTTCTGTATTGTTGAACGATTTATTAGTATAAAACATAAAAAATATTTTGTCAAGAGAATACTATATATTGTATATGATTAAAATAATTACACTATAAATTGTGTTAATCTAGTCTTTATAAACACTCATTTGGAAGGAACCAAAAAAGCCTTAAATCAAACAGCCTGACAAGAATCTCTGATTACAAGCTGCGTAGACAATAACTCTTTACTGGTTTCCTGCTTCTTTGATGAAATAAGATCCTTCAATAACAAAACCGCCCTTTTAGACATCTCTAACAATGGCTGGCGTACTGTAGTAAGCGCAATTGGTGCATATAAACACTGCGGATTATCATCAAAACCGATTATAGAAACATCTTTAGGTACCTTCAAATTGTGCTCCATAACAACCTGCATTACCTCTAAAGCCATATCATCAGAACAGGCAAATATAGCTGTAGGTCTTTTATCCAAAGAAAGTAATTTTTCTGCAGCATCCCTTGCGCAACGACGACTATAATCTCCTTTTATGATAAAATCATCTCTAATTGGAATTTTTTTCTTCCCTAATGCATCTTTATATCCTTCAAGACGTTCTGCTGCAGCTTGGGTCATAAGATCTCCAGTTACCACAGCGATTTCCTTATGCCCTAAACCAATAAGATACTCAACGGCAAGCTGAGCTCCTTTTTTATTATCGATATAAATACTACTGACCTTTAAATCCTCAACAAGGTTATTTATCACAACACAGTTTACATCTTCTGCTACAGCTTTTTCAAGCTGTTTTCTGTTATTAAGAATATCGGCAAAGATTACTCCGCCTAGACCTTTTAAATTAAAGCTATCTTCCCCTTTTGCAATATGAAGCAATAAGTCCATCTTGAGCTGTTCACAGGCTATACCAACTCCTCTTAAAATTTCAATTGCAAAGAAAGAAAAGAATATCCCTTCGTAATGAGGAATTACTAAAGCAATAGAATTACTCACTCCCTTGGCTAAACGCTGAGCGCTGACATTAGGAACAAACTTTAACCTTTTAATAACATCCTCTACCTTTATGCGATTGATCTTTTTGACAGTACCAAGTTTATTTATCACCCGGGAAACTGTTGCCTCAGATACACCGGCAAGGCGAGCAACATCTTCAATGCTGACTTTTTTTGGAATGTAAACCATATATTAAATAAAGATTGCAGTAAAAATCATAAAAGGATAAAAACAAATTAAAGAACTTTGTCGCCAACTGAAATAGAAACGCTTTCTTCTTTTATATCGCAGGCGGAAACGCTTTTTCTAACCTGAATTACCTGTAATACCCCTATTTGAGTATTATTACGCAAGACTTTAAATATCTTACCTTCATCGATTCCATGTTCTTTGCCCAAATTTACGATTGCAAAATTATTTTTCCTATCAACAGAAACTACCCTTGCGGAAATAACCCTATCTTCTATTCCATATGCGCCATCGGGCTTTACTATAATAGCAGGAAGCTCAATAGATGAACCAATAGAGCTGGAACCAAGACTTGTAGATTCTATCTCTTTTCTAATATCTCCCAGTTCATCCAATCTTTGTTGTAATATAATATCCACCTGACTGATCTTTTCATCCAGCTTATCTTTCTTGAGCCTTATCGTATCAATCTTTTTCTCAAGGGATAATTTTGCTGATAGAGTCTGTTTAAGCTGATTACTTAAAACAAAGTTTTCTTCTCTTATTGTCTTAAATTGATCTAATAATTCTCGCTTGTCTCTTTTTTCTCTTAAAAGTTCCAATGAAATATTATCCGCAAGCTTTTTATTGTAATCTAATTCCCTTATTAAGTTATCGTTTTCTTGTTTTGATTTCCTAAGCTGCAATGCAAAATCAGATTTTTCGTTTTCAATTTCGGAAACCTTGATATTGATTTCATTAATTCTCTGCTGAAGCCTTTTTACTTCAACCGCTAAAGATGATTTTTGTTTAAGAATTCCTGCCCAATATTTTTCATCGCTTTTTACAACTAAATCTCCATCATCATCTCTTGATTCTTCTTTGACTTGCGTTCTTACTGGTTCAATTTTAACAGACGCTTGCGTTTGAATGACGGGACTTGAAACCCTATTACGGATATTATTTAGTTCTTTCTTTAATATCTCGAACTTTTCTAAAATCTGATCCCTATCTTGTTTTGTCGCATTTAATTCTTGAGTAATGACCCCTACTTCTTTCTGCTTAAGATTATAATTCATCTGGGCAGATTTTATTTCTCTATAAAGCTTTTCGCTTTCATCTTTTAAATCAGAATAACTACTATTTAAAACATTATAATCCTGGACTACTTTTTGCTTACTCATATATAAGAAAAAGGCGAAGATTATGCTTATAAAAGATAGACCAATAAGTCCAAAAAGAAAAAGCTTTATCTTTTTATCCATACAACCTCCAATTCTTTTCTCAAAATACCATAGTTTTCAAACATTTGCAAATATTTTTTTATAAAATTTAATTAAAAAAATACTGTAAATATTTTTTTCATATAAATTATTAATTGAATTTTCTTATTTAAGTCAGGATTAGAAAAAATCATTGAATCTGTATGAACATATCGCGAAGAGCCAAAGAAGCCATACCAAAGGAGACTGAATCATTTCCAAGCTGGGAAGAAATAATCTCAATATTTTTAGCTATATCATCAAAACACCATTTATTAATGATTGATTTCACTTTTTCGAGTATATTCTCTTGCAGTTTTATAAAGCTTGATGCGATCACGATTACATCTGGACTTAAAACATTTACAATACAAGCTAGATTTTTTTCACTTTCCTCTATTATGTCTTTGACCACAACATTAACACTATCATTATTCATAACCTCATTACTCAGAGAGTCTTTTGTTCCTATTCTACCATTATCAAGCAACAGATTTTCTCCCTGAAGCATACTGATGTGATTAAAATCAGCTAAATACATTATATTTCTTTTTTTGTCTTTGACTCCGCTCAGCCAACACTCTGCAAAAAGCGATGCATTAAAACTATTCTCAAATATAATCGGAACCTTAAATCTTTCCTCCAGAGTTTTCTTCACCAGGGCTATATCGTCAAAAGAAACCACACCTCCAAGACCTAAGGCAATGATCTTAGAATAATCAATATTCAGATTGTTTGCCAGATCAAGGATTAAGCTTTCTATCAATGATGCATCTAAGGCATTGTTAACAGACTCGTCAATAAAAATCTCCTTTTTAACTACCACCAATCCTGCAAAATTAATTGCTATACCTTTTATAAATTTATCGGATATCTCAATTCCTATAATAAAAGCATAATTTGCATTAATCTCTAATAATTCCGGTGGTCTACCTCCAGTAGAAACATCAAACCCCTTAATCTTTACAATATCATCTTTTATAAAACTATTTATATAATTAGTGAGCGTACCCATATTTAGATTTATAATCTGAGCTATCTGAGTCTTAGAAATAGGACCTTTGATACGAAATGTATTTAAAATTTCGAAGTTAATTTTTTCTCGGTCAGATAAACGCTGCCCTAAGCGGCTTTCTAAAGTTTTACCTCTTGAAGATATATTTTGTGCGGAAAAATTATTCTGAATATATGTAGATATTAATTCCTGCTGGTTGCTATCACGGTAGTCAAACCTTACACCTAAACCTGTAATACGTCCGGATTGCTGTATGATGCGGACAATTTCAGCAGAACTTTCGAATAGGCAATTATCTGACAATGATAAGCTAACCCTAACTTTTGGAGGAAGCTCTACTTCAGATAAATCAAGAAAGGTAAAAAACCCCTTATGTGATATATCGCGGGTAATACTTTTTATATTAAGATTTAACTCTGGAGCAAAATCCAAACATACCGGAAGATCTTTTGCGAATCTTGACGAAATTCTTCTTTCCATTATTTTCTAAATTATATTATAAGATAAATTTATAAAGCCCTAAAATTTCTTTCTAAAGAATATCCTAACTATATGCTGTGTATCCAAAGCCGAAAGCGACCATGTCGAATCTGTATAATCAGCATCATAATCAACAAACTCACCAAACATTAATTCTAAAGACTGGTTTTCGTCAATATGATACTGCGTGCCTAAAAAGAAATTATTATGCCCTTCATAATAAAGGTTTCTTTCTTTGTTGGCTGCATACAAATCATAGAGCTTGGAATAAATATATTTTGCCCAAAAGGTCAAGTTTTTCTTAGGGCTGTATTTTAATTCCATGCCAAAATGATTAATGTTCTCATCGATACCGGCGGTAAACTTATTACTGTTTTTAGTATAGCTCAATATAGCCTGAAGTTTTTCAAATGGATTTAAAATCACACGTCCTTTTACAATACTGTAATAGTCATAAGGCGGAAGGTCAAAGAATTCTCGCTGATCATAAAGAAAAGGAACTACATTATCATAGAGTATGCCATCGTGAGTTTCACTTGAACCTACATATGAATCCGTCAAAAGAATCCTGGGAAAATCACATGGGTCATTGGTGTTTTCATAAACACCTTCAACGGCAAATTTAGGATTAAAATCATACCTTAGACCACCGCCGAAACCAGCAACATCAGCATCTAACCCTTCTAAAATATCCTCGTTTTCAATATAATCTTCGCTATTTATAAAATAATCCGTTAATGCGTATGAAGTTTTCTCATAGATAAAAGGATCCTGATGATATTTTGTTTTTGGTAAATCCATATGCCAACCTAAAAATTTAGCAGTCAGCTTATCTGTAAAACTTATTGTGGATTCAAATCTGGAGTCATTTTCAATATATTTATTACTGTCGCTTCTAACATACCTATCCTGTAAAAACCAACCTAATTTATTCTCAAACATAGTTTCTCTTGCGGTCAATGAAATCACCCTGCGGCCTCTATCAATACCATCGCCTAAGCGAAACTCATCATTTTCCGGAGAGAGCTGAGCAAAACTTATGTGACGAGAATAAAAACTATCTCTTCTTGTATAACGGTAGTTTGACAATGCTGGATAAAAATCTTTTTCCATCTGTTTTACGCTTAATTCAAATTTTGGTTTAGGATTATACGATTCATTCTCTGCCTTTAAAGCCCGATCAACCGAAGTACCGACAAAACCTAAATCCACCTCTCCGTATTTTACCCCCACTGCGCCTGCCCAGCCATCATACATATTCTGTTTACCTGTAGCTTCTTCAATATCAGTATAGCTTCCTGCCGCCTCTGCAAAAAGACTTGTTTCAGAACTTAGTTTATAATCAACATCTGTTGCAAATACATGATTTTCTGCTTCCGGGCTTGCAGCATTAAAACCCATTTTAGAAGTCATAGTGATCCCCAGCATGAGATCTTCTCTAGGTCTAAACTTAGCCCTTAATGCTGAGTGCAAAGAATTAGAACTTTCATACTCATCCCATAGACTTAAAGGAGATGCTGAAACAAATTGTACATCACCATCAAATGCTTTTATGGAAGCTCCTCTTAAGAATGTTAATCTATTATAATCACTATCTTTTGCCACAAAAGATAATCTTCTTATCCAGCGGCCTGGCTTTACAGGAAGAGTACCATCATCTGGATAGAATATCCTTGAAGGTTCATATTCATCAAGCCAAGGGCTTTCTTCCCACCAGATACGGTTATTGGAAAGCTTTAATGGATCATCGCTGGTTAAAGCCTCATACTGATCTGACAAAGCAAAAATACGCACATTAAGGATATCCTCATCCTTATAATCAAGCCAGAGTTTTCTAAAAGGACGGTATTTATAATTTATATCAACTGAAGGGATTTCGTTAAAGTTCGTTGACCAATCGGTTACACCAACTGGGGTATAAGGACTTGTTAAACCATCAATAACCTTAACATTGGCAATAGTTATAATATTGCCCTTATTGGTTCGATAAACTTCATCTAACAAACGCCTATCTCCAGACCAATATTTATATTCAATATCAGCAAAATCTCCATCGGTAGTAGAAGTTGCATAGGCATCACTTGTTCCTATAAATGTCCAGGGATCAATTACGATCTGATTATAAAGGCTTATCTTGTCAGTTAAGTTTGATTCAAGGTTTAATTTTAAACTATCATAAATAGCCCTATCATATGTATTAACACCGTCTTCCCCCCAAAGATATCTCCAATTCTTCTCTTGCGGCACTCCTACATAATCTGCATTGGCAAATTTCCAGATAACATCATCACTGGTTATTCCAACACCTAACTGCAGCTCACCGGAAACGGTTAATAAATCTTTTTCTTCTGATTTAGCTTGAGTATCAGGTTGTTTGACTACATAATTGATATTGACAATAGGTTTATTTTCAACTAACTGTAGTGCCTTATCGATAGCAAGCCTTCTGCTGGTATCGGAAACTAAAACTTGTTCAACAACCTTGCCCGACTTTTCCTGAATCATATCCAGGTATTTTCTAGCAATCTTATTATTTTCATCAATAAGTAAAACTTTTTTAAATTCTATTGTCGAATCGGAGAATTGACCTCTAATATAATAGGTTTTACCTATGTCGCATAAGAACTCCGCAGTCATTGCCTGGGCAAAAACTTGGGAATAACTTATTATTAAAAAACAACCAATTATAAAAACACTAAATACTTTTTTCTTCATTATATTTACTAATTATATATAATTATATACCTATAACTTGTTATATCAATTATTTTCTTGTCCTTTTTTAAAGATTTCAATAATAGCGATATGCTTACCCACCAATTCAATTGCTGATTTTACACTTAAAAGTATTATCTTTGGCCCCTGTGTACTATAAGTTGTGCTGAACTGTTGTGTACTGTTTAAAACCGAGGCGCTTCCCAAATCGCCTGACCATATAAAATCCAAAACCGGTTGAAAACACCCCACATTGCCGACAAAGTAACTACTAGCCATCTCAACATTATCATTCACATAGGCCTTAGCCGGCACAGGCGTAATAGAAACATTGCCCAACAGCTTTACTGAATCAAAACCTGCCTCCATAAAGAAACGTAAATTATTCTCTAATGGCTTTGTATTATTTATCTCATTAAGCCTATCATTGGTCAAAGAAAGTAACTTTCCATCAATTATTGTATCAGCCTCAAGAATATCTTTTAATTTCTGATAATAAGCTTTGGCTTGTTCAGTTAAATCTTCTTTCTGCAGATATAGCGCAGAATAATAAAGTGCAGACTTTAAATACCCGCTTTTATTATTTTTATCGACAATCTGTTTTAATAAATCCAGGCCTTCTTTTTTATTCAGAAGATACAGCTCTATCATTCCTGCATGAAACAAAGCTTGATTGATTTTTTCATCATTGGGAAAACGCGTTATAAACTGCCTAAATTGTGTAATTGCCTCCTGGTAAAAAGACATTCTTTCTAGATTGTAAGCTCTAAGAAACAATATTGTTGCATCAAAACCTTCTGAAAAATTTTCTTCCAGCTGCTGGAAAAGCTCTTCGGCAAAGTCACTATCAATACCTGGCTGCCAGCCAATATCAACAAACAGATTAATGATCCTGATAATATGTTCGAGATACTCCTGTTTTGAAGCAGTAGAATAAATAACCTCTAAATATGCAGTATATAAAGATCTAGCCAGCTTAAAACGGCCATCCTTAAATGCATCTTCTGCGGTCTTTAACAATAAATCAGAATTAAGATTGTTTTTAATCAATTTTTTTGCATAGATATCGTAAATGATACCGCTTTGCCTATCAAGACCTTCATCCAATAATCTATCGGCAACAGACTTTAATAATTTAAATTGACTGGGATCATTATCGTAATCTTTTATATATTCCATTAAAGCATCTAGCTTTTCGTTCTCGTTAAAACCAGTTTTTTGTTTTTCTAAAATCCAATCAAGATATAAAGCCTCAATTTGAAAAGCGTTAACAGATGAACTAATTGCATTTATTACTTCGCTTAAGTTATTCTCGATTACGGTAAAATAATCTTCCTTTAAATCAAAATACCTTTGCCAATCTTGAGAATCTTCATACTGTTTCAATTCCGCAAATCTGGCAGATGCAGTGTAGTACTTTATAAACTCTTCCCCTAAACAAGATTTATGCTTATTTAAATAAGCCAAGAATCCTTTATAGTCTTTTTTAAAAAAGTATTCTGTTTTTGATTGTTCGACAATATAAAAAGTGTCTTCAGGACAATTCTTTAAATTATCTGCAAAACTTAAACTAATACAGCTTATAAAAATACCTAAAACTAATAAACTACCTGCGCATATTTTTCTTTTCATTTTTTATTTCTCTTATTCTTTTTACCGGATTTTTCCAAAACTCCCTTAAAACAAAATAGCTCTTCTTTGGAGTCCTTAAATCAAGATTGCCTTCAACTTCACATTTTTTTAGTCCAACAATACCAAACCACTCTTCATTCATATTCTTATTGTTTTTTGCCTTTATGTCAAAGTAATACGCTCCGTTGGACCAATTGGAAGTTCTATCATGTTCTAACCAGCCTTGAACATTATATTCATTATATTTCCACCACTCATCGCTGTATTCAAACATAAATCCACCCAGACAATTTCCTTCTCCCTCTCTTGATTTAAACATATTCTTATAAATCTCAACCCACTGGGCTTCCAGAAAAAACGACTGTATATTCTGATCCTCTTTATCAAGATAGGCATCATAGCTATCTGCACCGAATTCAATAAATACAATCGGCCTATCGAAATAATTTTTTACTCCCTTAAACATATTGCCAAAAGTTTTACCTCTATAAACAATCACACCCACTATGTCTATGTCCGGACACACTTCATTAGCCGTTTCAAGCCCGATCAACTCACCATTCCCCAGACAAACCGGATGATTAGGATCAATTTGCTTAATTTCTTTAGCCAGCTCATTTACAAATGAATAATAGAGTCTTGCCCGTTCAAACTTTTGCTTCATCGGACAATCCATCTTATCAATATCTTCAGTGCTCCACGGCCTTATTCTGCCATCAAAGGTGTAATTATTTTCATTACCTAAAACCCAAAACAAAATTCCTGGCTCATCTTTATATGCACGCACCATATCTAGAACTTCTTCTTTTACTCTTTCACAAAACCCCTCATCACCGTAACATGGCCCGGGATAATTCCAAAAACCAAGCCAATTGCCAAGTATAGTTCTAATTCCAAATTTATTGTATAAGTCCGAAATTAATTCTTTTACCGCTTCTGTGTCTTCGCTTGACTGATAAAGCCTTATAGTATTTATCCCTGCTTGTTTCATTAACTCGCCGTCAACCAACCAAGGCTTTCTTGCGTCTTTAAAAAAATCATAATCATACCCCTCGCCTATAGGAATAGGATTATAACAGACTCCCTTAATAGCATAGTCGCGCCTGTTGACTAAAAGCCTGTAGCGGCTATCCTTATATTTTCTGATTTCTACCTTTGAAGGCTTAGGAATTTTTTCCTTGGCAAAAACCAAGACCGAAAAAGAAAAAAGGAGACAAAAAGTTAAGCAGCTGACCCTTTTTGCCTCCCTTAACACTGATTTAATCTGCATAAAATTACTTTATTCGAAAACTATCTCATCAATATAGAATATAGCTCCCTCTGGATTAACATCCATATTGGTAGCCCAAGCAAATCCTCCCATGATATAGCTCATGTCTTTGCCTTTTAAATCGATTGAGTATTGTTTCCATTCATTGCTTAAAACAACTGGTCCAATCATGGCAGTATCACTATCAGAATACCTTCCCATTATACCACCAACTTTAAACTCTTCAAGACGCTCTCCTCCTTTTTCACCTCTTGCCCAGAAGGTAAGCGTTGTGGCATTAGACAAATCATAACCACCATCTATATCGCCCCAGTTATTCGGTGGATTCTGCCAAAACATACCTGCCCAGCGAGCACCCTGAGTGGCCTCTGCAGAATAAGTAATCCTTACACAGGTTTTGCCTAAATAAGGATCCTCAGCATGGTTTGTCTTAAGCTTGATATCGCCATGATCGCCCATCCAACCGGAAGGAATAAAATGATTTCCGATTGATGAACTATCTGAATATACATAAAACGGCAGCTTCTCAGCTTTTTTTACTTCTGCCTTAAGCTTTGAATCATTGACAAACTTAATATCATCTAAATAAATCGCAGCACCTTCAGGATTAAGATCTGCGTTTATAACAAAAGCAAATCCTCCACTAATATAAGAAAGATCAGCATCAACCAGATTAAGCGAATATTCCTGCCAATCGCTGGTCAACTCAATCGGACCAATCTCTACTTCAGCGGTATCTGCATACTGTCCCTTTATACCACCAACCTTAATCTTAGAAATGGCTTCTGCACCTTTTTCACCTTTGGCCATAAAGGTAAGCTTATTTAATCCTGTTAAATCAAAACCACCTTTTTTCGAACCCCAGTTATTCGGCGGGTTCTGCCAAAAAATACCTGCCCAACCTTGATTCTGTGACCTCTTTCCACTATAGGTAATCTTTACAGCTGTTCCTCCTGAATATGGATTATCGGTGTTCTGATCATCCAACCTTAAATCACCGAAATCTCCCATCCAACCAGAAGGTGCAAAGTGATTGTCGCTTGAGTTCTTGTCTGTATAGACATTGAAAGGTTTAACTTCCTGAGCAATTGCCTGCATGCTCAAAAACAAACCTAACAAAGCAACAACCGTAAATGAAGCTATTTTTTTCATACAGCTCCTCCTTTTTGCTTTGTATTTTAATAAAGTGTCAACTAAATTTATTTCCAATATTCACCCCTCCTTTGTTATCTCCACGCCTTCTTATAATAAAAATAGGATTTTCTTAAATGTCTTAAAAACGGTGAATCATCTCCTTTTTTCTGTCCACATATGCCAAGCCACTCTTCATGCATATAACCGTCAGGAAACGGGCCGGTAAATAAACCCTTTTTATCATGCGTATAAGGTTCATACGCCTTCCACCATTCATCCAGATACTGAAACACCACACCACCTATGGCATTGCCAAAACCAGGATCGACTTGAGAATTAATCAAAATATCCTCCCAGGTGCCTTTATGATAATCTGCCTGGAAATCTTCGGCTTCTTCCTGAGTCAAATCTTCACCGTATGCCGGACAACCGTATTCGGTTATAATTACAGGGATATCAGCGTAATCCTTTACATGTTCCCAAAGACCGCCAAAACCAAAATTACCTCTATAGGAATTAGTTCCAAATATATCTATATCCGGGCAGTTTTTAGCAAACACATCTAAATATAATGTATCGCCGCTACAAATTCCCACAGGATGTTCTTTGTCAATTTTCTTTATTTCTAAAGCCACTTTATTAGCAAACTTGAAAAAACTATCCGGGTCCTTATCGGCATTACAGGCTAAACCATAGACATTTTCATTACCTAAAAGCCAATACAATATAAACGGTTCATCTTTAAATTCTTTAACCATACCTAAAATTGACTTTAACATATTCTCTTGATGGGTAGGATTAGAGTAATCCGTACCTTCTGACCAGCTGGCACCTGAACCTATGGCATATTTACCTAAAAAATCCCCCAGGATAACATGCATACCGTAATCATTATAAAGCGTGTGCAGCAATTTTTTGTTAATCTTTAGCGGATGATGATAAAGCCTTATAGTATTTACACCCATTTCCTTCATAAGCTTAAAATCCCCAATAGGAGTTTTATTTTTATCCGTATCTAAGTAGCTATCGAATGGCCCGTCAATTCTGCCATTATCATTAGAATCATATTCCATCCAGTTAGTCATCGTTCCCTCATCAGGGCTCTCACCAACTGGCGTAGGAGCATAAGTAATTGCCTTAATCATATAAGGCTTATCATTAACCAGCATCTGCCATTTACCATCATCATACTGGACTAATTTTACCTTTCCTTCTCCGCGCTTTTTAATAACTTTTTTCTTCAGCTTTGCAATTACTTCCCTTACTGCTTTTTTAAAATCAAATTTATTCTTTTGTTTCTGCAATACGCCCGGGTTAACAATCGCAATATCGTTAGCCACATTATTATCGAATCCGTTTATAATCTGGATTTTGGCATCCTTTAACTCCCAGTTCAGTTCTGGGTTATTACGCAATAAATACTTTATCTTATAAATCGATGCTTCCCCCAGATACCACGGCGTATGCCAGTATGTCCATCCGTAGCTTGAAGGAAAATGAACAACAATAGAATAGTAGGTTTTTATGGCTTGCTTTATAAGACCGCTTTTTTCTAAAATATTTGCGGTATAAAATAACTTTGCCCCCATAGGTTCTGTAGAAGATGCCCATTTAAAAAATGCCGCCTGTAGATTCTTTGAATGCACATAATCCCAGACCGAACCGCCTAATTTTCTTGCGCGTCTATATTCTACAAAAAGAGGATTCCACCGCACGCTTGAAGTATTTGGATATACCCCTTCGCCGCATACAAGGGATAAACCTTCCTGGTCTTCTATATCATAGGTATAATCTTTTGTACCGATATTCTTAAACTTGCCGTACTTATTATAATCTATTGGCTCGTCCGTTCCAGAATCATGCAGTTTAATCTTAATTACAGGTATTGCCTCTTTTAAGGCATAAATCTCTGCATCTTTATCCGTCAGTCTGTTGTTTATCTTATCAATACTTTCCTGAGCCACCTTAGACACAGACCAATACCAACCTCTAGGATCCCAGGCCTGGGAAAAAGGATAATTATCCACCACAAACTTAAACTTCTCCTTTGCATCTTCTAAGCTTTCCTGACGCATCAAGGCTTCTGCCTGGATAAAGTAACTTGTAGCAACATTGTTTAAAACTTCATACGCCTTGGCATCAGAGCCTTCCGGCATTTTACTTAAGCTTTTCTGCTGGATATCTGCTTCATCTTTATAAAGCGCAATACAACGATCGGTAATCTGAAAAACTTTATCAAATTCTTTTTTTCCTTGTGCTTCCCAAGCTCTTTTAACTAGCCCTAAAGAATCTTCCTGTGTAAAAACAAAGGAACAAAAAGAAAATAAAAAACAAAATGTTAATAAAATAATCTTTTTCATAATTTAACCTACTACCGCTCCAGCAGTCAGACCTTTAATAATAAATTTCTGTAAGAAGAGATAAACTATTAAAATAGGTATTATCGTAATCGTAATACCAGCCATTAATAACGGGTACTCAGTTATATGTGCACCTTGAAAAACCATCAGGCCTCTTTGTAAAGGCATTAAACTCTTAGACTGTAAGATAATCAATGCCAGAATATATTCATTCCATACATTTAGAGTATTATAAATCGTAACCACTCCGATTGCCGGGCGCGCCAGAGGAAATGCCACATGCCACCATATGCCGATTCTGCTACAACCATCAATACGCGCTGCATCCTCTAAGTCTCTTGGCAATTTATCAAAAAATGTCTTCAGTAGATAAATACTTAAAGATAACCCTACATTAATCATGGAAAAACAATAGCCTACTCTGGTATTGGCCAAACCTAACTTTACAAGCAAAACATATAAAGGAACGAATGAACCCGGAAGAGGAATCATCATTGCTGCTAAAAATACATAAAAAATAAAATTCTTAAAAGGAAAGTCCAATCTGGAAAAAGCAAATGCCGCTAGAGACGAAATCAATACAATTCCAATAACCACAAGCACGGTATACATGATGCTGTTTAGGAAATACATGCTAAAACCGCCCTTACCCCAGGCAAGGATAAAGTTTTCCCAATGGGAAACCTCTGGTATTAAACTCATGTCTTTAAAAACCGTCTGCTGAGTTTTCAAAGCTGATGAAAGCATCCATAAAAGTGGCAAAATACAACTAACCGCAACTATTAAGGGCAAAAAGTGAATTGAGATATTGCTGAATATTCTTTTAAGTTTCTGCATTATTCCTGTTTTAAGAATTTGGAGACCCTAATCTGAATAAAAGAAATCGTCACTAAAATCATCCCGAATATCAATGCCTGCGCACAGGCATAACCAAATTGACTATTCTTCATAGAATTTAATATCCTGATAACCGGAACCTCCGTATGGCCTGCCGGACCACCTCCGGTCATTGCAAGTATCAACGCAAATCCTTGCATTGTACCTAGAACAGTAAGAATCATTACCATAATAAAAACCGGCACCATCATCGGTATAGTAATATTGATAAATCTTCTCCAGGCATTGGCGCCATCAACATAAGCAGCCTCATAAAGCTGAGCTGGTATGGTCTGCAAACCCGCCAAAAGAATTATAAACGCCCAGCCAAAACCCTTCCAGGAATGAACTATGGCAATAGCGGTTAGAGCTGTTGAAGGCTGAGCCAGCCAATCGCTAGCTAATGACCCAAGACCTAAACTAACCAACCAATGATTAAGTATCCCATAATCACCGTTATAGATCCACTTCCAAACAAGACCTACAACAATCTCTGAAAGAACCGGTGGTATAAAAAATATTACCCTGTAAACTGAACCGATACGCAAAGCCTTATCGCATGCCAAGGCAAGCACTAAAGCAATGGCATTCTGGAATGTCAATGCCCAAAAAGTAATATACCCGGCATTAAGCATTGATGACCACCAGGCCTTATCATCTAAAAACAGTTCTTTAAAATTAGCTAGCCCGACAAACTGCATCGTAGGCTGTATACCATCCCAAGAATGAAGACTTAACTGAAGCGTCTTAAAAAATGGGTAGATATAAAACATACTGAATATTAAAACAGCCGGTAATATGAAAAAATAATTCGATAACCTTTTATTATACATAAACTATTTTGCTAAAACCTTTTGTTTTACCTTATCAACTTCCGCAGCCACCTGTTCTGCGGTTTTTTCACCAATAATAATAGACTGTATCCCTTTATCAAATGCCTCGGTTACCTTAGGAGACTCTTCATACGGCCAGATATTAGGATGGGTGATATTGTTTAAGTCATCGGCAAACTGCGATAAGGCTTTAGGTATCATGGTTAAACATTTTTTATTTGAAGGCAGATTTACTGTTTTCTCAATCAAAAATACCTGCTGATCCTCTTCTGTAAGCCACTTTAAAAACTTAACTGCTTTTTCTGCTTTGGGTGATTTTTTATTTATATAAAAAGAAGCTCCAGCTGAACCCCAGATAACCATAGGGTTTTTTCTTGTAAATGGCGGAGGCATCATTGCTGCGTACTCCAAATCAGGATTCATACCCTTATAAACATTAATACACCAGCTGCCGTTATAGGCAAAAGCAGCCCTTTCATTGGAGAAAAGCTGTTCGGCATATTTATTATCCATTGTTACCACACCTGAGACTAACCCATCAACATCACGAATCTCTTCAAAAAGTTTAAACACCTTTATCCAATCCGAGTCATTATAAGATGCGGCTCCCTTAATCGTAGCCATAACTTTATCTTCACCCATAATGTTAAATGCATAGTTTAAGGCAAAACTGTCAATTAGCCATGTCTCTGCCCAACCGCTGGCAAATCCTCCGATATCGTTTGCGCGTAACGTCTTTAAATATTCAATAAACTGATTCCAACTTTGAGGAGGCCTATTAGGATTAAGACCTGCTTTTTTAAACAAGTTTTTATTATAAACCATCTGTACATTCATTAGGTCAATGGGAACTGCATACACGCCTGCTGCAGCTTTAAAAACATTGCCTTCTTTAAACTCTCCGAGGCTTAATGCCTTATCAAAAATCATACTACGCCATTTATCATTGTCCTCATTCATATAGCTGGTTAGATCCAGAACATAATCTGCTTTTACGAAGGCAGCAGCGTCTCTTTTTTTGCCTAGAATTCCGAAAATATCTGGTAAGGTCTTGCCTTGTGCGGAAGCAATGATTTTTTGTGAATACACATCAGAAGGAGTAAAAAGATCAAATTGGATTTTTATACCGGTAAGTTCCTCATACTTTATTGCTAAAGTATTAAATGCTTCTTCTCTGTCTGTCATCCAGTGCCATATTATTAATGAATCTGAATCAGTAATCTGATTAGAAACACATCCCCAGTTGCCGATAAAAACAAAAGCCAATAAAAGCACTAAACAACAAAAACCTACCCCTCTTTTATTAAAACCCATTAAGCTCTCCCGTGTTATATATAATATTTAAAAACTTTTTAAAACCTTTACTATAAAAGTAGTAAAAATTTACCATAGACAAAGCCTATGGTCAAGTGTTTTATTATTTAATTATTTGGAATTTAAAACATAGGTTTTCGGACTTCCGGCAATCTGAAAATTCGCCAAAGCCTAAACAGATCCACGGAATGAAAACCTACTCCCAGGACATTTTGACCTTCTGGCGCATCCTGAACCCAGGCTACCTTACCATAAATGCTATAAGGTTGACGGTTGTCTGGAATCTGTAAAATCAATCTTACATCATCCTTAAGAGGTATTTTTTTCTTTAAAACCACAGCCATCCCAGCACCACAGATATTCCTGGCTTCTGCCTTGATACGCTTTGCGCCTTTTTTGGGTTCGATTTCCACTGGAAAACTTACGTCAATACGTTCAAACTCACGGCGCTCCTCTGTGGAGAATACGGACATAGAACTACCTCCTTATAATTAAGTATAACATATAGCTAGCAAAAAAACAACTTTTTTTAAGTATCTGCCCACCAAGCACTTTTGAACTCATCCTTAAACCTTTGAAACATAAACTGATACAACTTCTGCTTATCAGAATCAGAGAACTTAGTGAAATTTACCCCGATTTTGACTTTTTCGCCATCCTGTCTGTTCCAGACAGGCTTTGCCATTACGATTATCTGCGCACCAGGCACAAACCTGAACATCAGCTCAAGCTCCTTATCCAAATCATAGCTTCCTTCTAGCTTAAGCCTCGTACCGGTAAGGCTGATATCTGATATTGTTGCTTTTTTATCAGCCACCAGACACTGAAGAGTATCGTTTGTGTTAAATCTGCGGGCAAATCGTTTTTCTTGCATGGGAGACTCCTTTAGTTATTCATCCCTACTAAATAAATAACCTGCGTTGTGTTTACGGAGAACAAGAATAATGTAAATCCTTAAAAGAATGAATAAAACAATAGTGTAACTAGAACGAAAATCGAGTAAATATTCCATAACATAGTTAAGATCATCCAACTCTATTGATGAATATATCAAATTAGCTATACGAACAATAGGAGCAGTTATTAAACTCCACCATGTTAAACCAATCGCTAGTTTTCTAAAAAAATCTATTTTTAATACAATCCCAATTATTAACATCAAACTCATTGGAAGGCTTACCAAAAATATAACTAAATGATAATAACCAATCCAATGCATTATTCCTGTTGAAATAAATATCAAACCAAGAAATAATCCTTGAAACAAAAAATATAAAATCACTATAAACACATTAGCAAATGCCCAAAATTTAGAAAGATTATTACCCATATTAAATTAAAATAAAGTTTTCAAAAAATAGCTGCTTATCAAACTCATCAACCAAGAAAAACCTAAGATTATAAAAACTACAATAGCATATCTATCATACCTTAATCTTATATCTGTATCGTCAAATAAAGATGTAACAGTATCAGTATTTAGGTAATACACTTGTATAAACGAATAAGAAAAAAACAATAAAACAAAAAAACAATCCTTTAAAAAATAATCTAGTTTAATACTACTAGAAGAAAATAATATCCCATCCACAATGTATATTAACACCCCTAAACTTACTCCCATTAAGGCAGTTTTGGTTAATTTAACCGCTTTTATTCTATTAAATAAAAGAGAAACTCCTGCCCAAAAAAGTAAAGCCAAACAAAAAGATACAAGGATTAAAGCTAATCTCTGCAAAATAAAAATCCTAATCCAAAGAAAAATTGTGTCGATAGGCACATCTGTAACCCAGCCAACAATTATTGTCATATAGAAAAAATTAAAAAATAATATAATTCCACTTACGCTTAGAATGATATTAACTATTGAGAATAGGTATAATAATGGTGGTTTTTTATTCATTGCATCTCCTCATCTACGTCTATTAAATGAAGGTAGTTTATATATAGGTGGCGGTGACGGTTCAGGCATCTTTGGAACAATCGGTGGCGTATAAGTTGGAACATTATAAATAGATGGTGTGTATGATTTAAAATTAGTCCCTGATCTAAACTTTTTTGGAACCTCAAATTGTTTAACCGGCTCATAAATAGTTTTTGGCATAGAAGGTGCAAAATTAGGCACTGGCTGTCTTACTATAGGAATATTACCTTTATATGTTTTGTAAAAAGGTCCTGGTCTATGCGTTATAACTGGCTTAATACTATTAAAATTATACTCCGAAAATGTGTTCTTTGGAAGGCTATTTTGCGTTTCAAATTTTTGCTTAAATTCAGAAAACTCATAAAGAACATTTATTTTTCTATTAAAAATATCCAAATACTGTTGGGTTTTGCTGATATTAGGTGCAACAAACCCAGAAAAGTTAATTATTGTCGAAACTGAATCTGGATGATCGAAATATCCTTTGGTTCCCGCATGCCTTACCTCAGAGTACATTCTATACTTAAAATATTTTTCATTTGTAAAGATTTGAGGAATTAAAAATACTGGGTCGCCTTGAGAACCAACAATAATTGGTTTTTCAATCGACATTTCCTTTACTGAATCAATATTTATACCAATAAATCCTACCGCTGGATAACCCGTACCAATATAACGATCAGCCATGATAACAGGATTATTATATTTTTGTTTGATGTATGAAAAAGATTTGGGGCCCATCTTATTAAAAGCACTATTACCAATTAAAATAAACTTTCGATTAGTCCTCTTGGCATCTTGATAACTTCTGTAAAGATCTTCTCCAATTCTATGAATATCATTTTGTGATGATGAAGGATTTCCGGACCAATTACCTTCTCTAAACTCAACTTTACCCGCTGATAAAATATTTATTAATTCTAAACTCTTTCTTAATTGTAGGTCTTGCGACCAATTATCAGATCTATATACATGATGCCAACCAATATTGAATCCTTGCCTAGCTTTAAATTCATATTTAGGGTTTATTCCTTCGTAAACATGTACTATCGCTCCTGCTGTAGATTTTAATTCGTCTATAAAAGGTTTTAATTCTTTTAACTCTGGGAATATTCTTTCAAAATCAGGATGTAGAACTAATTGTTTTGCTAAAGCCATCTTTGCCATTTTATGAACATATAGCGATGGATCTTTTAAAGTAGGTATTAATGCTCTTGTAACATCTAAAGTGTTAAATTTCGCCAAACTCTGAACAGAGCTAAAACGAACCTCCGGAGAAGGATCTTGAAGCTTTGGAATTATTACGTTTTTAAAATTGGTTCTTGAAAAATTACCGATTGTTTCTACAGTTGAACGCCTCACCCTCCAATTGCTATCATTCAAAAGAGGCTGAACGTAATTACTAATAGTAGGATATTTTGTCATCTTAGGGCCAAGGCTTTGAATAGCTGCGGCTCTTACCATAGGATGTGGATCTCTTAAAATATTTACCAAAGGTGTGATTGTAAGCGGTGAATTACTACTTCCTAAAGCTAATGCGGAATTTCTTCTGAGGAGCCAGTCGTTACTTCTTAAGTTATTATTTGCAACATCTATAACTTGTGGCTGGCTAATAGGCGCTAACGAAAGTAATGCCTCTGAACGAACCAATGAGCTATCATCAAATCTGGCAAGCCTTGAAAGAGTTTTACTTAAATCCGGCATCTCCGGTATCTTTGGCGATATTACCTCTATTGTTTTATGTCTAACCTGCCAACTTTTATCTTGTAAAAATGGAACTAATTCATTTACCGGTGCATTAGGCAAATTAGCAAAAGAACCTATTGCTGCAGCCTTGACAAAAGGATTATTATCGCGCATAAGATTGCGAAGATGACCAACATTATTCCAATCTGAACTATTACCTAAAGCCAAAGCTGCTGCCTGTCTAATATGCCAATCATTATCTTTAACAAAACCAGTTAATAATTGACTGATATTGACATTGTCCATGCTGGCTAAAGAAGTAATTGCAGTATGCTTTAATAAAGGTTCATTGCTGCGTAAAAATGGTTTTATAACACTTGCAGCTACTTCTGTATTGGATTGCGCTATTGCTAATAAAATACCCGCTTTAGCTTGAATATCGCTATCTACTAAAATTCTTCTAATATTGGTATTAAACTGCGGGTATTTATCTAAATGTGGTGCCAATACCATAGCAGCAATGCTTCTAATTTTCTTTGAAGGGTCTTCCAACTTAACTTCCATATCAATGCGTAATATCGGATTATCTTCCAATTTATTAGCTGCAGCTATAGTTGCCGCTTGCCTTACCTTTTCATTAACATCATACATCAAATCGCTTATCCTATCGATTGCCTTTTTATCAACATATCTATCAAGACCTAGTGCAGCTTCTTTTCTAATGCGCCAATTACTATCATATGAATAATTATAAATAATATCTTCGGCTTCTTTTATCCCAACAGTAGATAAACTGGCTATGCAAGAAGCCCTTACTTCATCACTTGTATCTGTTTTTAAAAGAAAGTTAATTTTATTAAATAAAGTTCTGTCGTCTTCTAGGTAAATTGAAAGGGACTCTGCGGCAATACTTCTTAAAGAAGCCCTATCTTCTTCTAGCGCTGTAACAAGGATATGTTTTGCCTCTGGCTCATCAAAATTAGCTATTGCTGCTAAAGCAGATTCCTGCAATTTACCTTGACTTAATTTAGAGAATGCCATTAGAATATGAAGTGCTTTTTTTGTGCCAAGCCGAACCAATGCTGATATTAAGGTTAATTTGGTATCTTCTGATATATTCGAATATAAAAGCTCTCCGATATGACTTATTGCACGCGTATCTTCAATAAACGCTGCGGACACTGCAGAAGCTTGAATCACTTCTTCAATTCCGCTTTGAAGACCGATTATGAAAATATCTTTTGCTCTAATTTCCATTCTTTCACCTAGAAGCACTATTGACCCAGAGCGGATTTTAACAGAATTATCATAAACCACTTCCATAAGAGCTTCATTGGAAAAATTCCCAGGGTAATTAGCTAAACAATTTAATGCATTAATTCTATAATTCAAATCATGGCTTTTATCAGTCAAAACCCTAATAAAATAACCCTCGGCAGCAGTATCGGCAATTTCCGCCAGATAGGAAGCTGCCGCCATAGCAATATAATCTTCAATTTTCTCCTGGTCTTCAGGTTTTATATTGTTTAAACGGTAAATTTGACCTAAATTAAAATCTCTATCCATACCCTTTATTAAAATATCCCTACAAGAATAGTCTCCTAATTTAGCCAAGACCCTGGCAGAACAAAAGGCAACTAAAAAATTATCTCTTCTTAATAATCTTTCATGGCTTTTGATGATTTCCTCAGAAGTAACATCCATTGCTTCTAAAATACCTTCTGGGTCCAAGTCTGATTCCTTACCTAAATTAGCTTTAGAAGCAATAATCTCATCAACCATAATATCTTTGGAAGCTTGGCTTTTAAAACTAATCTGGCTGAATAAATCTCTGTGTTTAGAATATAACTCGACATAATATCGCATTGCAAGATGATAATTACGCTGCGCTAAGCATTGATTTATGGCAGCAGAATACTGAGCTAATTCATTCTGTGGTATCTGTACCTGTTGAGATTTATACTGTTGCATATCTACCGAAGAGATTGAACAACCGTCCATAAAAATAGAATTCAATAAGAGCATACTGCTTGCCAAATAACTCGTTAAAGAAAAAGTAGTTTTTTTAAAACCTCCATTATCTCCCCTATAAATCTCAGGATCTAATAAGGGGATCCCGCCATCCAAAAGTTCCCAATGTCTTATCCGATTGTTGAATACTTTTTCCTCAACATCAATAAAAACATCGTTACTACTTCCATTATCATGATTATTGCGTTTAATAGATACTTGATAAGCCACAATATCCCCTTCGGGAATTTCAACAATGTTATCTTCTCCTACGAGCTCTTTCCATGCAGAAAGACCGGTTGAAAGAATATCGGTTAAAGTAACTTCACCAACATTACTAAACAACTGCCAGGCGCGATGCCAAAGCATCTCTCGTATATCCAAACGCTCCTTCCACTGCTTTGCATAAAGACCAAGAATAATAACCCTATCGTAATTAGGCTGCATGCGATACGAAAGAATTCCTACGATATGGTTTTTTTCTACTGCGAAAAAACAATCTTTTTCAAGATGTAAGCTGGAAACACTTTCCCAATAAGATATATCAGCTCTTTCCTCTTCGCTAAGCTGCCTGAACAGTTTTACCTTTTTATTGCCGTTATCTTGCAGTTTAAAACCCGAATCGCTTTCCTAATCTATTACTCGCTTATCTTTACCGTAATCCCTTGATTCCCCAGCCTGCGGAGTATAAATATCATTTCTAAGACCGTTTTTCTCAGCTATAAAATAAGAAAATCCCTGCACCGGTTGAGTATCATATCTCTGGTAACCGGAAATTAACTCATTAATCCCCAGTCCGGACAATTCATAACTTAATAATGGATTGAATAATTTATCGAATTCAATTTCCCTGCTTCCGTTTTTTTTGATTTCTTCAATGCAAGCAGTCATTAAAACATGTTCTTTTTTACTGATCTGCCTTTTCTCGAATGCCCCGGATAAACTATTCTTTAAACAGCCTTCATTTAAGTCGCTGGACCAAAAAGAAAGCTCATCAAACTCAGCGATATCTTCTAAGCCCATCTTTAAAACGGCTCTTTGGATATCTTTTGCCAAAGAGTATTTTTGACAAGGATAATCAATAAGATTTATAAATTTTCCGCTCTTTTTTAACACTCTATTGACTTCTAATAAGACTCCTTCAAGATTGTCAAAATAAGGAAAAACCTCTAAACCGATAATGCAATCGAATAGATTATCTTTAAAAGGCAAATTAAATACCGAGGCATCAATAAAACTTTCCCCATTATTCATAGACTCAGCCAATCTTAATGCTTGAAAATCGCTATCCAAAGAGACCCATTTTTCTCTATGTTCAAAAGGCGAAAGCAACCATAGGGTTCCGGCACCAGAGCCAATTTCCAAAATTCTCGCATCCGGATTCATACATTCATTAAATATTGACTCCAATTGATCAATATATGCACTTTGTCTTAACATACGCTGTTCCATAAGCCATTTAAAATTCCATTTTTTTCTTTCTTCGGTTATCTGATTTTTTCCGCCATTATCATATAAACTTCCGTATTTGCTTAATGAAGGCTTGGATTTTGCATCATAATCATGAAATCCTCTAAAATACCTATCACCTAAGCTGGCGTAAAGAGTATCAATAATCTCTTCTTGGCTGCTGCCTTGTTTTATCAAAACAGGCATAAGCAATCTCAAATTATACTTAACATATATCCTTAGTATTTTTAGTAAAATCAAATGCTTTAGAAATATTGGCCGGTTTTCCTTAGAATAAAAAATTAACCCTGCAACTTTACCGACAAATAACAAACAATTTCCTTTTCTGGCTAAATATTCCAAAGATGCGCCAAGCGAAACTATTTGTTTTGTAAACTTTTCAGCCTCTTTCTCTAATGCTTCTTTTTCTCCTCCATTATCCTTGCTTTCTATTAAAGGTTGTAGCACTTTTGACTTTCCAGATATCAAAATCATAGGAATACTAAGCCGTAATCGATCAATTACATTTCTATTATCTATAAAATCTTTGGCAACGATAGAGATACCTGCTAGTTGAGCCCCAACAATACGATGATGAGCCATCAAAACAATTGACCCTGATGACTTAACGTATACATACGAAGACTCAATACCTAGTTCACTCAATGTTTTTGAATCTATGATTTTTATTAATTTTTCCCTTTTTAACTCTGATAAAAATTGGTAGTATTTATTTTTTGAATCAGATATTATTCCATCGGTTTCAAAATAACGTAAGCGGGCTTTAGGATGAATAGTGATTTTATTAGTAAGTGTACTGCACCAAATCTTATTGCGAGAGCGCTTATAGACTAAAAAAGTTAGTAGTGCTGAAACAAAACCATTCTTACTAGACTTTTTATTAGAAAACAATAATCGATTTTTTAAATATATATTGAGTTTCTTTTCTATAATTATTCTTTCAGCCTCTACCCTAAAATTACTTTTCTTTATCCCGCCGTTATCGTTTATATCGGGCTTGTATCTATCATCAGAAAAATCCTTTACAGTTTCTTTGCCAAATCTATTTTTATTACTGTATGCGATTGCCTCCACTTCAAGCTTTCTTTTTCTATCATCTCTTATTATGTTTAATATGTACCCTAAGCAAGACTTATAAAAGTACGGCCTAAATTCACCCATAAATATAAAATTCCTAACAACATTGAACAAACCAAATTGCGTATAAGAAAGTCTATCTTGATAAGATAAGTTTTGATTACTATTTCTCGTAAAAGAAATATTAACTATTTTGCGCAAATCTTTATCAAATAATTCTAAAAGCTTCCCAAAAGCAATCGAGTTGCCTTGCTTTGACAATACAATCAAATCATATATTATATTTTTCTTTTCCTCTTCTTTTTTAGCGCTAATTTGTTCTATCGAAAAATTTAGAACAACTCTGTCAATTTTAACTTTTTGCACCCACAAATTAAACTCCTCCGTTAACCTTAACTTGCTGACAATCGAATAATCTATACCTTCACTGCTTCGCTCAAAAAATAATTCATTAAAGTCCGAAGCTCTGGCTTCGACTACCTTAAGTCGTTCTACTTCCTGAGGTGGAATACGATAATGATCTTTATGTCCTACGCGCTTGAATAAAAATGCTTTAACAACTCCACTACTTATAAGCACAGATATATTTATTTTTGAAATCGTTAAGATTCTTCTTAACTCTTTAATCGTTTTCCATTTTAATAATTCACTTACAAAAGCCTCATCGCTCATTTGATCTTGTTGCATATAAGAGCCTATCGCCTTTCTAATCTGCTTAATATACTTAGCATTTAAAGCTTTTAGCTTTTGAGCTTCCTCTGGCGGATAACGCCAAGTCCTTACAAAACCACCCGACAAATAATCCTGAGCATATTCTAATCTACCCCTAGAAGTCCAGGCAGATATTAAAGCTTCTTCACACCCAACTTTTTGAGCTAATGATTTTGTAGTATCCCAAATCAACACCTCACTTATAGCCTGTTCAACAGTTACAGCTCTGCGTGGATAATAAGACATATAAAAGTCATACAGCTTCTGTTTCTTTCCTTTTTGTTCATTTGTTAATTTTTCAACTACATCCGGCGAAAACCTATATTTTGCGACATTTTCATCCGGTGATCTAAAAAGAATAAACTCTAATCCTTTTACATTAGCTAAATCTGTAACCGAACTTGGATCACTATAACCAAGTCTTTTATATAAAGAACCAGCAGTCTCCCACTTTTCAATAACAGCAAAAAGAACTTTTTTTGATTTAGGTTTTTTACCTGTATGTGCCTCTACAAAATTCATTGTTTTTTCTAAATACTCTTTTCTCTCAAGAATAAGCCTATTTGCTTCTTGTGGCGGAATGGAGTAGCCGTTTCTGCAGCCAAAAAGCTCAATCAGCACAGTCTTAATCTCCCCCCTACTTGCCATCTTCCACAATCTACTATGTTTAAGATCAAGATAGACCTGAATAGTTTCTATTCTATGCCAACCACTTAAAACTTTAATTAATTCATTCTTGGTTCCTATACTCCTATTTAAATGCACCTCTACCTGTTTTTTTACCTTTAAAAATCTAAGCAGATCAATTAATTTAAATCTTTCTATATCTTTTGCATAATAATAAACTTTTGTTGGTTTATGAATAAGGTTAACTTTAACCTTTCTAACCCCGGCTTTTTCTAAAATACTATAAAACGTACCTCTACTTTTAAAGCCAAAATAAGAAGAAACTTCTTTGCTAACACGCCAATCAAGAAGTAGCTCTTCTAAATCATTTATGTTTTCCGGTTGCACCCCAACTACTTCTTCCATTAAATCAGCAATTTTTTTAAAACGATCTCTGTTAATAATTAACACTCTATCCAATTCTGTTTTATGGTAATAGAATCTACTCCTCAAACCAGCTAAATCAACCTTAACCCCTTTAATGCTAAATTCTTTTCTTAAATCATAAAAAGCTATTCTCTTTTTAATTCCTAAATACTTTACAGCCTCACTCACAGAATACCAACCTTGGAGAATTTTTTCTAATTCATCCCTATCTTTTGGTAGCCTGTTAGTAAATCCTCTCATTTCTTCCACAATACACATAAAATATGCTTTTTCATCTTTCCCACCGTTGTCGAAGTCACCAGTAACAAGTGTCATGTGACATGTGACAAGATTATTCTTACTTGTAACTTGTGACGTGGTGTCTGGTGGACTTGTTTGTGTTCCACCATTGTCGGAATCGCCCGCATCCATTATACATAGCAGATTATTAATTACTGGTTCCTTAACTGGCCTTTTGTGTTTTAATTTTTCAATAACTTTCTTACAAGATTCTTTAGAGTCCTTTAATAATTCACTGCTTATCTCTTTTAAAGACCGCCACCCTGAAAATGTACCCATCCAATTAGGAGTAAGATAGATAACAAAGTTCACCCATCTTATTACTCTTATTAGAAATCCATCATCAATATAAAAATGAAACCCAAACAATCCAATCGCAATTGCTTTAACCTTTATTTCCCTAGGTATTCTTGAGTAGATTCCATTTTCTTTCTTTATTTCGTAAAGTGTTAATGACTCAACCTTATCACCTAAGCAAAACCTAAAAAACTTTTGTCCCCCTTCCCAATGTTCATCCAAAACATCTACTAAAAAATTAGTAACATCTCGAATAAACCAACTAAAAATAATCTTCGACAAATAATAAATTCCAACCAGCGTAATAATTAATTCTGAACCTAATCGAAAATTATTATTAAGAATTCTCATCTCATCTTGAAAATAAGCATTAACCAGTCCTAAGCATATTACAATAACTAAAAATTTGCATGCAATTACACAGATTTTTGCTGCTGATACTACAGATTCTGGCATTTTATAGCTAGAATTTTCAAAAGAAAAATTAACCGTCTCTTTGATAGTAAATGAATCTACCGAAATATCTTTAAACGGGACATATACATCTCTTTTAAGTTTTCCTTTTTTATTAAACAATGAGTTAGATAACTTATCGCCACCGTTGTCGAATTTAGGTTTAATTTTATTGGTAGGTTTTTGTGTAGCAGTATAAAATCTACGTAATATTTCAGCTAATACTTCATGCAAACCTCTTTCAAGATAGGATTTATTGAATTCATTAAAAATATAAGGACCGGCACGTATCTCAATTGCACATAACCATTTTTTAATTTTTGGTATTAATTTTTTATTTTCTATATAACTTATTGACGGAGTGAGAGCAAATGAAATAGCTGGAAAATTTTCGTTTAATATTCCGCTAACCCCTCCGCCTAACTTGCTTACTAGCTCTCTAGTTCTGCTATTTTCTGATGATTTAGCTAATCTTACTACCAGTTCTTCAACTTCTTTGTGGATTAGGCCGCCCTTAGCAGCTAAAAGTTCGTGGGTTATTTCTTCAAGAGAAGCTCCTTCTCTTAGGAAAACATAACGGGTTCCAGTAAAAGGATTAATGAGGTTAAAAGAAGGTTTATTAAAGCTTGGAGGTCCGCGACGAATAATAACATTTTCTAAAAACTTAGCTTTTTCAATATTAATACCTGTTGTTATATAGTTTATAGCTTCATCTATTAATCCTTCGTCAACACTAACCTTGCTCCATCTGCCAACACCAAGCAAAAATCTACCTATAGCTGTTAATAATCCGGCACCGTCATAGCCGTGGTCTTGAGAAGAAACGGTGTGAGCCAAACTGGAAGGAATGTTTTCTTTTATCACATGGTATTGGTTGTTTTCTAAAGCCTCAAGGTAGTATTCCTCGTCATCAAGATAACCGCCTATCTTCTTTAGTTTAAAAGTTTTTACCGAATATTCGCTTAAACTAACTTTGCTATAGCCAAACATGCCCGCTAGGACTGTGTTTGTGTTGATATTTCTAGCATATTCAACTGTATAATCTATTAAAGCTTGTTTGATTTGTTCTTTTAAAGGTTGGATAGATGAATAGCTGTCGTTTATTTCAATATTATCTATTACAAGATAAGGTTTATTATTCTTATCTTTGGCTAAAAATAACCAGGCTAAAGCCATGGTTTTATTAGTGTCTTGGTCTATTACTTCAGCTACCTGTATCCCCTGATCTATTAAATGATCTATCATCGCATCAAAGTGAGCATTGGAGTTTGTAGCAAGACAGCATCCGGTAAAGTCACCTAAGAATAAATCATGTGCCGGTTCTCTTTCCCATAACTTTATAGTAAAATATTGTTTCTTCTTGGCTAATTCTTTAACAACGTCAGGATTTTGGATGAGTTTTTTCAAGTCTTCTATGGAAGCTTTAAGGTGAAGGATGTTTTCCTGGGTGTTGGAATCTTGTATATTTTTTTCTAAGTAGGCTATTGTTTTCTCTAAGGTCATTATGTTATTGCTATCCTCAAAGACGCTTACTATCTTATCTCTATTGTTAGATTTCTGACCATTGCTAGAGATAAATTCTAAAGGCAGTTTTGCTTCTTTATCTTCAGATATCTTAAGGCTTAGCTTCTTTAAGGTATTGGCCAGTCCTGCTCCTTTAGTCTCAGGCAGGCAATTATGTAGTTTGGCTATATAATCAATTAATCTTAGTATCTCATCTTCAGGGTCTATTTCTAGGTTACGTTCGGAGAAGGAAAATGGCTCTTTTCTTGGATAGGACAGCCAATTATCTAAGTTTATACCGCAAGCTTCGATGGCCTCTCTTACCTGCATATTATGTTCTGCTAAAGCCTTTCCTTTCTCGTCTTCCTGACTTGTATCACTTATAAAGGATGCGAAATTTCCTTCAAAGGTAGATTTGAGCAAAGTCTTGAATAAACCCAGTTTATCCGAATGTTTCTTAGCAATAAAGTCCATGGCTGTCTTCAGCCTGCTTATATAGGTAAGCGGGAACTTAAAAAATATCTCCGGATTAAAAGAAGTTGTATTTATATCTAAAGAATCAGCTAAACTTTGAAGGTAAAAAGTAACCAAACTTGAAACTAATTCTTTCCAGGAAGTTTTTTTAGTGGTTACTTCTTGTATTTTGACTGTTAAAGCTTCTCTTTGGCCTAAAGCTGAATAAGCGCTTGCAAGTCCTAATATATTTCCAAAAGCGCTAAAGTCTCTTTTCTCAGCAGAAGAATATAAACAAGCTAAGGAAGCGGTAACTTCGTCTTCGTTTATACTTAGAGACTCAAGGAATCTTTTTAAAGGATAGGGATCGCTATTTAAAAATCCTTTTAAAAAGCTAAATGTATCTTCGCCCATAATGTCTACTAAACATGCTATATTTAAACTATGCTTTTGCCAAAACTCACCTTCATCTATTCTGCGGGATTCATCTAATAATAGATTCTTGGAATGAAAAATATCTTTTAAAAAGTTAAACTTATTTAATAATACCTTTGCTACTGAACCTAAAGAAGCTAGTTCTAGATACATACCTAAAAAAGTATTTTCTAAAAGCTCATCCCAAACATTTTTATCCTCAGCTAAGGATTTGGTTATTTCTTGAGCATAGACAGCCCCTAAACCATTAACTGCTACCCGGCGCACATCACAGTCAGAATCATTAAGTTTGGTTACTAAGGTTGATAAGTCAACTTCTTTGCCCTCATTAATTAAGGCAGTATAAATAAGGCCTAAACCATTAGCTACTGCCCGGCGCACATCACAGTTAGAGTCATTGAGTTTGGTTTCTAAGGCCGATAAAGACATCCTACCCTTATTAACTGAGGCAGCATAGACAATCCCTAAACCATTAGCTGCTGCCCGGCACACAGCCCAGTTAGAGTCATTGAGTTTGGTTACTAAGGTTAATAAGTCAACTTCTTTACCCTCATTAATTAAGGCAGTATAAATAAGGCCTAAACCATTAACTGCTGCCCGGCGCACATCACAGTCAGAATCATTAAGTTTGGTTACTAAGGTTGATAAGTCAACTTCTTTGCCCTCATTAATTAAGGCAGTATAAATAAGGCCTAAACCATTAGCTACTGCCCGGCACACAG
>Ga0208902_1000189_pt1 | contig 37635 bp, 34 predicted proteins | sample AntAceMetag02UKH_FD_184767 | JGI IMG/M metagenome (GOLD analysis project Ga0208902, IMG submission 184767) | Saline lake microbial communities from Ace Lake, Antarctica - Antarctic Ace Lake Metagenome 02UKH (SPAdes) (version 2) | ecosystem: Environmental > Aquatic > Non-marine Saline and...
TTACGTTATCGTGTTTCACGGTGTTTCCTTTCCTTTAAGGTTTTTTCCTTGGGTGATAATTCGATGGTTACCACCCGGAAAGGATACACCACCTTTTCTCTCAAACACAACTTTCAGTTATAACTCGAAGATGATTGAACAGCAGTCACTTTTAATACAATTTGCGATTTCGCGTAAAGTGGAAAGACAAATATCAGTACAGAAAAGACCCCTGTAAGCAAAGCTAGACTATATTTTTTCATAACATACCTCCAAGATGTTATAATCCCCGTTCAATAATTTCAGCCTCAAGTGAAAGACTTTTGTGCACTGACAGAGTCAACATAACTCCTTAGAAAAATCACTTTTGTTACGTATAGGCGATAAGACCTTCAAATATTTTACTTCTTAAACTGTTACCATAATCATAAGTAATTTTGAATAGATTTATTTAGAGGGTTTATTTTAAAACTACTTCAGATTGCCAAAACAAATAAAGGGGATGGTTCTATTCTTTCGAAATCTTGCAGCTTGGGTTTAAATTATATTTTTGCTAAAGGTTTAAGGATTTTAAAATTTTAGCGGCTTTGAATTTCCAGGTATATTTATTAATATCCTGTCTGGCCCGGGACGATAATGCTTTTCCCTTTTCAGGATCACTAAGTATTTTGTGAACACCCTTTGCCATAGCAGAAGGACTGTCCGGTTCCACCAGTACTGCGTTTTCTTCATGTTTTAAAAATTCCCTTAAAGAGGGCAGGTCGGTTGCAACGATCGGGATACCCTCAGCCATATACTCAAACAGTTTTAGCGGCATCGCCCCTATTTTTTCCATGAAAGCCAGCGTTAACGGCAGTAAAACAACATCGCAGGAGCAAATCCAGGCTGGGATCTCAGTATTTGGGATATGGTCAATAAACAGGATTTGATCATCAGGGATATTATTTTTCTGAGCGTGCAGGGCGTAACCGGGTACAGCATCCAGTGGTCCGCCGACACACATCAGTAAAGTGTTCCTGCTTTTTTTTATTTCCGGAAACGTCATCATTTCAATCAGATTCAGTATGCCTTTGTCCCTACCCACTGATTTGAACCTGCCGATATAGCCCCTTATTTTTTAATCCAACGGAAGCCCAAGTTTTTGTCTGCATGCTCTTCTGTCAGGCAGGTCGGTGAAAAGTTCGGGTGAAAAGCCATGGTGGGATATGATTATTTTGCCTGAAGAGATGCTGAATGTTTCATACAGGGGCTTCAGAAAAGAAGACATGAGTATGAGTGCCTTAAATGACGGTTTTTTTGAAATGGCGGCCAGTAATATTTTTTGCAAACGGCCGGGCGCGGCATGTACTTCAAAAGCGGTCGGCATTCCAAGAAGAACCAGCCAAAACGCAAGTGTTATATCACGCGTGTAATAAAGATCCGCTTTTTTGCTTCGGGTTCCTATTGCAGCAAAAAGACTCTATAAAAAAGCGTGCGTGATGTAAAAAAACGGAAAGAGTTTTTTCGGGATAAACGTCTCTATAACGAAGATATCCAGGTTGGCTAATTTTTTTATCTGGAAATTATCTTTTATGCCGTAATATTGAAGTATTTTTTTTTGTCTGGACGTGTTTTAAAAGCTTTCTGGATGGGAAAAAAAGGTTTACGTTAACATCAAGGTCTGCGAAAGCTTCACAGGTTTTACAGGTCTGTAACCCATGTGCTTTTTCAGTCGGAAGCCGGGAGTGGGTCAGATAGATAATTTTTTTCAAAATTATGCGGGTTTTTTATTAATCGTTATTTGTATTTAGGGACACATTCTATCAGAATATATAACTTTATGGAAATAATGAATTGATAAACCAATAATTTCTAAAAAGGATGGTTTTGCCAGGAGAAGGCGGATCGTTTCGCAAATTTTTAAGGACAGGTTTTAATCTTCCGTTAAAGCTACCTCCAGTATCCTGCTGAACGGATCTGTGCTTTTAATAATAACAGAAATTATTTTACCGGGTGTGAGCTTTGTTTCTTTCGGTGTTTTTATATTAATCTCCATAAAATATTCTATTAGTAAAATATTGTATCCTTTAAATTTTTTTCCAAGTACAAGCGCTTCTGTTTTTTTACCCGTATTTTGCTGCAGTATTTTAAGCAGCCAGTATCTTTCTCTTCCCTGCTCGACGATTGATGCTTTTGTGAGTATCGGTTGAGTTAGTTCAACGATGTTTTTAAGCAGGGTATGGTCTTTATCAGGTTTGTCTCCTTTTAAAAGGAATAACAATTGTCTTTGTGTGACAAAATCCAGATATTTTCTAAGGGGAGAGGTGAGGGTTGTGTAGCTGTCGAGACCGAGTCCGCTGTGGGGGGCTGCTTTTGTGTCTATGTCGACTCTGCCGAACTTTTTTTTCAGGGAAAAAAGGTCGAAAAGAGAAGGTGTCTCTTTTTGAACCGGTTTTTCAGACGGCACAGCCTGTGTCCTGTAAAGAGCAGGAAAATCATTGTCCTTAAAAATGAGTGATGCACAATAATTAGCCAGGATCATATATTCAGAGACGAGAATCTGGCTTTTAGATTCACGTTCTCTTTTTATGATCTTGATCTCTTTTTTATGATTAACATTTAGCTGAAGCTCAGGAAGCAATATGCTACTCGCACCTTTTGCCAGTCTTTTTCCGCGTAGTTTTAATGCAAGACAGTAAAGCTTTCTAAACAGGGTATTGTCGTTTATTTCGATATCTGTTTCATCATAATGCATTTTACGGTCGTTTTTTATAATGGAGGTCTGTGCGCTGTAGGCAAGGATCTCTCCGTCAGGGGACAGCTTTATGGTGAAGGAAACCGCAGGTCTTATTTTGCCTTGTTTAAGGCTTAGGATGTTTTCTGAAAGTCTGGGGGGGAGCATGGGTATTTTTTCTTCGGGCAGATAAATGGACCGCCCCCTATTTTTTGCTTCAAGTTCGATAGGTGTCCCGGAAGGTATAAAGGATGCGGCATCAGCAATATGGATGTAGACATTGAAGAAGCCGGGATGTTCTTCAACGCTCAGGGCATCGTCAATATCCCTGGTGGAGAGATCGTCAATCGAAAAAGTGTTCAGGCCGGTAAGATCTTTGCGTGATTTATCCCGGCGTAATTTTTCAATATCAGGCTCGATCAAAGCTTCGGTCTGTTTGATAACACTTTCAGGCCATTTGCAGGGAATACGATGTGTCTGTAAAAGGATGTTTTCATCTTCATCAAAAACACCTGCTTTAACCAGAATATCAAAACATTTTTTTTGTGTTGTGAGATCTGTTGTTTTTAAAATGTTTTTTATGGTGCTGTAACAGGCGGCATCTTTTCCGTCAATGGTGTATTCCTTAAGGTAAGAAATATATTCATCCCTGTTTTTTACTGATATCTCTTTTTCTGCGATTATAGAATGAAGCCATCTGTTGAGGTCAATGATCTCTTTTTGTTTTTGTTTTTCTATTTCTGCCTTAACTTTAAGTTTTAAAACCTGTTCCGGTGTGTTTGAAAGGAATTGTGAATCTTTCATTTTAAAATGAATACCATCATTCATGATAGAACGAATAACAGCCATTTTCCGGTCAGAATCGGTTTTACTTTTTAAAAAAATATTTGCCAGCGAGCTTATGTCATACAGCTTTCCTTTATTGTCCAGTGATTCCCAAAGCGCTGAGATGCATATTTCCTGCGCAAGTTTTTTTTGATGATCGGTTTTTTCAGCCGCAAACCGGAGCTGATCCTCTTTTGATGATTTTACATCAACGGTGTATGAAGAAAGATAGATGATTCTTTTTTTGGGTAAAGTTATTTCATTTGATCCGGAAAGAAGAAGGTGATATCTGTCCTCTGTTTCAGAAAGACAGATACCAGGGATGATCTCTTTGTGTTCAAAATAGTATGCGATTTTTCCGGTTATCATAGGCTCGTAATTTGTAAATTGTTAAGGGTTTTTTAACAGACTTCGGATGAAACAATTATTTAAAAATAAACGTCCAACATCGAACGTTCAATGCTGAATAAAAAACCAATCTCAAAAATCGAATAGTTGTTTTTCCGTTTGTTTTATCATTTTTTTTTCATTCAAAATTCGATGTTGGGCGTTCGATGTTCAACGTTCATCTTATAATTAAGGCCCCCCCCATTTTCATCTTTCACTTATCACTTTTTAAATGCATGCTCCAGGCACTATGCTCTCTGCAACGGACAGGTTAATAATATGTTTCATAATCCCCATCTTCGTTTATTACTTTATAACAGTCTTCAGGTATCTCACGCAGGAAACGGGATGGTTTTGCAACCTTTGCATAGCCGTTGCTGTCCTTAATATATCGGGGTACACACAGAAAGAGATGGTCTTTTGCTCTTGTCGAGGCAACATAAAACAGGCGCCGTTCCTCTTCTTCCTCTTCCAGGTCCTTGATGTTCTGAGCATTTGGAAAACGGCCCTCCACAAGACATATTATAAATACGGCAGTCCATTCAAGGCCCTTTGCCTGATGTATTGTGGTCAGTTTTATTTTTTGGTCGGTTTGAGACTCGGTTTCTTCTGTTTCGCTGCTGGTGATCAGCGCAAGTTCACTTAAGAGGTCGGGTAAAGTTTCAAACTTCCAGGCAAAAGAAATAAACTGCTCAATGTCTTCATTCCGTCCCATTGAGTCTGCATATTTGGCACGCATATAATCGATGTAGCCGTTTTCAAATGCGCATTTTATCAGGTTAGCCGGGGGGATTTCCATTCCCATCTCGATAAGGCTTAAAAGGGTGTTTTGAAAATTTACCCAGTGTGCTTTTGCAGCCTTGGGGATCTTTGAAAGGATCTTGCTTTCTGTGCAGGCTTTAATCGGATTGCCTGATTTAGAGATGTACGAAAATATCTTTTGTGCTGTTACATTGCCGATTCCGGGCATGATAAGCATAAGCCTTTTCCATGCGATCTCATCCAGAGGGTTAAGCATTATTTTTAAATAGGATACAATATCTTTAATGTGAGCCTGCTCAAAAAAACGTATTCCGGATCTGACTTCAAACTGAATGTTCCTTCGGGTCAGTTCCATCTGCAGCTCCATAGAATGATAATGTGCTCTGTAAAGAACGGCGATCTCTTCAGCCGGTATTCCATTGTAGATGCATTCCTGGATCTGGTTCGCGACGAAGGTCGACTGCTGGAAAATATTTTGAGGCGCAATCAGGTATGGATGTACGCCCTTGTCTTTTATGGGCTTAAGTGTTTTTCTGAACTGTCTTTCATTAAAGGTGATCACTTCGTTTGCAAAATCAAGGATCTGAGGGGATGATCTGTAATTGTATTCAAGCTTGCATATTTTTGCGCCGGGATATTTTTTTGGAAAATCCATTATATTTTTGAAATCTGCACCTCTGAAAGAATAGATGCTTTGTGAATCATCACCCACAACCATTATGTTTTTATGCTTTGATGCGAGGGTGTCAATAATATCTGCCTGAAGTTTGTTGGTATCCTGGTATTCATCAACCAGAATATACTGGAAACGGTCTGAGTAGTATTCGTGGAGATCCAGATCATTTTCCATAAGATGAAGCCAGAATAAAAGGAGGTCATCAAAGTCGAGGAGGTTTTGTTTCTTTTTCTTGTCTCTGTACAGGTCGTTTATCTTTTCTATTTCGTCGACAAAATCAAGAAAAAAAGGATATCGCTGCTCAAGGATGTCTTTAAGCGGTATTCTTTTGTTTTTTGCGAGGCTGATGATATTTAAAAGTGCCGAGCCCTGAGGCATGATGCCGTCTTTTTTTTTGTGACCCAGCTCCTGGAGACATGTTTCCAGAAGATCCTGTGAATCTTTCTGATCCATGATGGTGTAGTTTGCTTCATATCCGAGACGGTTGATATGTATCCTTAAGATTCTGTTTGCTATAGAATGAAACGTTCCCCCCCAAATTTTTCTCGTTTCTGAAGGAGCTATGGCAGAAACGCGATTCACCATTTCTCCGGCAGCTTTGTTGGTGAAAGTTAAAAGAAGTATTCTGTGCGGTTCGATCCCGGATTCAATCAGATGTGCAACCCGGTAGGTAAGAGTTCTTGTCTTTCCGCTGCCGGCTCCGGCAATGACCAGAATCGGCCCGGGACCTGATTTTACAACCTCCAGCTGCTGCGGATTAAGATCTTCTTCAAATTTGATTTTTTTATTCATTGTCTCCTTCGGGGGGGTTGTTTTTCCTCTAGTTCCGATGATTGGAATTACTGAATCTCCCGGCTTATAGACGGTGGTAATCCAATTCGATTGTCTAAATAAAAAAAGGATTCAGCCTTTGAATCCCTTTATAAAATACGTTTAATATAATATAAAGTAAATATTAAAAAATATGTGAAAATCCAATAAAGAGGTGACTCATGTTAAGTCCGGTATTGTCATCATCAAGGCCTGCGTTTGAAAAGTGAAAATAACGCCATTCTAGGTTTATGGAATTTTCTTTGTTAAAGAAATACTGTATGCCGGCTGCTGCATTAGAAGCAAAGTTTAAATTTGTGCCGAAATTATTCATGCCCAGATTTGTAACAACAACTCCAAAGCCGCCCTGGAAATAGGGGCGCCATTTATCTGAGTTCGGGAGGAAATTATAACGGGCAAGAAGATTAACACCTGCAGAATATGTTTTTTGGTTTTTAAATACATAGCTGAAGGCACCTTCAACGATTCCTTCGACATTTCCCCGGAGCCATCTTTTTCCCATGGGATCTGTGATTACTTTTCCCAAATAGGGATATATGCTTGCAAATCTGAGATCAGAATTTGATCCAAAGGAGTATCCGTATCCAAAGTTGATGCCGCATTGTTTATCCCCTTTCTGGGTGAGCGGTCCGATCGTTCCTGCATGCAGTGTAGAAACAAAAAATAAACTGAGCGTGATTAAAAAGATGATGCCGGCTGTAATTTCTGATCTGCAGTGTTCTGCTTTTTTCATGTATCCCCCCGCCTATTTAACTGACTATATTTTAGCTGTCTAAATTTGTAAGCTTTTTAAAAAAAGTTCTGTATTATCGATTATTTCCTCAATTTCCAATACTGATAAATTATTCATTTTTATCATATCAGGTGTTATTTTTGCAATATCTTTTTCAGTGGTTATTAAATAATCAAATTTTTCGGAGAGTTCTTTAATGCGTTTGTAATCATAGCTGCTGTACTGATGGTGGTCCGGGAATATTATTTTTTCTGCAAGCGTAAGTCCCATATGCTTCAGTACAAGAATAAAACTTTCAGGATCACCAATACTGCAGAAGCAGGCAATTTTTTTGTCTTTCATAAGGTCAACCGGGATGCTTTTGCTGTTTGAAAAATTAACAATGTTTGCAGGTTTGTAAAATGAATTAAAGATCGGTGCTTTCCGGTTGTGAATCCTGATTTTGTTTTCGAGGGAACTGCGGTCAGCCTTTATGGGATCAGTTTTTGTCAGGAGTACGATGTTGGCTCTTTCAAGGGCTTTTAAGGGTTCCCTCAGGATTCCGCGTGGAAGCAGGAAACCATTTCCGAAAGGGTTCCTGAAATTTATCAGCACAACATCTATATCTCTTTTTAATCTGAGGTGCTGAAAGCCGTCATCCAGAATAATTATTTCAGTGTTAAAGTGTTTACAGGCCAATTTCGATGCGGCCACACGGTCTTTTCCTGCAATGACGGGAATGCCGGAAAGTTTTTTGGCAAGCATGTAGGCTTCATCTCCCGCAGACCCTGAATCTAAAAGTATTTTTTCCCCATTGGACACAATTTGCGGTGTGCCTGTTTCTTTCCCTCTGTATCCTCTGCAGACAACTGCTGTATTGACCCCCTCTTTTTTTAAGTATTCGGCTATCATGCAAACAGTGGGTGTTTTGCCGGTTCCGCCAACCGTCAGGTTCCCGATGGTGATTACTTTGCAGCCTGCATGATAACTTTTTAATATTCCCCGTTTATACAGGGAAGAACGGATTGTGATGATCAGGGTGTAAATAAAAGAGGCAGCTGTTAAAGGAAAGAGGGCAAGACTTAATAGCATACCCGGATTAGCGGTGTTTATGATCTTTTCTGTTGATGCGCGTAAATCCATAATTAAGATAGGTGTGTTTTTTTACGAACCGTTTTATGCGTAAGCTGAAAATTCAGTTGTTTACCGTGAGCTGTTGCTCTCAAGCAGTTTTTTTAAAATATTCATGCTTTTAACCACGGCCCCGCTGTTTTCTTTTATGACCTGAAAAGAATTTTCGCCTGTTTTTTGGCGTAACTGACTGTCTTTGAGAAGAGTCAGTGCCTGATCAATAAATTCATCGGCATCTTTGACCTGAATAGCAGCCTTTTTTTTCTGAAGCAGCTCTGCCATTTCACGAAAATTACCCATATACATTCCGTATATAACAGGTTTGCTGAAGACAGCGGGCTCTAAAACATTATGTCCTCCAACAGGCACAAGACTTCCTCCGATAAAAACAATATCTGCAATGCTGTAGCTTTTTGCAAGTTCGCCGATCGTGTCAAGCAGGATGATGTCATGAGGTCTGTTTCCCTGTTCAGAGGAAAGGGCTGTTTTCCGGATGTATGAAATTCCGGAGTGTTTAAGCAGATTCTCTGCTTCATCAAAACGTTCCGGATGTCTGGGTGCCAGGATGAGAACCAGATCGTTTATTTTTTTCTTTAAAGCATTAAAAACTCTGAGGATTATCTCTTCCTCGCCGCGGTGTGTGCTTCCTGCAATAAAAATTTTCAGGCTGTTATTAATCCGCAGGTTTTTAAATATAGTTTCTTTCTCATTGGCCGTGATCGCGGGTATCTGGAGGTCGAATTTTATATTTCCGGTTACGGTGACTTTTTCAAGGGACGCGCCTATCTGAATAATTCTGTCAGCATCTCTCCGGGTCTGCATGCAGAAACAGTTAATGTTGGAAAGTACTCTTTTAAAAAAGAAACTAAAAAAACGATAACTCTTAAAGGACTCTTTCGATATTCTTCCGCTGATGACCATAGAGGGGATGTTCTGAAGCTGAAGCTCTCTGGAAAAGTTTGGCCAGAGTTCTGTTTCCATAGTTACAAACAGCAATGGATTTATCCTTGAAATAACTTTTTTGACAATAAAATTGTAGTCAAATGGAAAGAAAATGACCTGGTCGACCCTTTTGGTGTTTTGGCGTGCGGTAAAATTACCTGTTTCAGTAACGGTTGAAAGGAGAACCGGTGTGTTGGGATACGCTTTTTTGATTTCTTTTATTAAGGGAGCTGTTGCCATTACCTCACCCACAGAAACAGCATGTATCCATATGGGACGGTTTTTGAGTTGTTCGCCAAATTTGTTTTTTGAAAAAATTCCGCATTTCTGTAAAAAACCGCATCTGTATTTTTTTTTCAGAAACAAAATTATGCAAATCAGCGGGAAAAGCAGTACGGTTAGAAGGATCAGGAAGGTGTTGAATAAAAAATACATAATAAATCCAGTTGATTCGGTTTTTTAATAAATTTTCATAAAAAATAAATATCTGATCTTTGTATCAGGCAGATAAAAACACGGTTTTGTCAGGTCTGTTTTTTCTCGTCCCGCACATAGATCGAATAGAGTTTGGCATACTCACCTTTTTTTAAGAACAGTTCATCATGGGAGCCCTGCTCGACTATTTTTCCGCGTGAAAGAACAATAATCCGGTCAGCGTTCCTTATGGTTGAGAGTCTGTGAGCAATTATAAAAGTGGTCTTCTTTGTTATTAATTTATTAAGTGATTCCTGGATATCCTTTTCCAGGTTGGTGTCAAGAGAAGAGGTTGCTTCATCAAATATTAAGATGGGGGCATCTTTTAAAATTGCCCGTGCAATGGCTATCCTTTGGCGCTGACCGCCTGAAAGTTTTACGCCTTTTTCACCAATGATGGTGTCATATGTGTCGGGGAGTTCGCTGATAAAGGTATGTGCGCAGGCCGCTTTAGCCGCATCGATTATTTTATCCATATCCTCGGTTTCTTCGCCGTAGGCGATATTGCTTTTCAGTGTATCATTAAAGAGATATGGCTGCTGATTGACAATAGAAATCTGTGATCTCAGTGATTTTAAGGTTACATTTCTGACATCGAGTCCATCAATGGTAATCGATCCTGAATCAACATCATAAAACCGGGGTATAAGATTTACCAGGGTTGTTTTGCTGGAACCGGTCATCCCAACAATAGCGACTGTTTCACAGGGTTTTATATCAAGGCTGATATTATGAAGGACCGGACCTTTGTCATATGAAAATTGGACAGTGCTAAAGGAAACGGCTCCGCTGGTACATTGGAGGCATTGTGCATCAGGCTTTTCTTTTACTTCGGGTTCTGTGTCAAATATCTCAAAGACCCTTTTGGCCGCGGCGAGACCTTCCTGAGCATCCTGATAGGACGTATTAATACTTTTGACAGGTCCATACATAAGAAGCAGTGCTGTTACAAAAGAAAAGAAGGTTCCCGCGGTCGAGTTGCCGTTTAAGACATTCCATCCGCCGTAAAAGATGACAGCGGCTGCTGTAAAGCCGCCGATTAGTTCCATCACCGGGCCTGACATGGCCCTGTTTTTAAGACGTTTAAGACGTATCCTGAGCAGTTTCAGGTTCTCCTTCGAAAACCGGGCATTTTCATAGTTTTCCATGCCAAAAGCTTTTACAATGCGATTGCCTGAGATCGTCTCATGTATCAGGGTGGAAAGATAACTTCTTTTTTCCTGGGTTCGGGTGCTGAACTTTCTGCTTTTCTTTCCAAAATAAAGTATCGGGATGAGAGCCCAGGGAAGCACCAGAAAGGTAATCAATGTTAATTTGTAATCATTGTTGGCCATGACAAAAATGAGGCTTGCTATGGTTATGCTTTCTTTTAGAATTGTTACAATGCTTTTGTTTATTGCCAGTTCGATAAGCTTAACATCTAAAGCAAGTCTTGCGATTAATTTGCCAGTGGGATTTTTTTGAAAAAAAGAAAGAGAGAGTATTTGAAAGTGGGCATAAAGTTTGTTCCGGATATCCATTACGATTCTTTGACCGGTTGAGTGCAGAAGATATCCATAGATATATTCGAAAACGCCTCTTGTTGTATAGATGGATATTATTGCAATACAAATTAGTTTAAGCATTTTCCAGTCTTTATTTAAAAAGACATCATCAAGTGTGGGTTTTACAAGCGATGCGGTACCTGCTGCGCAGAGTGAGAGCGGTATTGCGCATAAACAGGCAAACAGGATCTTTATCAGGTAGGGTTTTACAAAAGGATAAAGCCGTTTGTAAAGTTTGAAGCTTTCTTTCAGCATGCTTTAAAATTCCTTATGACCTGACTTTAGAAGTCGAAGATTTTTATAAATAGTTAACGGCTGTTCGGTTGCGGTGGTATCGGACTATTTTATCATTTCATGTGCCAGCAGGGCCACTTTTTTCGAAGCGCCTTTTTCTCCGAGAGTTTTTTTCACGGATGCAAGATCGGTCTTTATTTCTTCAAGGCGATGCCGGTCTTTCAGGATGGCCATTGTTTCTGCTGCTATTTTCTCAGGATTTGCATCCTTTTGTATGAGTTCCGGGACAATTTTTTTCCCGGCAACAATATTTGCAAGACCTATAAAAGGAACCCGTATCAGCATTTTGCCGATTAAGTAAGTCAAAAAAGAGATCTTATATATGATGACCATCGGTTTTTGCATTACAGCCGTTTCAAGGGTTGCTGTTCCGGATGCCACAATTGCTATGTCGCAGACTTCAAGGGTTTCGTAAAAACAGTCTGCAGTCACTTTAAGATCAATTCCCGATTGTGACAGGATGGCGTCTATCTGCTCTCTTTTTATGCCGGGTGCGAGCGGTATAATAAACTGCGCGGATGGAATATCCTTTTTAATAATATCGGCTGCTTTCAGCATGACAGGGAGAAGGTTTTTTATTTCTCCTTTTCTGCTCCCGGGAAGAAGGCCAATAACCGGTTGATCATTGCTTTGTTTTAAGGAAGTTAATTCTTTTGAGGTCTTTTTTTGATCAGGTTCTCTGTCCATGAGCGGATGGCCTACAAAATGAACGGGTAGTCCGACTTCCCGGTAGAATTTGGTCTCAAAGGGGAAAATAACAGCCATTTTGTCAACGATCCGGGCTATTTTTTTTGCCCGGCCTTTTCTCCAGGCCCATATCTGCGGGCTGATATAATAAAGGACCGGAACCTTTTTTTTGTGAGCCATATTTGCAATGCGAAGGTTAAAATCAGGATAATCAATAAGAATAAGAAGATCGGGAGGCGACGTTTGTATCTGTTTTTTGACGGCCTGGAATGCTTTTAATATATGGGGTGCCCGTCCAAGAACTTCAATGATGCCGACCACGGATAGATCACGGGAATGATAAAGCAGCTTTGCCCCTGTTTTTTTTAGCTCTTCTCCGCCGATTCCGCACACGGAGATATCAGGGGCAAGTTCCTGTAGTGCTTTTATGACTTTGGCACCGTGGTGATCTCCTGAAGTCTCGCCGGTTACGATCAGTATTTTTTTTGAATTGTTTTCCATCTTATCTTGTTACCTGATGTGAAAATAAGGTCATTATGAATTTTATCAAAGGAATACCGGGACGTATCATTTTTTGATGCGAGAAGGTTTTTTAATTCTGTACAGATTATCTTGTGATTATAGTTTTAAAGACGTTTTTTTGGTTTCGATCTGCTCAACAATTTCAAGTGCGACTTTAAGCGCGTTTTTTCCTGCTTCGCCGGGAACTTTGGGGAGGTTCCGTGACTGTACAGAGCCTAAAAATGAGCGGATCTCTTCTTTGAGTGAATCTCCCTGCTGGATCTCTATCTGATCATAGGTTATTTGAGGTGTATCATGGTCTTCTGAATCCATTTTTCCGTAAATCTCCACCTGCTGAGCAGCATAGTCAATGGATAAATATGCATCACGCTGGAATATCCTGATCTTCCGCATTTCTTTCGCGGATATTCTGCTTGCGGTTAAATTTGCAACACAGCCGGACTCGAATTCAAGCCGTACGTTGGCGATATCATTTTTTTCACTGGATACGACCGGAACACCAACGGCATGTATTGATTTAACCGGTGATCCTACAATATTCAGTATTATATCGATATCGTGTATCATGATGTCCAGAATCACATCTACGTCTGTTCCTCTGTCTTTGAATGGCGCAAGACGGTGGGATTCAATAAAAAGCGGCTGTTTTAGAACATCGTTAAGGGCAAGTACTGCGGCGTTGAAGCGTTCGAGATGACCGACCTGCAGGATGCAGTTGTTTGATTTTGCTGTTTCAATAAGGTCGTCTGCCTCCAGCAGGCTGGTGGTCATGGGTTTTTCCACCAGAACGTCTATGCCCTTTGAAAGAAAATCTTTTGCGATTCTGTGATGGAGCTCCGTCGGCACAACAATGCTGACGGCATCTACCTTGTCAAACAGCTCTTTGTAGCTACCAAAGGCAGGAACCTTTAAACGTTTTGATATTTCCTGTGCTGCGTTCTGATCCGTATCAACGATCCCTATTAGTTCTGAGCCTTCAAGCTCTGAATACTTTTCAGCATGATACTTTCCAAGATATCCTACGCCTACAACGCCTGTCCTTACCGCTTTCATTCTCTGGTAATTCCCCTTTCAGAATTCAGTATGAAATCTATTAGATGTGCAACTTCAGGTGAAGCCAAACCTTCTTTTCCTATTTTTTCAACCGCTTTTTTGGTTGTCAGGCCGGACCTGAAAAGAATTTTATAGGCAGATTTTATCTCCCGTATGGCCTCTGCAGAAAAGTTGTGGCGTTTCAGTCCGGTCAGATTAAGACCATGGAGCTTGGCCCTTTCACCTACAACGATGGTATAGGGCGGAACATCCTTTGAAACGCCGGTAAGACCGCCGACCATTGCATATGATCCGATATGAGCAAACTGGTGTACGCCCACCAGGCCTCCAAGGATGGCGTTGTCCTCAATTTTTATATGACCGCCCAGGGTTGCGCCGTTTGCCATTATGACGTTATCTCCTATCTGGCAGTCGTGTGCCACATGGGAATATGCCATCAGAAAAATATTATTTTTAAGAATCGTTTTGCGGTTACCGCCTTTAGTGCCTCTGTTAATCGTTACATATTCTCTAAAAATATTATCATTGCCGATAATAAGTTCCGTGTCTTCTTCTTTAAACTTCAAATCCTGGGGGATGGTTCCCAGAGAGCAGAACTGAAATATATGGCATCTTTCCCCGATTGTTGTGGGACCCTCTATAACAACCTGTGGGCCGATCCTGGTATTGTTTCCGATTTTTACGTTGTCACCGATTACAGTATATGCGCCGATCTCTACATTTTCCCCGATCTCGGTATTTTTACCTGTTATCACTGTTTGATGTATCATTTTGTGCTCCGTTATATTTAAAAAAACTACTTAAATGCGTATTCTTAGCCTGATGATATTATCGTCGTTTATGATGTGCTACATTGCACACAAAAGTACAGCTTCTGCTGCAAGCTGTCCGTCTACGAACGCATTGCCATTAAATTTCCAGATGGATCTTTTGAAAGCAATCGCTTCAAGTTCAAATCTGATCTGATCACCCGGTACCACCGGTTTTCTAAATCTGCACTTGTCAATCCCGATAAAGCGGACATCTTTGTTGTTTGCTTTTGAGTCCGGAGAAGACAGAAAATGAAGCACACCCCAGCTTTGCGCCATGGCTTCAACAATGAGTACGCCGGGCATTATTGGTTCTCCGGGGAAATGACCCTGGAAGAAGGGTTCATTAATCGTAACATTTTTAATCGCCACTATTTTTTTATTTTCTTCGAATTCAAGAACCCTGTCCAGAAGCAGGAAAGGGTATCTATGGGGTATGAGCTCCATTATCTCTTTAATATCAACCATTATTCATCCCTTTTATTTAATTTTAGATTCTAATTCGGAAATTTTCTTTTTGAGACCCTTTATCGTTTGGTTCATCTCGGGTAGTTTTCTGAAAATCAAAGTTGATCTTAACCAGTCACGATGGGGCATGGAAGGAGCTCCGGATACGGTCTGTCCCGGAGGGATATCTACGGCAATGCCGCCTCTGGCTCCCACCGTTACATCGTCTCCGATCTTGACATGGCCGACAGAAGCGGACTGGCCGGCCATGGTCACCCGGTCTCCGAGGAGAGTGCTGCCGGATATTCCAGCCTGGGCTACGATTACGGAGTCTTCTCCTATGGTACAGTTGTGAGCAATCTGGATTAAATTGTCAAGTTTTGCGCCGCGTTTGATCCAGGTTCTGCCCATGGTTGCCCGGTCAATCGCTGTACATGCGCCGATCTCAACATCATCGTCTATCTGTACAATGCCGAGCTGGGGTATCTTAAACTTTTTGGCGCCGTCAGGTGCAAACCCGAAACCGTCACTGCCGATGATCGCGCCTGAATTTATAATAACATTGCTGCCGATAATACATTCCTCCCTGATGGTGACATTGGGGTGGAGGAGGGTATTGCTACCGATTTTTACCTGCCTGCTTATCGTGCAGTTAGGGTATATTGTTGTGTTGTCTCCGATGATGCATCCGTCTCCAATAAAAACAAACGGATATAGAGTGACATTTTTACCAAGCTGAACATCTTTGCCGATGAAAGCTCTTTCATCAATCGTTCCTGATTCTTTTTGAGGGGGGTTAAGATAGGTAATAGCTTTGGCGTATGCCAGATAAGGGCTCTTCACCTTAAGAAGGTTCTTTGTTTCTGAGGAGATATCAAGAGAACAGACGATGGCAGAGGCATTTGTCTGCTCAATATATTTGATATACTTCGGGTTTGCGACAAAGGTGATGTCGCCTTCTTTTGCATCTTCAATACCGGAGATATTTCTTATTAAGATGTTTTCATCTCCGTCTACTGTTCCATCAAGGATCTGCGCAATATCTTTTAGCCTGATTTCCATTTTGTATGCTTTATGAGTTAAAACACAGGGGATACGTTCTCCGCTGTGTTTTAAATGTTTGTTTTATTGTTAATGCTGTGTTTGCCGGATATCTAATGTGAAAAATAAATGATCACATTTTTACTTTTTGTTCTTGTTATACTGCGCATCGAAAATAGCGATAACCTTGTCTGTGAGATCAATTGAATCGGATGCATACAGGATGTTGCGCTCATTTTTTTCAAAAACGATGGTGTAGCCGTTGTCTTTTCCGTATTTCTGGATGACGGGGAGAAGATCTTCAAGGATATCGTTTGTGAGTTCTGCTTCCTTAAGCTGAACTTCTGATTTTGAATCTTTGACCTGTCTTTCATAATCACGCTGTTTGCGGATATAGTCTTTTTCTTTTTCTCTTCTTACACTGTCAGTGAGCATCATGCTTTGTTTCTGAAGGACTTCTCCGAGTTTTTCTATACCGGCTTTTTCTTTTAAAATGGTGTCTTCAATTTCTTTGACTTCTTTCTGGAATTTTGCCATTGCATCTTTGCCCGCAGCGCTTTCTATCACGGCTTTTTGTATCGCTACATAACCGAACTTATATTCTTCGGCAAAACTTTTAGAGGATATCATAATTAATGGGACTAAGATTGCTGCTGTCATTAAAAATTTCTTCATAGTTTTTTCCTTCCGATTTTTTATATTATGTTAACTGATCGCTTTATTAATTCCGCTATGGCGGGAAAGCGTTGCTTTTCAATTTTAGATGCTCTTTAAATGACCTTAGAACATTCGTCCCATTGAGAATTCAAAGTTGCTGGAGTCCTCATCATCTTCCGGAGAAAGATTAACTCCCCACACCAGCCGTAAGGGTCCGAAAGGGGAGTACCAGTTGACGCCGACTCCGGCGCATGTTCTTATGTCTGATAAAAAAGAATCATCTGTTTCATATGCGTTTCCGGCGTCAAAAAACAAGAGTCCGCGTACGCCTGAACCGGGCATAATGGGAAATAGAAATTCAAAATTAAAAAAGAGTTCTTTTTCACCGCCCACGCAGTCATATTTGTTTTTACGTGAAGGGCGGGATTTTTTTGGCCCGACTGTCCGGGCTTCAAATCCGCGCAGAGAGTCCAGTCCGCCCAGGAAAAATTTTTCAGAAATGGGGATGTCCTCGCCCATTTCAAACAGCTGTCCGATCTCGCCTCTGGCCATGAATGCGGTATTAAAAGGAAACGGGAAATATTTGGCGGCGCTTGCAATGACTCCGATAAATTTGCTGTCCCCGCCGAAGCCGGCCAGCTCAACGGAAAAGCTGCAGTTGGACCCCATCCGGGGTTTCCAGTGGTCATCCCTTGAATCTCTGACAATGCTTCCGGTAATACTGCTGGTTAATATTCTGCCTTCCTGCTCAACGATATCCAGCGCGACATCATCATAATCATCGACTTCAATGTCGGTATCTTCAAGTCTGTAGGTCAGGTAAAAACGGGTGTAGTCAAATTTATGGTCAAGGGGAAAACTGGCGCGCAGGTTAAAGCCCTGACTTTCCCGGTCGAACTCTCTATACTCCCTGTCGATTTTAAAAAGATCAAACCCGACAGATGTACGGGTGCCTCTAAACCACGGCTCGGTAAAGGAAATGTCAAACTGGCTGGAATCTCCCCCGATCTGCGCCATCAGGCTTAAACGCTGTCCTTTGCCGAACAGGTTGTTCTGGGAGATCTGGAACATCCCCACCACGCTGTCCATGGAACTGTATCCGGCACCCACGCTGAATGCACCGGTGGGACGTTCAGTTACCTCTACCTGGAGTTTTATAAGATTATCTTTGCTCCCGGGGGAGGTGTTTACATTAACCTCTTCAAAGAATCCCAGGTTGTTGATTTCCTGTTTGCTTCGTTTAATCTCCTCTGAATTGTAAACGGAACCTTCGATCAGGCGCATTTCCCTTCTGATGACCTTGTCCCGTGTTCGGGTATTCCCAGTGATCTTAATTTCTTCAATGTATATCTTTTTCCCTTTGATAATCTTGAAAATCAGGTCAACGGTTTTATCTTCGCGATTTATGTTTGTCAGGGGGGTGATGTCTGAGAAAGCAAAGCCCTGTTCAGCGTACAATGCTCTTAAGGCAATCAGATCGTCATTTAATTTCTGACCGTTAAATGTCTGTCCTGAAATTGCTTTAACTTTTGACTGTAGAATATCTTTGTCGTGGATCAGGTCGCCATCAAAACCGATTGATCCGATGGTGAATTTTGGGCCTTCGGTTACGTTTATATGGATATGAATCCCTTTTTTCTTAAATGTAACAGTTGGTTTTCCCACCTCAACCAGGAGAAAGCCTTTGCTGTAATAAAAGGCTGTCATGCGTTCAAGGTCTTTTTCCAGGCCCTCGTCTTTGTAAATCCCTTTTGTTGTGAAAAGAGACATCAGACTTTTTTCCCGGGTTTCCATGACTTTGCTGATTTTCTTTCCTGAAATGGAGTCGTTTCCGGAAAAGGTGATTTTTTTAACTTTGACAATATCACCTTCTTTAATCGAATAGTCGATGCCGACCATGTCGTTCGGCATCGGTTTTACTTTGTAGGATACGTCTGCCTGGTAGTATCCCTTATCCAGATAGAGCTTTTTGACGCGAGTGACATCGCCGTTTACTTTATTCAGGTCGAGTATCGTTCTGGGTTTTGCTTCAAGAACTTCCTGAACGTCATCATGCTTTATTTTTTTGTTGCCGATTATCTGTACGGCCTTGACCATGGGTTTTTCTTCAACCTGAAAGGTTATTTCTTTTCCTGCTTCTGTATCTTCGCTTGTTATCTGGATGTCTTTGAAATAACCCATCTGGTATATTTTCTTAAGGTCTTCCTGGAGCACCTCGGGTGAAAAGGCTTCGCCCTGTTTTGTCCGGATAGCATAGAGTACAGCATCTTCTTCGATGAACCGGTTGCCCACAATAATGACTTTACTGACGGTTTCTTTTTCTAAAATGATAAAGTTTATTTTGCGTGCTATTTCCTGAAGTTTGCTGGTGATGCCGGAAACATTGTCTGAAGTGACATAGAGTCTTTGTACGGGCTTTATGTCTTTGACATCAAAGAGTGAAATGTCAAGGCTTAGCATTTTGCCGATTTTTGTCAGTTCGCCAAGAACAATAAAATCTACATTCAGTTTTTCCCCTAACAGAACGGCCTGTTCGCCATCTACTGTTTTAAGGTCTATGTCCTGAATGGTTTTTGCAATAAGCGGTTTTTCAATGGTTTTTATTTCCCCCCTTTTTTCAAGGCGGGTTGAAAGCATGTCGGGTATTGCTTTACTCAGGTAGGTCAGGTTTTCTTCACTGTGAATCGCAAAAGGAAGAATCGCCACGTTTTGCTCTTTTTCAGCTCTTGACGTGGTGCTGAGAAAGAAAACCAAAGAGACAGCAAGGAGTAAACAGGACTTTAGTTGCGTAGAGTAATTTTCTTTTTTCATAATCCGTTGATTTATATAAGTTTTTTGTTATAAGATCTGAAATTGATGACTTCGCAAAAATTCAGCTTGCATGTTCTTTAAGTTCTTTACCTTCGACAGCCGTTACCGGTTTTTGATCTTTCCATCTTCAACCGTTATCTTTCGTGACATTTTAAGGGCAAATTCTTCATTATGGGTGACGATAATAAGTGTTATGCCAAGGTTACTGTTCAGCTCTAAAAGAAGATTGAATACTTCCCTGCCTGTGGGCGTGTCAAGATTACCTGTGGGTTCATCTGCAAGTAATATCTCCGGCTCCATGATGAGTGCGCGTGCCACAGCGACTCTCTGTTGTTCCCCGCCTGACATTTCCCCGGGTTTATGCGTCACCCGGTTTTTCAGGCCCATTTTTTCAAGCAGCTGAACCCCCTTTTTTTCTGCAGCGGGTTTGTCTTCCCCTGCGATAAGTGCCGGCATTATTGTGTTTTCAAGTGCATTGAATTCCGGCAGAAGATGGTGAAACTGAAAGATAAATCCCAGTTTGTTATTTCTAAATTCCGCCAGTTTTTTCTGACTGTAGGAGAACAGGTTTTTGCCTCTATACACAACCATACCTGAAGAGGGTTTGTCAAGCGTTCCTATAATATTTAAAAGCGTGCTTTTGCCAGCTCCGGATGGACCGGTGATGGCACATTTGTCCCCTTTATCGATGGTAAAGCCTATCTCTTTGAGAACTTCGGTTTTTGCCCCATTGCCTTCAAATGTTTTTATGAGGTTTTCAATTTTCAAGAAAGGTTCAACAGGGCTGTTTGTGCCCGAAATATTATTCATAGCGAAGTGCCTCGGCAGGTTCCAGATTTGCGGCCTGTCTGGATGGATAAAAGGTTGCAATAAAGCTGATCAGGATAGCGATGAAAGCAACGAAGAAAACATCCCAAGCGTTTATCTTTACGGTTAGATCCGGGATATAATAAATATCCTTTGAAAGGGATACAATATGAAAGTTGTTCTGGACGAAGGCCAGAAAACACCCGCCGGCAAGTCCGATTACGGTTCCGGTTGTGCCTATGATCAGGCCCTGCAGCATGAATATTCTCATGATCGAGGCTTTCGTTGCTCCCATTGATTTTAATATGGCTATTTCTCGGTTTTTATCATTCACCATCATGATCAGTGTTGCGACAATACTGAAGGCTGCAACTATAATTATAAGTATCAGGATAATAAACATGGCTGTTTTTTCAAGTTTTAAAGCAGCGTACAGATTTTTATGCATTTCTTTCCAGTCTCTTATCTGATACTCCGGTCCCAGAAGTTCCTTTGCCTTTGTCACAACGCTTTCAGTGTCATAAATGTCATTTACACTGAGCCAGATGCCGCCGACTTCACCCGGCATTTTCATAAAACGCTGTGCGTTTTCAACAGAAATATATGCCATGCCTGTGTCATATTCATACATGCCGGATTCAAATATGCCGGCAATAATGAATTTTTTCCAGCCGGGCACCATGCCCGCAGGTGAAATAAGTCCTGTGGGAGATATTACGGTTACCGGGCTTCCTGTTCCTATCCCCAGGATCTCTGAAAGTTCTTTGCCTATGATGATGCCGGGATAGTTTGTGCTGTTGTCATAATAAATATCATCCTGGAGCAGTTTTAGTTCACCTTCTATGATCGATCTTTTTATATCTATAACACCGGGTGCGGTTTCGATGTCTATGCCGTGAAGTATAACCGGAGAGACTCTTGAGCCCGATGACAGCATGACCGTGCTGATGATGAACGGGGTTGCGGCTTTTACGTTTTTCAGTTTATTCAGGTCTGTTATTGCTTTTTCATGATCTTTAATGTTAGCGTAAAATTTGTTTATGACAACATGAGAATTTGTGCCCAGTATTTTTTCTCTCAGGTCATCCGTGAATCCTGTCATCACACCCAGTACGAGTATAAGCGCCATCACGCCTATGGCGACGCCGACGATTGAAATAAGTGTGATCAGAGAAATGAAGACCTGTTTTCTCTTTGCGCGAAGATATCTCAGTGCTATGAAAAGTTCATAGGGCAGTTTCTTCAATGCTTGGGCCTTTCAGATCGAAAGAGGGGGAAAAGGATAACATCTCTGATTGAAGGTGAATCGGTTAGAAGCATCACCAGTCTGTCGATTCCGATGCCTTCTCCTGCAGCAGGCGGCATGCCGTGTTCAAGCGCGGTGAGGAAATCTTCATCTATCTGAAAGGGCTGACCATTGATAGTATCCTTTGTTTCGGCCTGCTTCATAAAACGTTTTCTCTGGTCTTCCGGGTCGTTTAGCTCTGAAAATGCATTTGCAATTTCCCGTCCGGCAATAAACAGTTCAAAACGGTCTGTTACGGATGGGTCTTTTTCATTCTTTCGGGCAAGCGGAGAGACCTCTACCGGATAGTGGGTTACAAAAGTGGGCTGGATCAGTTCTTTTTCAGCAGCCTCCTCAAATATCTCTGTTACGATTTCACCCAGCTGTTCCTGTCCTGTAATTTCAATCCCGATCTTTTTGGCATGTTCCCGTGTTTTCTCAAGGTCGTCAAGATCTGAAATATCGATCCCGGCATATTTTGCAGCGGCTTCTTTGAGCGGAAGTCTTTTCCAGGGGGAACTGAAATCCAGTTCCTTCCCCTGATACATCACTTTTGAAGACCCCAGCAACTCATTGCATATATGACAGAACATCTCTTCGGTCAGGTCCATCAGGTCTTCATAGGTGGCATAGGCATGATAGAACTCAACCATGGTAAACTCAGGGTTGTGCTGTGTTGATATTCCTTCATTTCTGAAGTTACGGTTTATTTCAAAGACTCTTTCTATGCCGCCCACTAAAAGTCTTTTTAAGTAAAGTTCCGGAGCTATTCTTAAATAAAGATCCGTATTTAAGGTGTTGTGATGGGTTTTGAAGGGCTCTGCAGCTGCTCCGCCGGAGATGGGATGCATCATGGGCGTTTCGACTTCCACAAAATCACGTTTTAACAGAAAATCTCTTATCATGGTAATGATCCGGGCCCGGGCCAGGAATGTTTTCTTAACTTCCGGATTTACGATCAGGTCAAGATATCTCTGCCTGTATCTTGTTTCGATGTCCTGAAGTCCATGCCATTTTTCAGGAAGCGGGCGAAGGGTTTTTGTCAGAAATGAAAAATTATCTGCAAGTATGGTGAGTTCTTCTGATTTTGTTATGAAAACTCTTCCTGTGATGCCGATAAAGTCGCCAATATCCACCTTTTTAAAGACGTCGTAGCTTTCGCTTCCAACCTTGTTCTTCTGAACATATGCCTGGATCATTCCTTTTCTGTCCTGGATGTGAATAAAGGCTGCTTTTCCAAAGCTTCGGACAGAGATGACTCTTCCTGCAATTGAAAATATTTCTTCACAGGCTTCGATCTCTTCTTTCTGCTTATCTTTAAATTTTTCTACCACCTGCTGAGTGGTGTTCAGCGCTTTAAAGTTATTGGCATAAGGATTGATGCCGCTTTCTTTGAGTTCATTTACTTTTTGTATCCGGGCTTGCAGGAAATCTTTTTTTTCATCCATAATATTGATTGATTTTTAATAAGTTAGAATGTTTGATTAATTATTTATCTTATGATATATTTTTGCTCTTAAACTTCTGGAAAATAGCTTAACTTTTCCTTTAAGTCAAGGTAAAAGCACGTCCAGGCTTAAAACCGACTGGAACTTCCATGAAAATGCAATTGAAGGACCCTGGATTCAGTCCGGGGATTGAGCCTGCTGCTAAAGCGGATGAACACAAAAATGAAAACCTGAAAAAGAGTTTTTGGAATCTGATATGTTGATGAGCGACAGAGACTTTTTTGGGAAAAGAAAATAATTTGTAAAGAAAGGATATTCTTATGGCTCAGGAAGAACTCAGGAAAAAAATCATTGAATTTGCAGGAACGTATGAATACTCGAATCTGATAACCCTTGACGGCTCAGGTTTCCCGAAAGGCAGGATGATGGAAAATCTTCCTTTTGGACAGGATCTGACTTTCTGGTTTGCAACAGGGGCCCAGTCTAATAAGGTTTCGGAAATTAAAAATAATTCAAAAGCAGGCGTTTTTCTTTACCGGCCGGAAGATCACAGCAGTATATCGGTGCAGGGAACGGCGGAAATTGTGACAGATGATGCGGTTAGAAAGGAAAAATGGAAAGAAAAATGGACAGCTTTCTGGCAGGAAGGGCCTTCTGATCCTGCTTATACCCTGATCAAGGTTATTCCTGAACAGATTGTTTATCTCGATTTTGCAAATCATCACCAGGAAATACTTGCTTTGTAAAAGGTCTATGAGACGCTGCTTTTATCTTTTAAGACAACTTGTTATGAAAAAACAATATGTTGTGGCTTGACGAGACCTTGTGCGGGCAGGTAGTGAATGATATATTTTGTTATTGAAAAAGCGTTTGATGCATGATAGAATCAAGAATTTGATTGACAAAAGTCTCTTATCCTTATATACACAAACGCTTAACTTTTAGTTTATGGAAAGATATTTGCAGATAGCAGTTAAGGATATTTCAGAGGGTGAAAAACAGACTGAATTCAAGTTGGACATCATGTCTGTTTCAGGTCTGTTTGAAGATGCAGCAGATATCTGCGGGGTTTCCACACCTTTAAGTCTTAAATGCAGATATATGCGATGCGGGTCGGAGATTGTTCTGGACGCATCATACAAAGTTCAGCTTAAGCTGAACTGTATAAACTGTCTGGATGACTTTACCTATGGACTGGATTCAAGCTTTCGTTATGTCCTCAGACCCGGTTCTGAAGAAGTTGCTCCGGAGGAGCGGGAGCTGCAGAGAGATGATCTGGAGACAGGCTCTTACGAAGGGGAGACGATAGATCTTGGGGATATGCTCCGGGAGCAGGTAGTTCTGAGCCTGCCCCAGTATCCGCACTGCAGGGAAGACTGTCTCGGGCTTTGCGCAAACTGCGGAGAAAATCTAAACAAAGGGTCCTGTAAGTGCTTTTCGGAGGATAAAAAAGCATTTTCCCCGTTTCATGTTTTAAAAAAACTTAAAGAAGATAAATAATTTTTTATAAAAGTTTTAAAAATAAATATCGGCAACTAATAAATCAAATGTGAGATAATAAAATGGCAGTACCAAGGAAAAAAGTTTCCAAAAGCAGAAAAAAGACAAGAAGAGCACATGACAGCCTAACGGCCCCGAATCTTGTAAACTGTCCACAGTGCAGTGAGCCCAAGAAATCACATTGTATCTGTCCCAAGTGCGGATATTATAATGGCAGAGAAGTTATTTCTATTACGGCAGAATAGTTGTGATAAGAGGTGAATTCTGAATTTTTGATGATGTCATTATAATTTTGATAAGGGAATAACGGACGCATGTATAAGGCTAGAATAATCGGAACCGGTTCATATGCACCTGAAAAGGTGCTTACCAATAAAGATTTAGAAGCTATTGTAGACACCACCGATGAATGGATCCTCACCCGGACCGGTATTAAAGAAAGGCATATTGCTTCTAACGGAGAAGCTTCATCAGATTTTGCAACTCAGGCAGCCTTAAATGCCATGGAGATGGCAGGTGTTTCTCCTGAGGAAATTGATATGATCATTGTGGGTACCATCACGCCTGATATGAACACGCCTTCGGTCGCCTGTCTTGTTCAGGATAAAATAGGGGTAAAAAAGGCGGTGTCCTTTGATATTTCAGCCGGCTGCACCAGTTTTTTATACGCTCTTTCTGTTGCTGATAAGTTCATGATGACAGGCCACGCAGATAAAATTCTGGTGATTGGTGCGGAGACCCTTTCAAAGATCACGAATTATGAAGACAGGGGCACATGCATTCTTTTCGGTGACGGTGCTGGGGCTGTTGTTCTGTCAAAGGAAAAGGGTGACCGGGGTATCCTGTCAACGCATCTTTTCTCGGATGGTTCATACGGAGATCTTCTTTATATGCCCGGGGGCGGATCTGCCAGACCGGCTTCCCAGGAAACGCTTGAAAAAAGAGAACATTATCTCAGGATGGATGGTAACAAGGTCTTTAAAATTGCGGTCAAGTCTCTTGAAGAAGCAGCCCTTACCGCGTTGACACATAATGGCTTGACCGGTAAGTCAATTGATCTTCTTATTTCACATCAGGCGAATTCAAGGATTATTGCTGCCATTGGAAAACGCCTGGGCCTTCCATCTGAAAAAATATTTATGAATATCAGCAGATATGGTAATACATCTTCGGCATCCGTGCCGATAGCAATAGATGAAGCTAACAGACAAAAGAGAATAAAAGAAAATGACTTAATATTGCTGGATGCATTCGGAGCAGGTTTTACCTGGGGGTCAGCAGTGCTTCGATGGTAGACAACAGAAAGGCTGGGAGACATGTTGGATTATAATTTGACAGAAACACAAGTACAGATCGTTGAACTGGCACGAAAAGTTGCCAAAGAAAAAATACTTCCTGTGAGAGCGGAACTTGATGAGAAGGGTGAGTTTCCCTGGGAAATTTTAAAGGTCCTGGCAGATGTGGGTTTGTTCGGAGTTTATATTCCTGAAGAGTATGGTGGACTTGGATTCGGAAACCTTGAGAACTGTCTTGTGGTTGAAGAACTGAGCAAGGTATGTGTCGGCGTTTCCGTCAGTTTTGCTGCGAGCGGTCTGGGAACATATCCTATTCTTCTTTACGGAAGTGATGAACAAAAGAAAAAATATCTGCCGGATATTGCATCCGGGAAAAGGCTTGCTGCTTTTGGTATTACCGAGTCAAGTGCAGGAAGCGACTCTGCATCAATCAGGACAACAGCCAAAAAAGATGGGGATAAGTATATTATAAATGGTGTGAAACAGTGGATCACCAATGCCGGTGAAGCCGAGGTGTACAGCTTTATTGCAAAAACAGATCCCAAGAAGGGGCCCCGCGGTGCAAGTGCTTTTATTATTGAAAAGGGGAACCCCGGCTTCAGCTTTGGTGCAAAAGAGAACAAGCTGGGGATTCGTGCTTCTGCGACCCGTGAACTGATTTTTGAGGACTGTGAAATTCCTGCAGAGAATCTGATCGCACGTGAAGGTATGGGCTTTATCGTTACCATGAAAAATTTTGACCAGACCCGTACCGGTATTGCGGCACAGGCCGTGGGTCTTGCAGCAGGCGCTTTAAATGAAACCATTATGTATGCCCATGAAAGAAGGACCTTCGGTAAAGCCATTATTTCGCATCAGGCTGTTCAGCATATGCTTGCGAATATGGCAACAGAGATCGAAGCTGCCCGTGCACTCACATATCAGTCAGCCCGTTATTGTGATTCCGGAGCCAAAGACATGTCAAAATATTCATCAATGGCAAAATTGTTTGCTTCTGATGTCTGTATGAAGGTGACCACAGATGCGGTGCAGATCTTCGGCGGATATGGATTTATGAAGGAATATCCTGTTGAAAAGATGATGCGTGATGCAAAGATCCTTCAGATATATGAGGGCACAAACCAGATCCAGAGGAATGTTATCGGTCAGTACCTGATTAAAGAAGCCGCCGGTAGAAAGCTGGTATAGCTGTTTTTTTAAAGATAGGCCGGTAAATACCATATGTGGTAGATGTAAAAAAAGATTGCACAATTGTTACAATTATTATAAAAAAAGGTGTTAATGATGGATTTGATGGATAAGGTTGCAATTGTAACGGGGGCAGCGCAGGGCATCGGGAAAGTGATTGCTCTTGGTCTGGCAAAGTGCGGGGCTGATATTGCTGTATCCGATATAAATGAAGACAGTCTTAACGAGGTGGTAATAGAGATAGAGGCTCTCGGACGTAAGGCCATAGCCGTAAAGATGGATGTTTCCAGTCTTAAAGACTGTGAGGACATGGTTAAAAGGACAGTAGATGCTTTCGGGAAGGTGGATATTCTTATAAACAACGCCGGTATAACCAGAGATACCGTTCTTCTCCGGATGAAAGAGGAACAGTGGGATCAGGTGATACAGGTGAATCTGAAGGGAACGTTTAACTGTACCAAGGCTGTGATACGCAGTATGTTTAAGCAGAAATCCGGAAAAATAATAAATATTTCATCTGTGACCGGAGCCATGGGGAATGCGGGTCAGGCAAACTATTCTGCTTCCAAGGCTGCCGTAATGGGATTTACAAAATCAATTGCCCGTGAATATGCGCACTGCGGGATTACGGTTAATGCGGTTGCGCCGGGTTTTATTAAGACCGCAATGACGGATGCAATACCGGAAAAAGACCGTGATGCAATGATCTCTATCATACCGGCAAAAAGGCTGGGACTGCCGGAAGACGTTGCAGATACCGTGTGTTTTCTGGCAAGTGATATGGCAAGCTACATTACAGGGCAGATTATACATGTGAATGGTGGAATGTACATGTAGACTTGAAAATAACAAAGGCAATAATACATAGAATAATCGTTAGTTAATTAAGGAGGAAATGAGAATGTCAGTAGAACAAAGAGTTAAAGAGATAATTGTTGAGCAGCTTTCGGTCAGCGAGGAAGAAGTTGTTCCAGAAGCTTCTTTTGTAGATGATCTTGGAGCAGACTCTCTGGATCTGGTTGAGCTTATTATGGTTATGGAAGAAAAATTTGAGCAGGAGATCCCTGATGAAGATGCAGAAAAACTCCAGACCGTTAAAGATGCAATTGACTATATCAAAGAGCGCGTAACTGAATAATAGACATCGTTTTTCATGTAATGATTTGATCTTTGCGTTTAAAAGCATATAAAAGCCTTCCTCTTACGATGGTGGGCTTTTAATTTTTAATTTAATAATCAATCGGGAGCTTTGGGTTTGGAAAAAAGAAGAGTAGTCGTAACAGGTCTGGGTATTGTTTCTCCTCTTGGCATCGGACTGGAGGAAAACTGGGACGCTGTCAGTAACGGCAGATCAGGTATCGGTCCAATTACACGTTTTGATCCTAAAGATGTTAATTCAAAGATTGCAGGAGAGGTTAAAAATTTCAATCCTGAAGACTATATCGATAAAAAAGAAATAAAGAAAATGGATACCTTTCTGCACTATTCTCTTGCTGCCGGAAAGATGGCGATGGCGGATTCCGGGCTTGTGATCAATGATGAAAATGCCGAGAGGGTAGGGGTCCTGGTCGGTTCAGGACTTGGCGGTCTTGAGACGATTGAGAAATATCATTCACTGATGCTGGAAAAGGGGCCTAAAAAAATATCTCCTTTTTTCATTCCCATGCTGATTGTTAATCTTGCTCCGGGTCATATTTCCATGTATTTCGGATGTAAAGGCCCGAACTCAAGTATTGTTACAGCCTGTGCAACCGGTAATCACTCCATCGGAGAAGCCTTTAAGATTATTCAGCGCGGTGATGCGGATGCCATGATTGCCGGTGGTGTTGAATCCACAATTACACCACTTGCCGTAGGCGGTTTCTGTGCCATGAAAGCGCTTTCAACCCGGAATGATGAGCCGGAAAGGGCCAGTCGTCCATTTGAAAAGGACAGAACAGGGTTTGTTATGGCTGAAGGCGCGGGAATTATTGTGCTTGAGGAAATGGAATCTGCCGTCAAAAGAGGTGCAAACATCTATGGTGAGATCACCGGGTTTGGCTGTAATGCCGATGCACATCATATTACGGCGCCGTCGCCTGGCGGCGAAGGTGCTGCCAGATGTATGAATCTGGCTTTAAAGGATTCCGGTATTAAGTCTGAAGATATTGATTATGTGAATGCACACGGTACTTCCACATATATGAACGATCTGTGTGAGACTCAGGGAATGAAAAGTGTTTTTAAAGAGAATGCGAAGAAACTGTGGGTGAGCTCCACAAAGTCAATGACAGGACATCTTCTGGGTGCCGCAGGCGGAGTTGAGGCCGTGTTCAGTCTTTTGACCATCAAGAACGGTGTTGTTCCACCGACGATTAATTATGAAACCCCTGATCCTGAATGCGATCTTGATTATGTTGCAAATACAGCACGGGAAAAACAGGTGGGTACGGTAATGAGTAACTCTTTCGGGTTCGGCGGAACAAACGCCACCCTTATTTTTCAGAAGTTTGAAGGGTAACGAATAAAAGTGGATATGAAAATTGCTATCGGTTCTGATCACCGCGGTTTTGAGCTCAAGAAGACACTCATTGCCTTTCTTGAAACTTTAAATGTTGAAACAGAAGATATGGGGCCTTTCTCCGATTCTTCTGCAGATTATCCGGAGTTTGCAGCAAAGGTTGCATCCGCAGTCGCAAACGGCGTCTGCAACCGAGGTGTTTTGATCTGCGGTTCAGGGATCGGTATGTCTATTGCGTCAAACAAATTTAAAGGTATCCGGGCAGCGCTTTGCCAGGATATTTACACTGCGGAAATGTGCCGCAGACATAATAATTCTAATATTCTTGTTCTTGGGGAAAGACTGGGAGAGACGCTTTCCCGGGAGATGCTTAAGGTCTGGCTGGAAACGCCTTTTGAAGGCGTAAGACATCAGGAACGGTTAGATCTTATTCATGAAATAGAAAAGAAGAATTTCAAGTAAATCCTGTTTAGTGCTTCTTCCTGAAAATAAGAGGTGACCTGTAATGGCGCCCTTCCTATTTATCAATAATTTTTCAATAATGTCATGTCAGATATAAATAAACGTCCGGAATGGAAAGAATACTTTATTGGTATCGCCAGGCTGGTATCAGAAAGATCCACCTGTACCCGGCGGAAAGTGGGCGCTGTTATCGTGAGGGATAAAAGAGTGCTCGCAACTGGATATAACGGTGCTCCCACAGGACTGTCACATTGCGCGGAAACAGGATGTATCCGCGCAAAGATGGGTGTTCCTTCCGGTCAGAGACACGAACTTTGCCGGGGACTTCATGCTGAACAGAATGCGATTATTCAGGCGGCATATCATGGTATCAGCATTAAGGGCTCAACGCTTTTCTGCACAACCCTGCCTTGCAGTATCTGCTTTAAGATGCTTATCAATGCGGGTATACTCGAGATTGTTTATGAGGAGGGGTATCCAGATGAACTGACTGAGGCGTTTTTAAAGGAATCCGACATGATAATGACAAAATATTAAGGGGGGAGAGCAATGAAATGTCCTTACTGTAATAATCTTGAGGATAAAGTTATTGATTCTCGTATCAGTAAAGATGGTGAGATCATACGCAGGCGAAGGGAATGTCTCGGGTGTGCGAAGCGTTTTACCACACATGAAAAAATAGAAGATAAACTGCCTTTAATTGTGAAAAAGGATGGCCGCAGGGAGCCCTATGACCGGGATAAGACGATGGAGGGCATGAAAAAAGCCTGTCAGAAAAGACCGATCAGTATCGAAGCCATAGAGAAGATCGCTGATAAAATCGAGCAGGACATCGTCTCCCGCGGTGTAAAAGAGATCAAGGGTGCAGAACTTGGCGAAAAGGTCATGCTTGAGCTTCACGATCTTGATGATGTGGCATATGTCAGGTTTGCTTCTGTATACAGGTCTTTCAAGGATATCAGTGATTTTATGGAAGAAGTGAAGACTCTGGTCAAAGATAAAGGCTAACAGCAGCTATTCGCTAGAGTGGTTTTTTTTACTGTAGCCTCAAAAACAGCTTGAACGGTTTAAATGGATTAACCTGAAATTTCAAAGTCCAAATTAAAAAGACCAAATAAAGTTCAAAACACCAGGGTCAAACCATCTGTCAAACCACAGCTTCATGCGACAGCGGATTCATGCTTTTTTCTTTTTTTCTTTTTTGACATTCATTTGATATTTGTGTTTTGACATTTGTTCTTTATCTGGCTTTTAGATTAAACCGCATCAGCCTTTTGTTGCGCGATGGCTACACGTTATGAAAATACTCTAAATGATCAATGGATGGTTTTTAAATGACAGCAGATCTAAAAGAAGATGGTTTTATGAGGACGGCGCTGAAGCTTGCAAGAAGAGGTGCCGGACGGGTGAGTCCCAATCCCATGGTCGGTGCGGTTATTGTAAAGCATGGAAAAATAAAAGGGGAGGGCTACCACCGGTTTTTCGGCGGGGCGCATGCGGAAATAAATGCACTTGAACAGGCCGGAAAAGCAGCACAGGGTGCAGATATCTATGTCAACCTGGAACCCTGCTCTCATTTTGGAAAAACAGCGCCATGTGTTGATGCGCTCATCAAAAGCGGGATAAAAAGAGTTTTTATTGGTATGGTTGACCCGAACCCTGAAGTCAGCGGAAGAGGGGTGAAAAAACTTAAAAAAGCCGGTATTGAAGTAAAACAGGGGATTCTTGAAAAAGAGTGTAGAAGACTGAATGAGTCCTTTATTAAATATATTACAAAAAGGGAACCTTTCATCACCCTGAAGTCAGCGGCAGGTCTTGACGGCAAAATCGCGGCTTATACGGGGGATTCAAAGTGGATTACCTGCGAAAAATCAAGGAAACTTGTTCACCGGTTGCGCTTTGAGTCAGATGCTGTTATGGCGGGAGTGGGAACGGTTATTGCCGATGACCCGCTTCTAAATGTGAGGATGGTTAAAAAGGCCCGGAAAGAGCCGTTCAGAGTCATTATTGACAGCGGTCTGAAAATACCGCTTCAAAGTAAAATCCTAAAACCGGGGGCTGCTGAAAAGACCCTGGTTGCGGTGTTAAAAGAAAAGTCCGTTTCTAAAAAAGCTGAAAAAATAAAAAAGATCGGGGCGCGGATCATTCCTGTTTCGGGTGAGAATAACCGCATAGACCTGAAAAAACTGCTCAGGATTTTGGCAAAACAGGGAATTGCCAGTATACTCCTGGAAGGAGGCTCGGAGGTGAATGCGGCAGCTTTAGAAGCCGGAATAGTAGATAAGATTATGCTGTTTTATGCCCCGAAGCTGATTGGCGGAAAGAAATCCTTTAGCATGATAGGCGGTCAGGGCAAAAAACGCATCTCGGACTCGGTAAATATTGATGAAATAGGGATTAAACGGGTGGGTTCTGATTTTGTTGTTGAGGGATATGTGGTATAATCTAGTATTTTGTAACTCTGATTTCAGAGTTTGGAGCTCATTTAACGAGGATTGTTAGAACACGGTTAAATGTGAAAGTGCCTTAAGTACTTGAAGTGCACTAAAGTATTTAAAGTAATTGCGGTGCTTTAAGGCTCTTTAACTTTAAGTAATTTAAACAGGGGAAGTAAATATGTTTACCGGACTGATCGAGGATGTCGGTGAGATAACAAAGATAACCAGCCTTGGAAGCGGGAAGCAGTTTACTTTGAAAAGCGGTATTCCGGGTGATGAAATAAATATCGGTGACAGCATTGCGGTAGACGGGGTCTGCCTGACGGCAACCGGTTTTATTGAAAAGGGGTTTTCGGTTGACGTGTCTCCTGAAAGTCTGAAACGGACCACCCTGAGTACCAAAAAGGCCGGACACCGGGTCAACCTGGAAAGGGCCTTACGGCTTTCAGACCGGCTTGGCGGTCATCTTGTTTCCGGGCATGTGGATGGAGAAGCGGTTGTTTCTGCTATCGTTAAAAAAGATGATTTTATAAAGATCGGGTTCACCGCATCCGGAAACATCCTGAAATATATTATAGAGAAAGGTTCTGTTACCGTAGATGGTATAAGCCTTACGGTGAATGGCTGTACAAAGAACGGATTTGATGTGATGATCATTCCGCACACTTTTTCCCGGACAACACTTCATGCGAGGAAAAAGGGTGACCGGGTCAATATTGAAAATGACATCATCGGTAAATATGTTGAGAAGCTTATTCTGGGTGCAGATATCGGGAAAGACGGTGTGACGAAAGAGCTTTTGAATAAATATAAATTTATCTAATTAAAAAGACTAACATATTAAGAATGGAATAAAGAAATGCCTATTGAACGCGTACTAAAAGCCATCGATGAAATAAAAAAAGGGAAGATGGTTATCTTAAGTGATGATGAGGACAGGGAGAATGAAGGTGACCTGACCATGGCAGCTGAAATGGTCACACCTGAGCACATAAACTTTATGGCAAAATATGGGCGGGGACTGATATGCCTTTCCCTGACAGACAAAAAATGCCGCGAACTGGATCTTCCCATGATGGTCCAGGACAACACCTCCTCTTTTCAGACCGGGTTCACGGTTTCAATAGATGTGGTGAAGGGCGGAACGACCGGAATTTCGGCGGCTGACAGGGCTCTCACCATCTTAACTGCGGTTAAAGATGATTGCAAGCCTGAGGAGCTGGGAAGACCGGGCCATATCTTTCCTTTAAGAGCTTTGCCGGGCGGTGTGCTTCGCAGGACAGGCCAGACCGAAGGATCTGTTGATCTGTGCCGTCTTGCCGGCCTGAAGCCCGCCGGGATTATCTGTGAGATCATGAATGATGACGGGACCATGGCCAGAATGCCTGATTTGAAGGAATTTGCCAAAGAACACGATGTGCATATTGTTACGGTGGCGGATATTATTCAGTATCTGATCGCTAAAGAATCTCTGGTGAAAAGAATGGTCGAGACAAATCTTCCCTCTAAGTTCGGAGGTGATTTTAAGATGATCGTTTATGAAAATGTGGTTGACACCCATCATCATATTGCTCTTGTTAAAGGTGAATGGGAAGAGGATGAAGAAGTCCTGATCCGGGTTCATTCCGAATGTCTTACCGGAGACTGCCTGGGGTCCATGCGGTGTGATTGCGGCGATCAGTTAGAGAGCGCGATGGAAATGATCGCAGCAGAGGGAAAGGGTGTGATCGTTTATATGCGCCAGGAAGGACGTGGAATCGGCTTTCTAAACAAGATCAGGGCCTATGCCCTGCAGGATAAAGGCAGAGATACCATTGAGGCAAATGAGGACCTGGGCTTTGATGCGGATCTTAGAGACTATGGTGTCGGCGCCCAGATTATCAGGGATCTAGGCATTAAAAAGATAAAGCTGCTTACGAATAATCCGAAAAAGATAGTGGGACTTGAAGGATACGGGCTTGAGATCACTGAGAGAGTGCCTATTGAAATAAAGCCAAAACCTGAAAATTTAAAGTATCTTTCGACAAAAAAGGAAAGAATGGGGCATATGTTAAATATGACTGATGAAAAAACCAAATCTTAATAAGAGAAGGGGCTGTTATGGTCAAGACATATGAAGGTAAGCTTGAGGCTAAAAAATTTAAATTTGCAATAATCGTAAGCAGGTTTAATGATTTTATCGTAAACCGGCTGCTTGGCGGTAGTATGGATGCGCTGGTAAGACATGGTGCTGAAGAAAGAAATATCGAAGTCATAAAAGTGCCGGGCGCATTTGAAATACCGCTGGCTGCAAAAAAGCTTGCGAAAGCCGGAAAGTATGACGCCATTATCTGTTTGGGTGCAGTTATCCGGGGAGATACGCCTCATTTTGAATATGTTGCCTCAGAGGTTACCAAGGGGATCGCCCTGGTGGGACTCGAAGCTGAAATTCCTGTTTCTTTTGGAATACTGACGACTGAAAATATTGAACAGGCGATTGAAAGGGCGGGAACCAAGTCCGGTAATAAGGGCTGGGATGCTGCTGTTTGTGCGATTGAAATGGTAAATGTGTTAAAACAGTTTTAACTTTTTTTGATATTTGTCCCCTTCCTCGGGCAGCTTAAGCATTTTCAGTAAGGGAAAAGTTCCCTGCTTTGCCGATTCAGCTGTTTTCGTCAGGGGAGGTGCTGTGTATGCTGTTTTGGCCGGGTAACTGATTTACCGGACGTTACGGCCGTACAAATTTTTGCAAAAAACCTTTGGCCCTGGATAATGCTTTTATTCAGGGCCGATATATTTAGTCTCTGTTCTGTCTGTAAATTGTGTTCATATTTAAATGCCGTTTAAGACAGGCTGTAAGAAAGGTGTTATTTTTGGGAAGCAGAAGAAAATCAAGAGAGATAGCCATTCAAATACTCTATCAGTTTGAAATGAACAGAACAGATATTGATGAAGGTCTCAATCTTTTTTGGGGGGAGCATAAACATCCTGATGCTATCGTTCAATTTGCAGACTTTCTTGTCCGGGGGGTTGAGGATAAGAAAGAAGAGATTGACAATCTTATTGTCAATGCTTCTGCAAACTGGTCTTTCAATCGTATAAACCCGGTTGACCGAGGTATACTGCGTGAAGCCATTTTTGAGTTTCTTTTCTGCAGGGAGATTCCATACAAAGTTACTCTGAATGAAGCGATTGAGATGGGGAAAAAGTTTAGTTCCGAAAAATCAGGGTCTTTTATAAATGGCGTATTAGACAGTGTCATTGCAAAAAGCCCTGACCTTAAGAAAAAAGTGTAGTTTTGTTTTTTTGAGCCTGCGACCTTCGCGTGTGAGTTTATCCTGAGTGAAGCGAAGGGAGTCTCGTCGTCCCCGCCATATTTAAAAGGGTCTAGATAAATTCTAGACCCTTTTTTTGTTGAGAGGGGTACACGAATTACGTTTAGATGGTTACGAGTGAGAAAGAAGTATAATCAGGTTAGTGCGCTAATCAAGATGTGACCCCAAATTTTTTCACGGTGCTGACATCAACGGGCAGAGGATTAGATATTATGGTGCCCATGGCAATTCCATCCTTTGGTGGTATGGCGATTAGTGTAGTTTTCATGCTGGTTGTGCCGGTATTATATTGTGCTGTAGCAGAGATAAAACTCAGGAAGTAAAATTATAGCTGTAATTCACCGCAGAGACGCCGAGGACGCAGAGAACTGCTTTGTGTTTTTGACATCAGAATTTTTACGCCTTTGATGTTACCTCCAAAGCTCAGCGTCCTCTGCGAGAGAATAGCTTTTGACTTAGTGGTTTTTACAACGGACAACTATCAACTGACAAATCACTAAAGGTCAACGGCAGACTTGACCCCCCGCTTTTAACACATTTCATCACCTGTTAACCCAGGATAATCTGGGTTAACATAGGTGCAAACCCCCAGACCCTATAGGTGTATCACCCTATGTCATATAGGTGTTTTACTTCATTTCTCCCAAGATCAGTAGAAATGGTTTGACACGGCACCTTATTATTTATATAGAGAATGAATCTACCCTGTTAAATGATCGAAGATCAATTCCGATATTTTACGGAATTATTTAACAGGGAGAACTTCAGAGGGGCGGCTAACAACTATCCTTAAAAAGCAATAATCAGAATTCAACTAAACTTGAGGTCTTAAAGTGCGACCTCAAATTAACGAAAATTTTAAAATGATTAACCCAAAAAACATGTTTCCTGTCCAGTTAATTCAAACCAAAATCTTTTTCTTGCGTGGACAAAAGGTGATGTTGAGTCCCCATCTTGCAGAATTATACCAGGTAGAAAGCCGATCCCTAAATCAAGCCGTTAAAAGAAACATGGAACGATTCCCTGAAGACTTCATGTTTCAATTGACTGATTCAGAATTTGCAGACTTGAAATCACAATTTGTGATTTCAAGTTGGGGTGGATCCCGCAGAGCAAAACCTTATGCTTTTACTGAACAGGGTGTTGCTATGCTCTCAACAGTTTTAAAAAGTAAAAGAGCTATAGAGGTCAACATTCAAATTATGCGTGCATTCGTAAAACTGCGTGAGATGCTGGCAACGAACAAAGACTTAGCACTTAAACTTACAGCTCTTGAAAACAAATATGATGAGCAGTTTAAAGTTGTTTTTGATGCTATTCGGGCATTGATGACAGAAGACGAAAAGCCAAAAAGAAGAATCGGTTTTAAAGCAGGGGAAAAGAAAACAAAATATAAAGTTAAGAAAAAGGGTACCGTAATTTAGGGATAAACAGGAGTTATCTCAAGCTGTCAAGAGTGACCCCTATGGTTTTTTCTTAAAGTCGAGCCATAAGCTTGATGTTCCTAAAGGCCCTTGGGCCGCTCTTTATGCTTTGCATAAATATTGTTGACATATGTTTTAATATCTATATAAAATATTATAAATAACTATAGAGGAGATGAAAATACTTTATTCAAATTAAGTTTTCTGAAAGTCCTGAGCTTTGTCTGCCATGAGCAAAGTCGAATTGGTCGATGGATGTAATGTGAAATAATCCTTTATTTCGGATTAGTCTTTTTACCTTTCACAAAGTAAAAGTTCTGCTTAACCTCTGAAAATATTTAATGTGAAAGTGGAGCAAAGGTCAAACGTAGACCTGGTAGTATGAAATACGGACGACCTAAAATGTGTTAGACTGAAGTTACCACACAAACAGAACTAACAACATTAAAGGAGGCCCGTTATGAAACTAAGAAAAGATATATCTTGCAATTGATGCACATGCAAGAAATTGTGTTCTCGGTTGCATGAACAGTAAAGGAGAATTTCTAAATAGAGCCTGTCCCAATTTTGCTTATTTCAAGTTTTAATGGACAGACAGGCAATCACTTAGCCATGTCTATCAGACCATCTGCATCAAAACTGAGCAGCCTGTTTGCTTTTTGACCCAGAAACTCAAA
>Ga0208902_1000190_pt1 | contig 37606 bp, 42 predicted proteins | sample AntAceMetag02UKH_FD_184767 | JGI IMG/M metagenome (GOLD analysis project Ga0208902, IMG submission 184767) | Saline lake microbial communities from Ace Lake, Antarctica - Antarctic Ace Lake Metagenome 02UKH (SPAdes) (version 2) | ecosystem: Environmental > Aquatic > Non-marine Saline and...
TTTTCCCCTAAATTCAAATTCCCTGTAATATTAGCATCTCCCACCACATTAAATAAATTCTGCGGTGTAGAAGTTCCGATGCCGACGTTGTTTGCGGAACCATCGAGGAACAACAAGTTTGTGTCTGTATCACTTTCGAACCTCAAATCAATTGCAGAACCAGCCTCATTCCAAACATCTGCAGCATCACTTCTTAAGAAACTTGCAGCATGTAAAGAATCAACTGTATCTGCATTTCCACTTGTCGCAATTCCAACACCTAAAGACGACTTAACCTGAGCAACTGTTGAAGGTCTAATATAATTATTTGCTGCAGTATCTATTTGAGTCATAATATAATTTATAGTAGGATTTGTAGTATCATATTCCGACCTGAATAATCTTGTGTTAATATCTCCGGATGCATCTCTAAGAGCGAAAGTGTTTACTGTTGAGGCACTGGCACCATGATAACCCTCTAATTTATCAGCATTCCCTGCAGTCAAGCCCGCCGCGGTTCCAGTCAGTCCAGTTCCTGCACCAATAAATTGCCCACTAGTCCAGATGTTCGTTCCTAGTCCTGCGGTTGCCGCACCATTTTGTACAAGATATACACCATGACCTCCTGCACCACCATTATATTGATATGATAATCCATAAAGATTTCCAAAACCAACACCTGTTGGACTATTTCTATATGCCATTCCCATTGACCAAATCTGTTGAGTTTTAGTAGAATCATAAGTACCAATTATTCCTTCATCCCTACTTCCAGTTGGAATAACAATAGCAGCTGTTAACACATCATCAACATTACCTCTCAAAAAATAGGGGTCAAAGGATGATGTCATTACATTAGCGAAGTTTGCAGGAGTATAATATCTAAGATACGGATCATAAGATCCATAAATCCTATCGGGCGCAGTTGTTCCAGCACTGCCACTTACTGTATTGATCCAGCCAAGCATTGTATAACCATTGGCTTGAGTCCGTAGTATCTGGTTAGCGCTGTTTTGTGTGCTTTGGGTATTGTGGACATTAAGACCATCCAACAAATCTGCATCCAAGCCAGAGCCTGCGCCATCAACGGTTTTTATTGCAGTAAGGATTTCTGCTGCGCTCTGGTCAGCAGTAGCACTTGATTCAATACCATTCAATTTACTAGCAAATGTTGAAGTCATGTAACCATGAACTGCTGATGTTGCTGCTGGCATTGAAAAAGTTAAATCACTATCTGCTCCAAGAAAAACATCATTAACTGCAGCCACACCATTAACTAATAAAGGAGCAGTAGCTACCGCATCTTTTAAGATTGTGGCACTAATTGCTGGTGTTGTTCCACCAGAACTAACAATTGGGGCTGTTCCTGTAACACTTGTTACCGTCCCTGTTGTTGCAGAATATCCAGCAGGATTAGACGCATTGTAAAAATGAGTTTTGTCTAATCCATCCAGCAAATCTGCGTCCAAGCCAGAGCCAGCGCCGTCAACGGTTTTAATAGCAGTGAGGATTTCTGCTGCTGTTTGGTCAGCAGTAGCGCTTGTTTCTATACCATCTAATTTGCCTGCATAAGTTGAAGTCATGTAACCATGAACTGCTGATGTTGCTGCTGCCATGGCTATTGTTGCTTTTGTCCCGCTCCCAGGAAAAATATTATTTACTCCCCCTGTTATTGGAGCAGTTGTCACTAAATCTCCTTCCATTGTTATTCCAATAGTTACCAAATCAGCGTCAGCACCATAAAAGACATCATTAGCAGCCCCGATTATTGGAGCAGTAGTTAAGAGGTCGCCTGCTCTGCCATAAAGTTCAAATGCTCCTTGTCCTGTGTTAATAGTTCCTGTTATGTCTGCATTTCCCCCCAAATATAAACTTCTCCATTTGAGCGAAGAATTTCCTAAATCAAAAGTATTACTAAAACCATAAGGGGGAATCATAGAACCATTAATAGTTAAAGTGCTAACTTCCAAACTTGAAATATCATAGAACCAGCCCTTTTGCGCATAAATGTCTCCATTAATAATGCTCAAACCCCCGCTTCCCCAACCTCCATTAAAAGAAAAATTCCCATAAACAGAAGTATTCAAGGGCATAAAAAAAGTTGAATCATGACTATCCAAAGTAATCGCATTAACCGCCGCGTCCTGTGTATCTACATAATTCTTCATTGAAGTATTCACAGTCCCAATGTAATTTACCAAAGAAGTATTTTGAATTCCAACATAAGCAGTTGTTGCCATTGTTCCATTAAATAAAGTAGTCCAAATATCTCCTAAAAATGTTCCGTTGATTAAATCTGTCCAACTAATATGAGTTAAGAAATCTGAATAGTTTGCAACAAATGTATCTGTTCCTCCTGTTGTAGCAGAAATGTTCTGCCCAAGAACATACAACGAACCAGTTATGTTTCCATCTCCCTCAACATTTAATTCTTGTTGTGGCGTAGTCGTCCCGATGCCGACGTTGCTTCCTTTTTGATAAATTACTGAATTATTTAATGATGAAGTATCGTTCCACATAGGGATATACCCTGCTGTTCCTTCTCCTGTTAATGTTCCTTCTCCCCCCCCACCAGTGTTTGTTGTATTAACCCAATCTACATAATTCTTCATTGAAGTATTCACTGTTCCAATATAATTCACAACAGAATCATTATTTATTCCAATCAAACTATCTATTGTTGTATTCAAACCAAAAACATTTTCCCATTTTACTATTCCTAAAAACCAAGAAGTGACAGAAGTTAAATTAAATCCTCCTTCATCCCAGTTCGCAGTTAAAGGAGTATTTCCATCTCTATGAAGAGATAAAGGGTCTATCTCTTCTCCAACAGGAGTTCCAAATCCTTTACTTAATCCAACCCAATCAAATTGATGAACATGCCCTGCATTTCCAACTTCCTCTTGATAAAACCTTACTTGAACAATCCCATCTTCTATATGCTCACTATCGTCATAAACTCCTAATGTTTGCATTTTAGAAGTAAGTTCTTCTGATAAAAGCCCATATCCTTCCCAAACTGAATCTGAATAATCCCATAATTGAATTGATACTGAATGCCCTGCTACTTCAGATGTTTTATGTCTTACCAAAAGTGTTGTAAATTCCGTAATCCCTGTAAAATTAACTATCAATTCAAAATCTGAATTTGCTTCTGTTACATTATAAGTAACCCTATTATATGTTTGAATATCTGCTAAATCTCCTGCTCCTATTCCTGTCACAACATTTACAGCACTTGCTAAGAAATAAGTTGTTTCTAATTTACTTTCATTAAAATCAAAAGTAGAACCATCAAAACTACTCCATTCGTCAGTAGTTGTCCAGTTAAATAATCCATTAAACCAATCTGCTGTAACATTTCCACCAACCTCAATATTATCTGTAACATTCAACCCGCCTGTAATCCGAATCCAGCCATTAACTAAGTTATCAATAACTCCTCCTAATGTAAATGAAATTTTTTCTCCTAAAGTTAAATTCCCTGTAATATTAACATCTCTTGCATAAACATCCCGAAACAACTGGTCAGATAAAGTGTGATTTGTTCTATAAACATCATCAACATACTCACACAAATAAGACGGAACAGACGTAATCCCTGAAACATCAATATCAACAAAACCAACCCCGTCCTTTGCTGTAACTATTGTGGACGAATTTGACAAAACAACCCCAGTGCAATCTATGTTTGTTGTAAAATTAAAAACATAATCAAACGACGTGCTCGGCTGCAAATCCCCAGAACCATCCAACGGCTTAACATAAACCGGCAACGCAAAAACACTGCTAACTAAAAACATTCCAATAATCAAAATTAAGAAATTTTTATTCATTTTCCAACTCTCGACAAATTTTATATTTGGCAGGTTTATTCATTTTCCAACTCCTTTATTTTACAACCAACAAAATCTTCTTTATTTAACTTAATAAATTCATCAACAGAATCTATTAAATAATTGCTTCTAGAAAATGGATTTTTTCTATTCTTTTCAAAATAAGTCCATAAAACAACTTTAATTCCAAATGATTTTAATTTTTTAACCACTGGAACAAAATCACTATCTCCACTTAACAAAATAACAGTTTTTAATTTAGGAAATTCTTTTAAGATTCCAATCATATCAATTCCCAAAAGCATATCAACTCCTTTTTGACGATAAATAAAAGAATCTCCAACTCTTAATCTTTGTGTTCTTCCCTCTCTCACAATAAATCCTTGCATCTTAAAAAAAGAAATAAACTTATCATAATTCTCCTTCATCTTCTTTTCTCTTTCATTAGATTGCTTGCTTTGAAAAGGTGGGGCATCATAAAGATAAATTTTACTGACAAAAAAATTATTTTTTTCGGCCAAAAATTCAACAAGATTTTTAACAGAATAACTAAATTTATCTTCAAAAAAATAATTTTCCAAACGAATTAAATAAGCATTATCAATAAAAACAACCACCTTAAAATCATCCGGCAACCCAAAAGGATCACCGGGGAGTATCACACTCTTTTCAATCTTTTTTTCTTTATAAACTTTTTCTTTTATCATCTCAAACCTCCTAAACCATCCAACGGCTTAACATAAACCGGCAACGCAAAAACACTGCTAACTAAAAACATTCCCATAATCAAAATTAAGAAATTTTTATTCATTTTCCGCCCCTTTTATTTTACAATTAACAAAATCTATCGCGCCGAGAGTGGGAATCGAGGCATTGTAAATGTCATCCCTTGGGAAACCCACGCACCCCGAAGGGTATCGGGTATCAACCGATTGTGTTAACCATTCTACCATCTCGGCACGACAATTAATTAATTCTACCGAAACATTTAAATATTTCGTATTGATAAAATAATCATAATCGGGTATCAATCTATTGGGTTCCATTCTGTTTATGCCATTTAGTGCATTCGAACCCTCTTTCTTTTTTTTAAAAAAGTCTAAATAGTTATTATTTTTATTAAGTTTGACTAAGACTTTATGCTTTACCGTTAATGCTACATTTGTAGCATTTTCTTTCTTTTTTGAAACATTTATACATTTCCCTTCACCAAAGTATTTACTTAATTTAGATAAAAAACCAACACCAACTAAAAACAAATCAACAAATTTATTTTTAGAAATTCCCACACCTTTTTTATTTATAATTTTTAAATTACCCATTTCCTCTTTTCCATTTACAAATATAATTTTTACACGATTAACCATGCTCCTCTCCTCAATAAAAATTTATTTGTAAAAATAATTAGAATTATAACTATTTAAATATTATCCATCCAAAGCACAATTAAATAATTTTATAAACATATATTCATTTTTAAAACAAGGTGTTATATGTCTTTTAATAAATCAAAAAGAGCGATGTCCGAGATTATTACAACCTTAATTATAATCGCATTAACATTAGTTGCCGTAGGGATTTCATGGGTTGTGATTAAAGGGGTTATTGGTGAAGGAACAGACAGAATCGCAAAAGAACAATTATCAATTTTTTCTAGAATGGACCTTGAAATAAAAACAGCACAAGTTAACAAAGATACAGAAAAACTTACTGTTCAAATTAAAAGAAACCGAGGAGGAGGAAACCTAAGCGGAATCATTTTTGTCGTCGGTAATGACACCTATACCAAATCTGTTAAAAGAGACACTGATTTAAAAGAATTTGAACAAAGAACATTCTCCTTTGATTTGGCTGAATTTAATTTAGATTTAGAATCTGCTGAAAAAGTTTCCATTGCCCCAGTAACAATAGTCAACGGGGAAGAAATAATAGGCGCAATAATGGATACATTCACAATAAAACAAGTTTCCCTTGAAGATCAAATTCCTTCTTGCTCTGAAAATTCAGCATGTGGAACAGATGGTTGGGTTTCTGGAACAGAATATTGTAATGAAGAAGTAGTTTGGAAAAATTGGATAACATATACTTGCGAATCAGGCGGATGCAACAGTCAATCATCCCCTATGCTAAAAGAAGATTGTTCTGCACAAGATAAAATATGTTTTTCAGGAGAATGTATCGTGCAACCTCTTCCTTGCTCTGAAGATTCAGATTGTGGAACAAACGAATGGGTTCCTGGAACAGAATATTGTGAAGGAGACACAATTTGGCAAATTCAAAGAACATATCTTTGCCAATCAAACGCCTGTCTAAGTCAATCTACTCCTATGCTAAAAGAAGATTGTTTAACACAAGGTAAAGTATGTTTTACAGGAGAATGCTTTATTCCATTAGAATGTTATGAGAATAGTGATTGCAGTGTCGGAGAAATGTGCAAGGAGAACACCTGCGTCCCTGAATACACCATCTACTCAGGAACAATTTATTCAATATGGCCAATTGGCGGCGGAGAATACTTTGACGATTTATACCTTCCAAAAGAAAATGTTAATTATATAAATTATTTTGCTGGTTTTACTGGAACCGAATCCCAATGTTTGAAAATAATTGGATATGTCTATCCTGATTCTCCAGAATACAATAGTTATATCAAACTAAACTCTACGAGCGAGATTCAAGCAGGAGACGCTTACCAGATTTGGGAAACATTATGGGGTTGTTATAATTATAATTCTTAAGTGCTTTCTTTTTCTTTTTTCCTTTTCTTAATTATAAATATTATCAAGATAACTATTATTATAAATATAAATATTATCAAAATTACTAAAATTAAAAGAGAAAGTTTCTCTATAAAAAAAGAATCATAACTGCTCGCCCCCCTCTCCCCATAATTCACTCTTGAATAAAAAATATACTCTCCCATTGAAATACTATTCGGAAGTTCAAGAGATAATCTTTCACTAAAAAATTCATCAAGGATAAAACTCCTTTCATCTGAAACAAATATCTTGTCATCAAAATTCTTAACAGCATATTCAAGGTCCACGCTAATATTCTTCAGCTCCCCTAAATTAATAATTCTTACATCTGCCTCAATAATGTCTCCTGGAAGAAGAAATTTTTTTAAAATAGTTGTTTTAATATCAAATAATGGAACCGGCTCCCTTATATTTAAAACAACATTCACAGACTTACGAACATACGGGGAATTGAAATTAATTTTTCCAAGATATACATCATTATCTTTTTCTGATGGAGCATAAACATTAAATTTAATCGTCTCATTTTTATCTTTCTTTAAAATAAAGAATTTTTTTTCCAAAATAATAAATTCTCCAAGATTAGTTAAAGAAATATTTATCAGCAAATCCTGCGTTCCAATATTGGTAACAACTATTTGTTTTTGATAATACTCTCCTTTTTGCATTAAGACATTTATAGAAGAAGGGGCTAAACTAAAATCATAAGAAGTTGTTACTATTGTTCCCCCGCCTCCGCCTCCACCTCCTCCGCCATCATCAACAACAACAGCGGCGGCATCTGCAACACAAACTCCGCTTGTACAAGTGTATCCAGAACTACAAGCACAATCAGCCACACAATTTGAACAATCTTCTGTTGCGCTACAAGTACCATCCCCACAAGAAGGCACACTACAATTTGAAAAATCAAAAGTACAATCACTTGAACAACTTAATGTTCCTATCGCGCCTGAAATTCCCAAAACATTTTCACAAGTTCCTGTTCCTAACTCTGTAAGGTCGCATTGCTCTCCGACTTGTCGTATTCCATCGCCACAAAACTCTCCATAAATACTAAAATTAACACTTCCTGCTGAAGCCTCTACAAAAAAACTAGCAAATATTAAAAAAATAAATATTCCTAAAAAGAAAAATATTTTCTGCTTCCCCTTTTCCATAAAATAACATACCTTTTTGTTTTAAATATCTTTAGGCAACTTTGCAAAAAACAAAAGAGGCAAAGTTGGTTAATGAAAATCTTGCATTTGATTTAGGCAACTTTGCAAAAAACAAAAGAGGCAAAGTTGGTTAATGAAAATCTTGCATTTGATTTAGGCAACTTTGCAAAAAACAAAAGAGGCAAAGTTGGTTAATGAAAATCTTGCATTTGATTTAGGCAACTTTGCAAAAAACAAAAGAGGCAAAGTTGGTTAATGAAAATCTTGCATTTGATTTAGGCAATTTTACAATAACAGAATTAAACAAAGATGACTTCATGAGAATTCAAATAAATTAAATTATTCAAAATTCTCTTTCCAAGATTCTTACACGCGATTTCCGTCGAGTGATGTAAAGAAATCGCTTACCTGACCAGAGAAGGAGATTCCAAAGAACCATGGGTTCTTTTGATTATGGTTATAAATCTTCCAGAATAATTTCCTTGCTTTTCATCAGTAGAAATTATTGTGCTTACACTAACATTTCTGCTTTCTTCAACATCAAGAAAAATCATCTCATCGAACACAAGAAATTTCCCAATATCTCCTTCAACACTAAATTCAACCTTAATAGGAAAACCATAATCATTTTTAATTTTTAAAATCCTCTGGGAACTTGTATTAAATGTAATGGTTCCAAAAGTCAAGACATTTGTATCAACATTAAAACCAGGCACATCACCGACAACCAAAGTAGCATCAAACTCTATTTTCTCAATAACAGAAACAGATTTTAAATATATTGTAAAAATAAACAAACATAAACTTAAAACAAAAATAAAAAAAACAAAAAGATAAAGTTTATTTTCTCTTTTCATTTTGCCCTAGAATTCCGTACAGAAGAATACCCTCGGCGTCGGGGAAAATACTTTTTAATTATAATCCAAAGGACTACCAATAATAAAATTGCGCCAGCACTAATTAATAAAATCATTTGAAAATTATTTTCCCCTTTAACAAATTCAATTTTAACTAATTCGCTTGAACTTTTCCCAACATCTTTTCCATAATAAATAAAAGTAATATTCGCGTCGTAAAATCCTTTTGTGAAATTACTTGTATCAAAAAATCCAGTAATTGTTTTTTTCTCCCAAGGTTCTAAACTTGTTGAAGAAGTCTTAAAACTAAACAAATCTACTGAAGAATTAGAAATAAATACTTCTGCATAAGCACCATCTATCTTGTTATTCCATCCACTCTCTATCTCTATATCAAAACTATTAATTCCTCCAATCTCAACTTGTTTTGTATAATTTACAAGATGAATAATTAATTCTCCGATATTAAATCTTGATTCTGACTTTGCCAATCTTCCATAATCTACAATTGCAAGTGCACGATAAACACCAGGATTATAACCCCTAGTATCTAATGTTTTTTTTAATTCTATTCTCTCTTGACTTTTTATTTCTCTATTAAAAAAATAAAGTGTTTCAATTGTCTCATCATCAGAAAGAATATCTATTTTAGGACTAACATTCACATCCTCTTCGCCTTGACTTAAAATTTCTAATTTGAAATCAACAGGTTCTCCAAGATTAACATTAGGAGAAGAAAGTAAAATTTCAAGATATTTTCCAGGATAAGGAACATGAATATCAATCACTGCTTGAATAATAACAGACGTCCTTATCATTGTTGTAGCAACTTCCTCTTCTTCTTCACTAATTCTTTCCTTAACCCCAATTAATATTCTGTGCTTTCCTGGCTTTTCTATAAATAAAGGCAAATCAATCATCACTGTAAAAGAACCTCCTCCAACAAGTTTATCCTTATCAAGTGTGACAAATTCAGCAAGGTCTCCAGCAACATAAAGTCCAAACTCTGTATCTGGATTAGTATGAGAAACAAAGTAAGTTACAAGTGTTTCAAGACCAGGTTCAAAATTATATTCAACCTTAGCAGGCCCAACACTAAGCGCAGAACAAATATTTATTAAAAAAATAAAAATTACAAATGCAAAAATAAATTTAATCACTCTCCTTTCCATAGAAATTATATCTAAGATATCTTTTTATATCTTACTAAAATTAAATTGGCGTTGCGATTGCTGTTATCACTGCCCCTTTTATTCCAGGTGAAGCATCCGAAGGAACTCTTAATTGCACATCAATTTTTATTGTGTCAAAAATATTATAAGAACTAAGATTCAAACAAGCATCTTGTGCACTGCCTAACATTATAGTGTAAGAACTCATTTCATTAAAAGAAGGACCACAAGAATTAGTTTCATTATCAGAAACCATTAATTTAAATGAAGGAGTTATAGTGCTCCCACCAATAAATTGAGAAGCAGTTTTAGAAGAAGTCAATGTTACAGAAACATTTGAATTCCCATCATTTTGAAGAACAAGAGCCTGCGAAACCGCTGTCCAATTTCCGTCTGTAACATTTCCAGTATAAGTATCTAATAAAGCCGAAATTTTTCCACTATCAACAGCACCTATGCCCCAACTAACACTCTCTGTTGGAAAAGAGATACTTGCCCGCGCTATAATAGTTACATTCGCTATTCCAGTATCTGTTGCAAAACCAGTAAACTCAACATTATAATAAATTATTAAATTAACTAATGCGAATATAAATGAAACAATCGCGACAACCAATAAAATTAAAATGAATTTACTCCTCCCTTTTTCCATAAAGATTATATCTAAAATATCCTTTTATATCTTACTAATATTAAATAGGCGTTGCAATTGCAGTTATAGTAGCACTTTTTAATTCAGGAGTTGCATCTTCAGGAATTCTTAACAATACATCAATCTTTATTGTATCCAAATCATTATAATAACTAAGATTCAAACAAGCATCTTGTTCAGAACCACTTACATTTGTAAAATCACTCATTTTATTATGTGCAGTATCACATGAATTAGTTTCATTAACAGAAACCCTTAATTGAAATAAAGGTGTTACTGCAGTTCCCCCAAGAAAAGTAGTTGCAAGAGTAGAAGTCAATGTTACAGAAATATTTGTATTCCCGTCATTTTGAAGAACAAGTGCCTGCGAAACCGCACTCCAATTTCCACCATCAACAGTTCCATTTGTAACAAGTAAAGCAGAAGTTGGAATTTCATTAACACTTCCAAGCCCCCAATCAATAGTATTTGTTATAAATTCTACACTTGCCTGACTCAGAATTGTTACATTTGCTGTCCCAGTATCTTGTCCAGTCGCAAAACCAGTAAACTCCACCGCATCATCATAATGAATTATTAAATTAACTAATGCAAATGTAACAGCAACAATCGCAACAATCATAAGGATATTATTAATTTTCATTTATTGCTCCTGTATTTTCTGGTGTTTGAATAATCTCAAGATTAAGATTCCCAGATTTCAAATCTGATTCTCCAGAAATTATTTTCTCTGAAACATTGTCTGAATTAATATTATTAAGAACCAGAATAGAACCAATTGACAAAACAATTACTAAAATTAAAATCACAATAAAAATTTTTTCTTTATCCATTTTTTCTTTGAAATAAATGGGTAATGATAATCTTTCCCACAGACCTACTTGGTAAATTTTCTTTATTCATAATTTGTCCTCTTTTTTGTTGAATTATCTATTATCTCTTTTAATTAATACATACAATAAGGATTACTTTATAAATCTTTTGCGAATTGAATATATACTTTTTATTATTATTATTATTATTACTTACCTTTTTTCATTCTTTTAATGACGACAAACCAAAAGATATTTGCTAATATTAAAAAGATAACTAAAATAATTAATATATTATTAATATTAAATGTTCCTTTTTCCTTAACAATAACATGTCCTGTTAAACCAATAACTTCAATACTATCATCCGTAATTTTCATTTGTATATTTCTATCTGTTGATTCTTCTCCATATTTCAAAATAATTTTTCCGTCGTAAGTTCCTTCATGAACTCCTGCAGTATCCCAATAAGCGACTAATTCAGATTTGCTTAATGCATTTATATTAGAGGTTGGTGATTTAAAATCCGCCATAATTTCTCCGTCATCATTATAAACAATTATATTCAAATAAATTTCTTTTAAATCATTTGACCATTTGTTTTCAACAAGAGCATCAAACTTGGCAATAGAACCTAATTCAAAATCCCTAATATTTATTTCCAAAATTTCTAAAAACATTTTGCCAACATTAAATTCTTTTTCAACTTCAACCACTTCATTATCATACACTACTGTAACCTTTGCTAAATATTTTCCAGGAGCCACATTAAATTCCCATTCTGCGGTTAATTCTTTTCTTTCAAGGCTCATTAAAGAATCTGTATTTGATTCTATTGTCGCTACTTTTTCATTCAAACTTGTATAAATATCAATAATCGCCTTGGCATTAACAATATCAAGCTTCCCTCGATTAACAATAGGTATAAAGAAAATTTCTTTTCCTTCAGATTCCACAACATTAACTTCTGCTTCTAAATATTTATCTGGATAAGGAACATAAATATGCAACTGAGTAACAACCGAAACCGTCGCTCCGACAAAAGTTCCTTTTTCCTTTATATCTTTTGGCATTTCTAATGCAACAATCTCCACTTCATACAACCCAGGTTTTGCTATAACTTGAGGCAAATCAACAATATAAGTAAACGACTTTGAATCTTCTGAAGACGAAAATTCGGCATATGCTTGATTTAATGTTATGCTCTCTGCTAAATCTCCTTTCACAGTAAATATCACAGACATATCTTTCTTTTCTGAATTAATAATTGAAAACGGAACTTCCTGATGCAAACCTGGTTCAAAATTAATTGTTGTTCTTCCTGGAGTAATACCTATGGCACTAACTAAACTCGTTAAAACAAAAACCATTACAAACAAAATTAATATCTTTTTCATCTTTCGAAAACTTTATATATCAGTTATACCTCCATATTTTATATAGGGAAACGCGACCTGACGAACCTCGTGCTCGCTTGCGAGAATACGATTAGTAGGATAGACGGACGCACTTACCCTGTATTTTTTAGTCAAAAAATTAATCATATTTTCTTAACCTCTCAATATTTAACATTGTATCAAGGACAAGACTAACTTGATATTCAATAGTCCCTTTTCTTAGCTCGCTTTCTTTTTTGATAACTATTTTTTCACCATCAACAATATCAACCATTTTTTTAAAATTAGGATATTCATGATTATCAATAGAAATAAAAATAATACAATTATTATGCTTCTTTAAAAATTCCAAGACATCAAGATAGATTTCCATATTCTGATGTTTTTCTTTTATCTTAAATCTAAGAAAATAAGATTTAACATTTTCTTTAGAAATAGTTTTCCATGCATTTTTTAAATATAATTTTCTATTTTTTGAACTTCTATAATGTCTAAATCTTGAAATTTTTGGTAACAATTCTTTAATCTTTTCTCTTTTAATAATATTATATCCTATCAGATTTTCAGAATAATCTATATAAATATAATAATCAAACTCTTTCAATTTAATTGTTTTTATTTTCATTTTTGGACTCCTTCGACAATTTCACAAAGTAAATTGGCAGAGTTCATTTTTGGACTCCTTCGACAATTTCACAAAGTAAATTGGCAGAGTTCATTTTTGGACTCCTTCGACAATTTCACAAAGTAAATTGGCAGAGTTCATTTTTGGACTCCTTCGACAATTTCACAAAGTAAATTGACCGAGTTCATTTTTGAACTCCCTTGTATGTTGAATTATCTTTTTCAACATCTTCTGATTCTCCTACATCAAGTATTATTTCTGCTGTTAAACCCCTGTTTTCTTTTGTAACATTTAAATCAACATTACCTGAATTATACAACTCATAATTTTCTTCTCTTTCTTTAATCTCCAATGAAACATGTCCTTGAATTGTAAAATTTTTAACCTCGCTCTTTCTCAAATTACTTTTAACTTTCCAATAATATGTTCCTGGAGAAAGAGTAATATCTGAACCTTCATTTAATAAAATAGGATTTGTAAAATCTTCGTCATTGGAAACCTCGATGCTTTCTCCGTTCTCAATTTCAAAAACAAAATTCGGTTCTATAACAGTCATACCACTTAAAGGATAAATTTGATTTGGAGCAGTTGAAAAAAACAAGTAAACCAAAACTCCTGCTATGAAAATTACCTCGGCTATAAAAAATTTCTTTGTTTTATTTTTTTTATTTTCCATTTTATTCTCCTAAACTCGCAATAAAATAAACTGTTGATTCTTTATTTCCTGCTACTTCCTGAGGCGGAACAGTAACATTCAAATCAATTTCAAAAGAATCCATTGAGTCGCTCCAATTTACACTTACTCCCATTATAGTCGGACTTGAAGGAAGATTTGCCCAATCTGTCTGACTTTGGTCCCAATCAAAAGCATCTTCTTCTCCTGATTTATTATCCATTTTATATCTGAAATAATTTGAAGGATTAGAAACACTTGTCCACAGATTAGTTGCATTCGCAGTTATATTAATATAACAATTCCCATCATTTTGCAATAAGAAAGGTGTGGGATTATCGTCAGTTGTCTCATTAGTCTCATCCATTCCCAATGAGCCAAAACTAATTGTATCATTTACCATGCTTATTATTACACTTGATTGGATTTCTATTTTTCTTTGGGTTGCCCATTCTCCGCTTCCCTCGTCGTCGTTCGCCCGCACAGTCCAGTTATAATAATAATTATTATCTGAAAGATATTGTAAATAATTAGTTATTGTGTGGTTTAACTCACTTATGTCTTCAATTAATCTATTATCAACCGAGCACCCAGGATAACATGTTAAATTCAAATCATAAGTTAAGGCGTCATCATCATCGTCGCTGCCTATGTTCCAGCTGAACTCAGGTGTCCTGTCTGTTGTAACATTATCGTCAGCAGGAGCATCCAATGTAACTGTCGGCAAACTATTCAAAATCATCAAAGCAGAAGAATTAACCCAACTACTATAACCTATCCCGTCATAAAATCTTAAACTACATAACCAACTATCTCCTTTTGTGGTGTTTTCTGACTCAAGTATTGCGCCAAAGGTTGTTGAATTTTCATAATCATCATTATAATTAATTGTTAAATTAAGTGTATCATTTTTATACCACATAACTGAAACATTTAATGTATCTCCATCTTCATCAAAAATTATTGCTGAGCAGTTTAAGTCTTCTGTTGTCTTATTTGTTCCGCCAACAGAAACTAAAGATGGTGAAGGATTTGCCGGTATTGTGTTCGAAATTCCCATAAAAAATACTTCTTCATCCCCAAAATAATCAACAAATGCCTCGCTGTCTCCTCCTCCAATTAAAATTGTTTCCTTATCTAAAGAAAATGAAAAACCAGAATTAAAAATAATCAATGAAAACAAAATAAAGATTAGCGAAAAGGTCTTCCCTGTTTTTATCACACTGTGAGATTTTTTTGCCTTCACATTCTTCTTTGCAAATTTGCGCGCACCACTTTCTTTTTTCCCCAAATATTCTGTAACTACTTTCCCCCCAACTTTTTTATTATGCTGAACATAAGGCCCATAAACTTTTCCATTTTTTTTAATATATCTTTCGTATGCCATATTCACTTCTTTATTAAAAAAGATAGTAGTGTAACTATTTAAATATTTACAATAGAATTATTTGCCCTTAGTAAAAATCTTCGTAGAAGATTTTTCGAGGCCTGCTTGCAGGTTCTCGCCTGCATAGCAGGTTCTCGTGCCCGTATGGGTATGCCGGGAGCGTAGCGAAGCAGTATACACCCTCCCCTGGACCTACTTGGTTGGGTGTGCAAGCTCTTTTTTGTTTGTGCGATTTCCATCTCGGAGGCCGAGAGTTTACACGAGCCTCGCTTCAAAACCGAAAGCAAGAGTGAGCTCGAGTTTTGAAGAAATCGCTTACCTGAACAAGAAGGGAAATTCCAGCCCCAAAAGTAGGGGGTCCCTTGGTAGGGAAGAACCGCTTAGGTTTTTTTGTTTTTACTAATCCACCGAACCTTCCGTCTTTTCATTTCCTTGTTCTTTCTACATTTCGCAGAACAAAAATGATTAATTGTTCCGTCTTTCATAACCAATGTCAATCCTCTATGAACATCATATTCTTTTCCACAATATACGCATTTCATTTTAACTAAATATTTTTAATAAAGAAGAAGATTCTCCCAAAGGATTTAATTCAAAAGGAATTTTTTTCTCAGATAAAAAACTTCTAACTTTTTCTTCCCCACAATCTTTAATTTCAAAACAAACTTTAGGAACCATTTCTTTTCTATCTAAATATTTTTCTACTTTATCAAAATAATCTTTAACAATAGAATAAAATTTTCCTCTTCCAACTTTCTCTGGATAATTTCTTTCTATTTCTCTTCTCAATTGTTCAAAATATCTTGTCATTTAAGTATAGGATCCTTTATTTACCTTACTTTTGATTCTTCTTGCTTCAATTTCTGTCTCTCTTAACATCAAAATATCCCCAGCTCTCACAGGCCCTTTAACATTTCTTCTCATTGACCTTCCTTCATCTCGCCCTTTCTTAACCAAACACTTAACCTGTGTAACTTCTCCTCTAGAACCTGTCCTTCCAACAATTTCTTCTACAACTGCCGGCACAACTTCTCCTGAAATTTTTTCTATTTTTTTAGAAGATTGTTGTTTTACTTCTTTAGTTTTTTGATTTTTTGCCATTTTAATTAATACCCTCTCTCTCTTCGGCTTATTGTAACAAAAGATTGATTATCAAAAAAAGGCCTAATTTCTTTATCTTTTTCATAATTTCTTTGAAGACAATTACAATTCCCTCCTACACAAGGTCCGACATCTCCATTTCCTTCAAAAAAAATAGTTCTATCTTGTGCAAAAGAACATGCATCACGATTCTCCCTCCCAGTTGCATATTCACAAATATCCTTCCAAGGTCTTTTTGAATATCTTAAAGGTTTTTCTTCAATTCTTAAACTTAATAAAGATTTTTTTGCCATTTTAATTTATTCTAAATCAGCAATTTCTGTTCCAGCATCGCCTGCCTCAATAACAACAACTGAAGACGCTGACACAGGAAGCCCAACTGCAATTCCAAGTTTCTGTTTGCTGTCTGCTTCGACACATTTAATTTCTTTTTCCTTACAAAGAAGTGGCAAGTGCTGAACAATTTCTTTCGGCTCAACATCCCCGGCATAAACTACCAACTTTGCAGTTCCTCGCTCAATAGCCTTGGTAACTTCATTAGTTCCCTTTTCTATCTTGCCTGTTTTCTTAACTTTTTCAATTATTTGATATATATCTGCCATTTCGTATTTTTATTTAGTCGATATCGAAAGGGTTCTCGTGCCCTTTGGGTATCATTTTATCATTCTAATAAATAAGAAGATTAATCCTCTTATCATTGGATAATTAATAAGATTAAAGTTGGTTTATAAAAGTTTTGATTGGTTTTTGGAAATATTAAACAATTAACAAATTCTATTTCCAATTAACTTCCACGTCATCTGTTCGTTCTCTAGGTTTAATATCAATCTTTTCCAAATTCTTTTCTCCGCCATTTTTCCTAAAAATTATTTCTCCTAAATAAGCAATCATTGCTGCATTATCAACAAGCAAACTATTTTCAGGGCAAAAAAATTTCGCGCCCCTTTCCTTGCACATTATTTTGCACATTTCTTGCAACCGAGAATTGCACGCAACACCTCCTCCTAAAAGTAATTCTTTTTTTCCAGTATGTGCCAATGCCCTCTCGGCAGTTTCAACCAGCATTGCAAAAACAGTCTCTTGCAAAGAATAAGCCAAATCATTTAAAGAATATTTTTTAGAGTCAAGTTTTTGTTTCAAGTTTGTCAAAATCCCAGACAACGCAATATCCATTCCTTTTACCTTGTAAGGAAGTTCAATGTAATTTTTCCCTCTCAAAGCTAATTCTTGAATTTTTGGTCCAGCAGGAAAACCAATTCCAGCATACCTCCCAAAAGTATCAATAAAATTCCCCACTCCCAAATCAAGTGTCTCGCCAAAAACCCGATACTTGCCAGAAGCATAAGCAATTATTTGCGTGTTTGCACCAGAAGCATAAAGCATCACAGGGTCACGCGCCTTAGTCAACTTACCAATTTCCAAATGTGCAATACAATGATTAACAGGGACCAAAGGAACACCAAATTTTTTAGAAAGTTCTTTTGCTTTTTTCAAACCAACAAGAAGACAAGGAGCCAAACCAGGACCCTGAGAAAAAGCAACCGCATCAATTTCTGTTTCTTTTATTTTTGCCTGGTTTAAAGAATCTAAATAAATTCCCTCCCAATTTTCCTCGTGGTGCTTCGCCGCTTCAATAGGAATTATCCCTCCTTTTTCAGTCGTATATGTTTTTTTAATATTAGAAAGAATTTTCCCTTCCCTAACAATACCAATTCCAAAAGTATGCGCAGTTGATTCAATTCCTAAAATAGTTACCATAAAAAAAGAACACAAAAAGAATTTATAAAATATATCTTTCTTTAATTTAAACAACCACTTTCTTACAAAATAAATAAATTAAAAAATAAAAATAACAAATAAGACTTATCGTCTTTTCTTTTTCACAACTTTCTTTTTTGCTGGCTTCCTCTTAACGACTTTCTTTTTCACAACTTTTTTCTTAACAACTTTCTTCTTCACAGCTTTTTTCTTTTTACCACCTCTAGCCATCTTAGCCTCGCAAACATTACCTTGTCCATCTACATAATAAAGATGTCCTGGTTTTCTTGTGATAACATTTTTTACAATAATTTTTCCCATTTTTACACCTCCTTTTAAATTATATTATTGTTTCCCGAAGAGAAACAACTTTAATCTTTAAAATAAAAGACTATTTACTATTTAAATCTTTCTAATCCTCGTCGAGAAATTTCAATATCTCATCGTACTTTCTATTGCAAGGAATCTCAACCAATTTTGAAAATTTTCTTTTTGGAAAAATTGAAAAACTCCACGGAAAAACTTTTTTCATTTCTAAAATATTATTATTTTTATTAAGCCAAACAGCGAGGAACTTTGGACAAAAAAATGAATGAATAGAAATTCTCGTCTCTTTTTTAAAATTAAACAAAAGTGCTTTTGCACTTTCCCGTCGAGCAAACATTAAACCTTTTATCATCCAAAATAAATTACATCTCTTCACATCAATTCCAATTTTTCTATTTTTATAATTTAAAGAAATTTTCATTTTCAACCTCTTGTTTATATTTTTTATACATTAAGTTTACATTTTTTTCAGTAACATAATCATGATGTTTAAATCCCCCACCAAAAGTTTTTGGAATATGCATTAATTCATGAATTATTACCTTAAGTTGTTCTTCTTTATCCATTCTATCAAATCTTTCAGACAAAAATTCCAAAGCATAAACTGCTTTAATTCCTAATGCTTTTTGCATTAACTTTCCCAAGGCATGACATCTAGCAATAGTTCCTCTTGAAGAAGTTCCATAACTTCTAAAACACTTTATTCTATTAATGAAAATGTGGGGGAACAAAATTTTAGAAATCTCTTCTGCAATTTCTTGTAAATCTGGAGCAGATTCATATTTCATAGGAAACCAAAAACAAACCTATTTAAATTATTTTGCAAACAAGATTATATGATACAAAAAATAAAAAACAACGTCCAAGCATTTCACTTTAAAAAATTTGGTTCAATAGTTTACCTCATAAACCTAAATAAAAAAAATATCTTAATAGACACAAGCTCGTCTGCAAACAAAAATGAATTACTTAAAAACTTAAAAGAACTAAATATCTCCACTTCAAAAATTAATATAATTATTCTAACCCATAATCATTGGGATCATACAGAAAATTTGGATTTATTTGAAAAAGCTAAAATATACGGAAGTAAAAAAGATTTTTCAAAAGAAAAAATAATAGATGTTAAAAAATTAAAAATTCCAGAGTTTAAAGTAATAGAAACCCCGGGACATTCAAAAGGAGGGATTTGCATTTTATATAAGGATATTTTATTTTCAGGAGACACTATTTTTCACAGAGGAACAATTGGAAGAACAGATTTGCCTGGAAGTTCAGAAAAAGAAATGAAACAATCTCTTGAAAAACTTAAAAAAATAAAATATAAAATTCTTTGTCCGGGTCATGGAGAAAAATAATTAGTTCTCTATTTCTATAATCTTATTTCTCGACGTAAAACCTGATTTGATTTTAACTTCTTTTGCCCCTAGTAAACATTTTCCTTGAAAATTTTTCGGGGCCTGCTTGCAGGTTCTCGCCTGCATAGCAGGTTCTCGTGCCCGTATGGGTATGCCGGGAGCATAGTGAGACGGTATACACTCTTGGGTGCTAAAATATTTTGATAAAATCTTAATTAATTTTAAATTAGCTTTCCCATCAACAGGTTTTTCTTTTAACCAAACTTCATATTCAATATCAGAAATCTTTTCAACCTTTTCTTGAGAAGAATTTGGTTTTACTTTAATTTTAATCCTCATCTTCTTCCTCAGAAACTTTATGTAAATCCTTTGCCCTTAGTAAAAATTTTTTCTTAAAATCTTTCGGGGTACCCTTTTGAGGGATAAAAATCTCTTTAATATATTTTTCAATATCCCCAATTTTTTTAAAAGTAAATTTTTGAGAATAACCTTTATTATGGAAAAGACATTCTTCAGTGTTATAAGTCTCACAAATCTTCGGTCTTCTCTGATAAATCTCACAATTATTATTTTTTCCTAAAAATTCACATGGTGTCAAGAATTCAAGATTCCATTCTCCCTCTTCATTAACAAAAACATTCACATTCTTATGACAAACAAACCACTTAACATCTTCAAAATCTTTTCTTGTCTCAGGCGTATCAATCTCAAGCACAACATATTTACAACATTTCCCCTCACATTTTTCGCAATCATTTTTCATCTAAAGAAAAAATAAAAATAGTTTTTAAATCATCGCGTAATAATTTCCAAAGCATCCCTATGTTTAAGAAGATAATCCTTTCCTAAAACCATTTTCGTCTTTGCATTAATTGCTTTAATAAAATTCTTTCCAAAATCAGTATGAAGAAAAAACGCAAAGTCCAAGGCAGTTGAACCCGGCGGAAGTAAAAAACAATCAGGCAAAATATTTCCCTTACTATCTCCTAACTTATTAGCACTACCCGGAAAAATAGCAATATATTTTAACAATTCAAAAACAACCCCATTTAAAATATTCTGAACACCAGTTCCTTCAATAAAAACATCTAAAACATTTTTTTTAATTTTCTCTAAAGCCTGTTTTTGTTTATCTGAAAGTTCCCCAATTATTTCAAAATCTCTTTCTCCTGGAATATATTTTATCAAACCTGCTTTTGTTGCTTCCCTCAACGCTAATTCAGAATCAGCAGAACACGGAACAATATTTAAATCCGGAAAATCCGTTTTCAACTTATCATAATTCTCTTTTCCCCTCGGCAAATCAACTTTATTCGCCGCGATAATCATCGGCTTGCTCTTTTTTCTCAAACCTTCTGCAAAATTATTCAATTGTTTTTCGCTCCATTCACTCGGCTTTTCACTCAAATTCAAATTCCTCAAAACATTTTTCACATCTGCTTCCTTAACTTTCAAACCTGAAAACTGCTTCGCTACAGCCTCGGAAAACTTCTCTTTCTCCATTTCTGTCTTCCGAGAAAAAGCCTTCCAAACTTTCATCAATAAATTATAAAACCATTTATTTAACTCGTCCTCTAAAAAATTAATATCTTCTGCAGGGTTTCTCATTTCTCCTTCAGATAACAATTCTCCTTTTTCATCAGTTAAACCAGAAACATCAACAACATGTATGAACGCGTCTGCCCTGCCCAAGTCATCCAAGAATTGATTTCCTAAACCTTTTCCTTCTGATGCTCCTGGGACCAATCCTGCAACATCCATTAAATCAACTGGCACAAACCTCTGGTGCTCAATGCAAAACCCGTGACTCGGATTGCACTGCGTGTTAAACTCCTTATCAATGCATTCAACTTTCACATAACCCACTCCGTGATTTGCCTTTATTGTTGTAAAAGGGTACGACGCAATCTCAACCTCTGCCAGAGTCGCTGCTTTAAAAAACGTGGATTTTCCGCATGACGGCTTTCCAACAAGACCGATTAACATAAATAAAAAAAGAGAAAAACCTTTATATAGATTATCAAGTTATAATTTATACGAGCCTACACAGATTTGAACTGTGGACCTCTAGACAAATTTTCTTTAGAATATTTGGAAGGTTAATGAGCCTACACAGATTTGAACTGTGGACCTCTGGCTCTCTTAGACGAATCCAAGAGAAAATAACCCTGATGGATTACATTCGTATAAGACCAGCGCTCTGACCAGACTGAGCTATAGGCTCGTATAGTATCAAATAAATGAGATACTATTTAAAATTTATGTAGAAAGCCCCCCTCCGCATTCAAAAGCAAAAGTTTAATGTCTAAGGAATTTTGTTATTAATTTAAAATCAGTGAAGTTTATATAATTTTTGAGAGCTAAATTTATAAATAGTTATTATTATCTTTCCGATTATGATTCCAAATGATTTTCCCAAACAAGTAATTGAATTTCTTCAAATACCCTGCTATCAACCTAATTCTGTATTAATTGACCAACACCATTTTCCTGAAACTGTTCAATATCAGGAAGTACGTAACTACTTTGTATCACATACTATAAAGACAATCCATGATTTCTTTAAGAAACAAGATTCTCCTATTTGGGGGCATAATGGGCATTGTTTTGTCCCAGGTGAAGCACTTAAGAATGCTTATTATCATGGGAGAGGTGGAAATCCACACAGCATTGACTTTGGAACCATAATTACCCCTCTAGGAGTAGCACATTCATTTTTTGATGAGGGATCTTATTTTAGAAATGAAGATGTTAAACAATATTGGGAATCACGAATCTTACATTCAGAAAAACATCATGTTAATTCAGACAGGATTGGATGGGGGCTAGGAACAAAAGCGATATATTCAAATTGTGATCTTATCTATATTGATAACATCCAGGGTGTTCTTTATACTGGAATGCTAAGAAATAATAAATTTTTTTAATTATTATGAATGAAATGATAAACGCCCCCACCGTGATTCGAATAAGGGAGATGAAATATCCCTATCAGTATATTAAAAAAATGGGAAGACACAAACCGAAATCTACATCTTCCCTTATCTAACCGAAGTCAGATAACCTTAACCGAAGTTAAGTAATATTAATAAAGAATTATCATTTAAATAAGTTTTGTTTAAGAAAAATAATGTTTTTAATCACATCTTTTATTTTGATTTTTATTTTTTTCTCTTCCAAATCCACATACCAACAAATTCTCCAGTAATCAATACTATAAATCCAATTGCCCAATATCCTTTTCCTTTAAGTGTTCCAATAACTGCTCCTGTTATCCCTGCGCCCGAAGTCGTATTTAAAGTTCCCTTTTTTTAGGGATTGATTAATGCCCACGCCGAACGTTTTGATAAAGTATAACGCTCTACTTATTTAATTTATTTAATTCTGTAAACCCCTCCAATAGTTCTTTTACTTCTTTTTTAGCTTCCTCAATAATAACTTTGCTCTTTCTGTGATTAACTTCTTTCTCTTTTTCCTTTTTATATCTATTAATTGAAAGATCCCAATCTTTTTCTTTAATCTCTTCAAATGAAACAAAAAAGTGTTTTTCAAATCTATTCTCGTTGTCTTCGGTAAATCTTTTTTCAAATTTTTCTAAAATTTTTGGGATATCATTTCTATCTGGTTGGAGTGTTCTTTTATCATCTAAACTAAAACCATCTGCTTCCATCTTATAAAACCAAACTTTTTCCGTAGGCTCTCCTTTTGTAAAATAAAGAACTGCTGTGGAAACTCCTGCATAAGGTTTGAATATTCCTGAAGGCATAGAAATAACAGCATCAAGACGACATTTCTCTAATAAAATCTTTTTCATTGATTTGTGGGCATTTGAATTACCAAATAAAACTCCTTCTGGCACAATCACAGTACATCTTCCCCCAACTGAAAGAGAATTATACATAAGTTCTAAAAAAAGTAATTCTGTTTTGCTTGTGCTTATGGTAAGTTCATCTGATTTTTCACTTTTGTTTATAGAACCTTTAAATGGGGGATTTGCTAAAACTAAATCATAAACTCCATTTTCATTATATCTTTTTGATAAGGTATCTTCTCCCACAATTTTTGGATTAGTTATTCCGTGCATCATTAAATTCATGACAGCAATCCTAACCATGGTTCTATCAATATCATATCCATATAGAGACTCTTCGTCAAGAATTTTCTTTTTTTGGGGGGTTAAAATACTTACACCTTTCTTTTGGTTTGTTTTTAAAATATATTCATAGACATTAACTAAAAATCCTGCTGTCCCACATGCAGGATCTAAAATTCTGTCTCCAAATTCAGGTCTTGCTAAATCAACCATCATCTTGATTATATGTCTGGGTGTTCTAAACTGCCCGTTTTTTCCTGCTGTCTGTAATTCAGATAAAAGATACTCATATATATCTCCCTGTGTGTCCTGGTTTTGCTCTTTAATATGAAGATCATTGATTATATTCACTGCTTCAATTAAAAGAGACGCTGTTGGAAGAGAAAAACTCGCATCTTCCATATATTTAGCATAAGAAGAATTTTCTTCACCTAAATCTCTCATGAATGGAAAAACAACATCTCGGACATGAGCTAAAATTTTATCAGAAGAATATTCACTCCAAACAGACCATTTACAATTTTCATACCCCATAAAAATAGATTTGTATTTAGCTCTTTTAAGAACTGCATTTTGTTCATCCAATATATCTCTATCTTCAAGTTTCTTCATAAAGATTAAATAAGAAATTTGTTCAATTGCTTGAAGGGGATTACTGATTCCTCCGCTCCAAAATTTATCCCATAACTTTCTTATTTTTGATTTAAGTTCTGTGTGTAACATTTTATAATCCTGTAGAGGCTTCACTATTTTTAATTATATCTATAAATAACCCAATAACCCCCGCAACCAAACCAAACATTAGTCCAGTGATTAATTTAACAAAAACCTCCCAAACCATTGCGATTGGCATTCCGATAACATATCCTGTTAAAGTTCCTGCAGGATCTTGGGTAACATTTTCAAAACTAAAATTAACAATAAAATCATGGAAAGGTGAAGGGGCAAGTAATCCTATTGCTAAACCAACCAATGCCAATATTATTGTTACAGGAAAATCTTCAATTGGATTTGCCATTTTAAAAATTGTTCTCCCACCAATTCTTTAATTTACTTGAACTTTCATCAATAAATTCTCCTGTTTTTTGCACTGTTTCGTTAAGAAAATCTGAAGCTTGGCTATATCCTTCAGAATTTTTCAATTGTTCCCAACTATCTTGCATATAATAAACTCTTTTTTGAATTTGTTCTGAAGTAAACCCTACACTTAACCAAAAATTTGTTTTGATTTTATCTGAAAAGTCATTAAAATTCATCTTGTTTAATTTATTTTCATTAAAATTCACTTCTTTCATCTTATCAAAAGTCTTTGAAGATAACTCTCCCAATTCATTTCTAATCTCCCAATGTACAAGAGACAAACCTGAACTAACACAAGTTGGACACGTTCTTGCAAAACTGCTCAACCCTGAAATACGATATAATCCCCCAACAGTCTGATAAGATGCTTGATAAAATACAGCCCCAGAAATTATAGAAAACTCAAATCCAAATTTAGTGGAGGCATAATAAAAATTATTCTTGTTTTCTTTTGTAGAATTATTTTTGTAAATTTTTGCATATTCAATCACTTCATTATAATTATTAACTAAAGGTCCCCACTTAGTTACTTTTTTATCAACGTCTTCTATTGATTTAGATAACTTAGTAAATGCCCCTACAGAATCATCAAGATAAGATATGTCAAACCAAGTTGTTTGTTCATTCAATATTTTTATTAGGGTGTTTGTTTTTAATACAAAATTAAGATACTCATTATAATCATTAAAATTCAAATTATTTGAGCTAGGAATCTCTGCAATTTTCAGAATAACTTCATTAGGAATTTCATTTGGAGTGTCCGTAGCTTTTCCTGTTTTATTAGGATTATTGAATGAAATTATCCCTATTATTATTAAAAATAAAATTACTGCAATTCCTATAAAGATTAACTTAATATTTCCTTTTTTATTCATCTTATAATTTTCCTTTAAACGCTTTACTCACAAGAGAATTAAATAACTCTTTGGAATTTTGTTTAGTTTTATTTATTTGGTCCTTCATTTTTTCAGTTTGTTCAACAATTCTTGCAAATTTTTGTTGAAGAGTAAGTGGGGGAAGAGGAATTTTTAAAGATCTTACTTGATTACTATTAATCGCTTTAAACGTACTTCCAGAACCTAAATAAGCTATTTTATTTTTAATATTTTGAAGTAAAAAATAAATAAAGTATAAATTTGTTATTTCTTTTATTGGTTTAATTGAAGCCAGTCCTCTTCCTATACAACATTTAACATTACATAAATTAACGTCTCCGACTGGGGCTCTAACTGACATTAAAATGGAATTAGGTTCTGCTAATTTTGTAGGTTTATCAGTCCACTTTTTTATTATGGGATATTTATTTGTAAATTCGGCTTTGCCTTGAAAAAAAGGGGTACCATTACCTTTTTCGTTATAGCTATTACCTGGAGGAGATTGCCCCATGATTATTTTTGAGGTTTCTTCTAATTTTTTAATCTTAAACCCTTTATTATAAAACATCTCATAAAAGACACTCTTCAAAAATTCATCTAGCAATTCCCCTGCTTTTTTTCCTCTTTGGGTTAACTTTTCTGACTCTTCTAAAATTTTAACCATTCTTTCTTGTTCTTTTAAATCAGGCTTCCCATTTTTGAAAGGTATAAGAATTTTTCTTATTTGATATACTGAAAGATAATATCGTTTGTGAGTTGAGAAATTTAACTGGATTCCTTTCATCATTAAGAAAACAAATTTTAAGTTTATGTCTTTAGATTTTGGTCTTAATAATTTCATTGCACTTGATTTTACTTTAAATTTAAAATCAACAAATTTGGTATCTGTGGTAAAATCATCAAAAAGAATTACAGGGGATTTATTATAGATTCCCTCTTTCTCTTCGGTGTACCCCAAGATAAACGATTTGTTTGCAGTTAAAACGGGAATTGAATTTTTTGTTTTCTCCTTAAGGATCTCTCCTTCAACAATATATTTTCCTGGCTGTTCGTAATCCAAAAGTTCTCCGATTTCTACTTCTTCCCATTCAATTTTATTTGTTTGTATTTGCTGTTTCATTTTTTGTTTTGTGTTTTTTAATTTTTGATAATAAAGAAATTTTTGAGTTTGTTGATTTTAAATCACTTTTTATATTATCCATAACAAATCCAAGTTCAACTAAGTTATTAATCTTAAATGGATAGTCAATAAGAAATAATAAAAGCCTTTCAGCAATATTTTTTATAAAATTTCTATCTAATTGGCTTATCCTTTCTGCATTATGGCTATGCACAAATAAATTTCTTTTTTTGTAAATTGTTTCAAAAAAAGGTTTGTCTTTTTCAGAAAGAATAAAATTCACTCTTTTTTTAAAATTATTCTCCTTAAACATATTTCCACAATTAACTATCTTTTCAACAATAATCCAAAATTTTAAAAAAGACACGGTTAAATCGCCTTCAGTCATAGCACTATAATAAATATTAAGAGAATCCCTTAATAGATTTCCTATTTCTTCATTCATTCCCCCCAGTAATTTAATAGATTCCATCAAAAAAGGATAATTTCCATTTGGTTTATTATGGATGTTCCAAATTTGTTTACCAATAATAGAAATATCTTTTTTGGACAAAGATGTATCAAAGAACCACCAATCTGATGGATGAACCATTTTTCCATCTTCTAAAACTAAAATTGTTTGTTCTAATATCTTAGAAAATATTTCATACTTTCCCTCCTGAGAACCTTTTTTCCACATTCTTTTATCTCTCCCAAAATCACTTGATAAGAGAAATAATCCAAAAAATGTATTAAGTCTTGATTCTGCTATTTTATCTGAAAAATTTAAATCTCTTGAATTAACTCTTATATTTGCAACCCATTGACGATTATAAAAGATTGATTTAAAATTATCACTTTTCATGAACTTACTAAACTTTTTTGGAGGTTTTACAAGAGATATTTTTAGATTTTTAGAGATGATTGATTTAAGGTTTTTTAATTCGTCATCTTTTAACGAATAGGTCTCAAGTCTTAATGGGATATAAAATGAAATTGTTTTTTCAGATTTTCTCCTAGCATTTTCAAGATATTTTTTTAATAATTTTAACAGATTTGTAAAGTTTTTTTTGTATCTTTTATCCTTTGCCAATTTAGCTAAAAGCCCCCTAAGAATAGTTATAGTGAATTGATCAAAAAACCAATAATTAATTTTCAAATTATTGCATACTTTTTCAAAATTACTTAATCCTATCACTTCTTCTAAAAGAATCATTTCATTTCTTTCAAATTCTTTTATATTTTGAAATCCAGAAATCTGCTGAGAATTTGGATTTGAAAAGAGATTGGTAGTTTCTTTAACTAAATTATCTAATCTCTGCAACTTCTTTTTTTCAATATTATTAATTTTTAATCTTTCTGAAGTCATTTTATTGAATCCTCCGCAAAATCAATCATTTCTTTTATTATTGAAAGTATCTCTTCAGGATTTTCTTTTTTATAATCTTCAGAAGAAAGATATCTTGCAGAACCCCTCAAAGAGTTTAATTTAGATAATGTTGTATTAAATTCCATTTTCACATTACCAAGTTCAGCCCAGTTCTTAAATTTCTCAATCCTATTTTTATGATTTTTCCCTTCTAAAATTTTTTTATCTGGTAATGTCAATAAAATTCCTTTAGCAGAAAGTTCAGCAACTGCAAAGGCATTTTCATAAAATGGTCTTAATCTATTTTTCCCTAAACTTTCTTTTGCACTTTCATAGAATTCTTTTGAAGCACTAATATGTTCCTTTATTATGTCTTTGTTATATCTTGCATCAAAACTGATTATCCAATTAGTCTTAAATAATAACAATGTGATATGTCCACAATTAGTGTCTTCATCAGTTAATTGTATATTTTCAATCCCACTTATATCTCTCTCATAAATTGCTTCGCCTTTTTGTATGTCTCTTGTCGCCTTGCCTGCGACGATCGCTTTAACTTCATCATTTAATCTTATCTTGTTTCCATTGTCTAAAGAAAAAACAATTTGCATTTTAGTTATTTGAGTTCCATCTTTGATTGTTCTCTCTTTCCTTCTTCTCTCTATCTCGGGATTGATCCATATATCCATAACTTGCTGAAAGACTCTCTGTTTCATTTCATTGTCCATTTTCTAACTCCTTCAATTTATTTTTAATACTTTCAACAAATTTAGAAATTTGTTCTTGAGTAATATTTTTATTTTTCATAATATTGGGAAATTGGTTCATGAGGTAAGTTGTTAATGCAACACGAAAATAGAATAAATCATAAACTTGTTTGGAAATTTCTAACATATCTTGCCTTTTTTCAACGCCTTTATTCTTAGTCCAAACCCAACCATTTTTTATAAACCAATCTTCATGAGCAATAGGGTTTCTTAAGTCATTTTTGAAATAATTTAATAAAGAATTTATTTTGGGGTAATCTTGAAATTCATTTTTTAAATTTTCAAAGTTATAATAGTCTGCAGTATTTTTATTTTGTTTTCTCCTAAGCTCATTAATAAGTAGGCTCATATTCTTGAAATTTAATTCATAAGTTGTTCTGTAGATATTCAAAATAAAATAAGTTTGTAAATCAACAGGCAAGGAAGGAAGTAATTGAATAAGCTTAGCAACCATTAAGGTTTTGTCTCCATGCATATTGTTATAAAAGTTATCTGAAGTACTTACACTAAAAACATTAAAGTTTTTGTTTTTCTCTAACCAATTAAAAAAATCAAGAATAAGGGATTTAGCATCTTGATATTCTTGGTAATCCTTGACAAGTTTTCCATTCAAAATTTGCCCTTCTGCATCAAAATCAGACATATTAAATTCTCTAAAAATTTTAACCTTCTCTTCAAAACTTTTTGCCTCTTCAAGTTGCTTTAAGAAATCTTTAAAAAAATTAATCAAAAACATTTTTGCATCATTTTCGTTTGTAAAATCGGGCATTTTCATTCTTCATCCTCCAAACCAGTTTCCTTTCTTATCATCTCTCTAAGTTTTGCATTTACAGTTTTGCCTTCCTGCTCACAAATCTTCTTAAAAAAGATTAATTCACTTGAATATAACCTCGTAGAAACAACCTTCCTCTCTTCCCCACTTAGAGGATTATTTTTTAAAACCATAGAAAGTAGAAATTCCCTAACTATTTAAAGATTATGGTAATTACCTGTTTACACCTTTTTGTTCATAAATTACACAATTTATGAATTATTTCCATTTTAACTTATTGCATTTTTGAGTAATTGTTTCCAATTGTTCCTTAGTAAAAACATCTAACGGTCTTCCTTCTGCTAACGGATGCTCTGCAAAATTCTTTAATTCAATATGCTTTGCCCTTACAAAAACCTGCTCTAACAATCTTAAAAATTTCAATTGTTGAGAGTTATAATGCTCATTTTTACCCATAACAAATTTATCAAATTCCCATTTGATCATCTCTTGAGGATCGGGCAACCCCTTTACTTCAAGTAATTCTCTCAAAAATAAAATAAAATCTTTGCTTTGTTGTATATTATCAATAGTTAAGGTAGAATTTAATTGCCTTAATTTCTTTTCAATCTGCAATAATTCTTTAGATGTAACTCCTTCACCATCTTTGATTTTTTGCATAAGAGTATTGTTATCCAAAAAATCTTTGAAGTCTTTATCTTCTTTAATTTCCATTACTTCTTTCTGAACTTTTATAACAACATCTGGAGCATTTACTCGTACCATTCCTTTTCTTTCTTCTTCATAAAAAATTATCAAAGGAGCAATTTCCCTAACTAAAAAATCAACATCTTCAAAAGTAATTTCTTCCCAAAAAGGTTCTTTTTGAATCATAATAAGCTCGTCTCTTTTCTGCTTTATTGCATCTAAATTTTTGTCCCAAATTGCTTCAGCTCGTTTAACAACAAACTCCTCAATCTTAGTAATCTTATTCTTATTTACTGTTTTAATACAATCAAAAAGTTTAACGCATTGAGAAATAAAACTATAGACTTTTGCATTTTCCGAAGGAGTATAAATCAAAAGAGGAACGATTTCATTTCTTAATTCTTCAACATGCTTCTTTAAATCAAATTTTGAAGAAACTATTTTTTTTATCATGTCTCTTTTTTCTAAAACTAAAGGAGAATCAATATCAATCTCTTTGATTGTATCACGGATTTGCTTCTCAACAATCTTTCTTTCTTTTTCATCCAAATTTTTTTCTAATGCATCAACTTGTTCTAAAAAAATTCTTGTTTTGGCGTCAGTTCCAGAAGATTTCTGTTTTAATATGTTTAACTTATGGACTAAAATATTTGAATAGTCTCCAAACTTGAAATCTAATATTAAAAAATCTTCTTTTGTGTGTTGCCCATCTTTATTCGTTGGCAATAATTCTTTATTTTCACAAGCGGATAAATTTCTTGTCCCTCTTCCTAACATTTGCCAAAACCTTATTGAAGACATTACAGGTTTTACAAAAACTAAATTCATTACTTCAGGAATATCTACCCCAGTATCTAAAACACCTACAGACAAGGCAATTCTCGGACTATCTCTTTTTTCAAATCTCTTAACTTCATCCATGTAACGAGATTTATCTGAAGTAATAACTTTTACGTCCTTTGCTAAATAAGGATATAATTTCTGAAACAATCTTTCCAAAGATTCTGCATGTTTTACACTCGCACAAAAGAAAATACTTTTACAGGGTCTGTTATCATCTGATTTGTAGCATCTATCTATGAATTCTCTTATAATCAATTCATTTGTTTTTTCATCAGTAAAGAATCTTTCAAACTTAGAACCTGGTGTTTGAAATAACTCTGGATCTTGTTCTTGTTGTTTTAGTGCCTGTTGTAATTGTTTATTTAATTTTCTTCCTTCAATTCCTAATGAAAGAATGCTCGTCTCTATAATTTCTGCGACATAAGGAGCTAAAATTTTGTCTCTTACTGCAGAATCATAATCATACCTAAATGTTGGTTTTCCATTATCACAATTAAAAAGACTAAAAGTATTTCTTGTTTCTTCTGAGGAAGGTGTAGCAGTTAATCCAACTTTTAAAGCATCAAAATATTTGAAGATATCATTATTTTTGTCATAATAAGAACGATGGGCTTCATCAAAAACAATTAAATCAAATGCCCCAGGACCAAATTTTTCGTAAAATTTCCCTCTTGGTTTTTGAGGAGACATTAAAGTCTGAATCGTAGAAACATAAAATCTCGCACTACCCGAATAACCTTCTTCATTTAATTCACAAACAGGAGTTTCTGGAAAAAATTTCTTAAATCCCTTTTCTTTTGCTTGGTTCCCCAAAGAAATTCTATCAACTACAAATAAAACTTTTTGGATATAATCTGCTTTTATCAAACAATCTATCAAAGCCATCGCTGTTCTTGTCTTTCCTGTCCCTGTAGCCATGTTAATAAGTGCTTCACGATGCCCTTTAGAAAAGTGTTCTAATATTGTTTTAACTGCTTCAATGCATATTTTTCTATTTAAAATTGTAGAACTAATTTTAACATTTGAGGGATTTTTTCTTTTTTTCATCAGACTAATAATCCTGTGCAAATCTTTTTGTGAAAAAGGCAAGAGAACTTTTCTTCTTACATCTTGCTCATTATCATTAGGACTCACATAATACCAACTTGTTCCATTAGTCAAAAAAATAGGAATTTTAATTTTTGTTTGTTTTTCAATATCATCCCTGTAGGTTCTTGCTTGAATTTCCCCTTTTTCAACACTAACAGATGTTTTTTTCGCTTCAACAATTGCAAGAGGACTCCTGTCTTCATCCAATAACAAATAATCTATGAACCTATCAACATTTTTTTCTATTCCTGCTTCAAGACCAACATATTCTTTAGTCTGAAAATTAGATTTAACTGGATTAATTTCTTCCTTAACATAACTTCCTTTAACTTTCCAACCTATTCTCTCTAAAATAGGGTCAATTAATTTCTTTCTTGTCTCTTTCTCAGACATATTTACCATAGAAAAGCCAGGAAAATCAAGTATAAAAAGTTATTTTTTAATTTGAGAGACTTTTTTGTTTCCGAGATTTGAGAATACCATAAAACTATTAAACTCTGATTGTCCAACTAAATTGTGTGACTGGTGTTAAAGAAAATGAAAGCTGAAGAAACAAAATTTTTGAAATTCTTGAATTCTCCAAAACAGTTAGTAATTCCAATATACCAAAGGACCTACAGTTGGAATTTAAGTGAATGTGAACAGTTGTGGAAAGACATAGTTAAAGTTGGAAAAGACGAAACAATCTCTGGGCATTTTGTAGGATCAATCGTTTATGTTGAGAAAGGGCTTTATCAAGTTTCTACTCTTCAAAAATTATTAGTTATTGATGGGCAACAAAGATTAACAACACTTTCCTTAATCATCTCTGCACTTTGCGATCATATAAAAGAAAATAATCTTCAAACAGAATTAAATCCAGAAAAATTAACAAATTATTATCTTCTAAATCCTCAAGAAGAAGGAGAAGAAAAATATAAATTAATTTTAACTCAAAATGACAAGGAGTCTTACATAAAAATTCTTGAAAAAATTAGCTTTGATGAAAGTTCAAGTAAAGTTAAAAAAAATTATGATTATTTTAGAGAACAAATAGCAAAAACAGATTTAAAGATAATTTATGAAGGGATCTTGAAATTAATTATAATAGATGTTTCCTTAGATAGGGAAAAGGACAATCCTCAACTTATCTTTGAAAGTCTTAACTCTACAGGATTAGAATTAACTCAGGCAGACTTAATTAGAAATTATATCTTAATGGGCTTAGAAAAAGATAAACAAGAAGATTTGTATAAAAATTATTGGTATCCTATGGAAAAGAATTTTGGGCATTCTGAAAATTCTGGTTTATTTGATAGATTTATGAGAGATTATCTTACGATAAAATTGGGTAGAATCCCAACGATTAAAGAAATTTATTCTGAATTCAAACAATACTCTTTGAATAAAGAAATAAGGGAAATTGTTCAAGATATTTTTGAATTTTCTAAATATTTTGTTAACGTTGCACTCGGGAAGGAGCCTGATAAGGATATTAAAGAAATTTTCTCAGATATTAATGAGTTAAAAGTAGACGTTTCCTATCCATTTATATTAAAAATTTATTCTGATTATATTGAAGAGAAATTAAGTAAAGAAGATCTTGTACAAATTTTAAGACTTATTGAGAGTTATGTTTTTAGAAGAGCTATTTGTGGAGTTCCTACAAATTCATTAAACAAAACATTTTCAACGCTATACAAATTTATTGATAAAGAAAATTATCTGGAGAGTGTTCAAGCGATAATAATACTACAAGATTCTTATAGAAGATTTCCTAATAATGACGAATTCAAACGAGAATTAATGAACAAGGATGTTTATAATTTTAGAAACAGAAACTACTTATTAAGAAAATTAGAGAATTTTGAAAGAAAAGAATACGTAGATGTTGAATCGTATACTATAGAACATGTAATGCCTCAAAATCAAAATTTATCTGAAGAATGGAAAAAAGACCTTGGAGACAATTGGAAAGAAATCCAAAAAACTTATCTCCATACTATGGGAAATTTGACTTTAACAGGATATAACTCGGAGTTAAGTGATAAACCATTCAAAATAAAAAGGGACATGGTTGGAGGATTCAAAGATAGTCCAATAAGGATGAATAATTTTTTGGCAAATAAAGAACTCTGGAATGAAGAAGGAATAAAAGAAAGAGCAGGAGAAATATCAAAACTTGCTATGAAAACATGGGATTGCCCAAAATTAGCCCAAGAAATAATTGATAAATATGCTCCAAAAGAAGAAGAACAAGAAAAACAAAAATACACTATTGAAGACCATGAATACCTCAAAGAAGGAGAACTTATGAGACCCTTATTTGAAGAGTTAAGAAAAAGAATCCTAAACATTGATTCATCTGTAAGAGAAGAACCAAAATTCTTATACATTGCATATAAATCAGGAACAAATTTTGTGGATATAATTCCCCAGAAAAAAGCATTAAGATTATCTCTAAAAATTGACTTTGATAAAATAAAAGATCCAAAAAGCATTTGTAGAGATGTTTCAGGAAAAGGGAAATGGGGAAATGGAGATACTGAAACCAAAATCTCAACTCTTGAAGAATTAGATTATGCTCTAAATTTAATCAAACAAGCATTTGATAATGTAATTGGAGCAGATTAACTTTTTATAAAGTTTTAAATATTACAATACCCCTTATTACTTGTGACTGTTGGTTTACCATAAAGATAAGTCTATGGCGGAGAGAAAAACTCTTGCTTATCATCACAAAAAACTATAATGAAAGTTTATTCTGTTTTTCAAGAATTTCTTTTCCATGATCGCTAATTGTATAAATTCTTGATTTACGAGATTCGGGAGTTAAACAAACTATTAATTTTCTTTCCATCAATTCAGAAAGAGTTCTGCTGATATGAGTTTTGTTTAGATTCAACTCCTTACTTAAAACAGAAGGTGTTTTCGGCTTATCTAATTTCTTTAAAACTCTCTTCCTATAAGAGCTTGAATTTATGAAACTTACATCTTCCCAATTAGTTACCTTTTTCATACCTATAAATTACCAAAATACTTAAATAGATTATTTACCACATAGTTACCAATTAATTATGAAAGAAAATGGCAAAAAAAACAATATTTTATCTTCTGGGAATTATTCTTCTAATTTCTTGTTCAACAATTTCAGCGGAAATCCAAATGAATGTTGGCGAACCTCAAATTATAAGCGTTGGACAAGACATCACTCCTGGAGAAGTAATTTTGACTATTGGAATAAAAAATATTGGAGATTCTGAAGGGGGGTTTAGATTATTTGTAGAAACAGGAAACAATTTTAGGTTGGATAATGATTGGTATGGAACTCTTGAATCTGGACAAGAAAAATTTATTGAATTAAAATTGTTGGGAGATTCAGAGTTTTATGGAGAAGAAAATTATAAAACAATCTTAGAAGAAACACTTTCAAAGGAACAAGATACTTATGAAGATAGTTTTCTAATTACTCAAAAAACAATTGAAGATAAAGGGGTAAAGGATTTTGGTATTTCAGGAATAGAACATAACTTCAATACCAAACCTTTCTCACAATTATTTATAATTTATATTATTATTCCTTTAATTATTTTAATAGGAATTGTAATTTATTTTAAAGTGTTAAAGTCTAAACACAAATCTTAAAGTCTTGCAGAGCAATAAGAAATTATTTCTTTGTAATATTCTCTAAGAGACTTGCCTAATTTATACTCTTTCTGTTTTTTAATTAGTTTATCTAACTTTTCTATAAAATTATTTTTTCTTTTTTTCCATAAATATTGGAATGTGAAGTTTTGTGTTCTTTTTCATTGTCAGTTTTCCATAAAAGCTTAGATTAAAAAGGACTATCTAAAAACCCTTCGTAAAAACCCGCTATTTTAAACCCTCTATAAAGGGACGTTTATTGTTAGACAAAATCTTTATTTTTTAATATCTTCCTCATTTAACCTAACTTCTTTTTTAACTTAGCAATACCTAATCTTAATCTTATAGCTTCAGAAATAAATTCTGCTCTTGAACGATAACCTTCTTTAGCCTTTTCCATATATTCATCTATCTTTTTAGCCAAATCTTCTGTTATAGATATGTTAACATATTTTACTCTCATTTTGCACCCTTCATGTATAGGTAATGGAAAAACTTATATATCTCTTTTCACGCATAGGTAAATGATAATAGAAGGGTTTTTAATAGACTATTATTTAAAAATTACATAATGAAAAAAACATATGTTCTTGCTTTAATTTTTATTGTATTAATTTCAGTGGCGATAATCCTTTTAGTAAGTTCAAATCCAGCTACAACAAAAAATGAATGTGAATTTGGAGGAGGAACATGGACCACCCCACAAATTAGTCAAGGCAATGATCCTGATTCATCTGCAAAAGAATTACAATCGTATTGTAGTTGTGAAATAGGTTCTTATTGGAATGACACCTTTAAAAAATGCTCTGATGATTCTCAATTAAGATGTATTCAAACTCAGGGAGAATGGATAAATAATTCTTGTCAATGTCCAGAAGGAACTATTAAATGGACTGTGGGATTTGGTTGTGATACTAGAGGACCTGTTCCTCTTTCAAACGAGAATTTTAATGAAACAAAGAATAAAGAAGTTTCTTATATTTGGCTTTTAGTCATATTAGTAATTCTAATTCTAGTTACTGGTTTAATTATAAAAAATAGGAAAAAACAAAATGAAAATAAATAAATTAATTTGCTTAATGCTTATTTTTGCCATCTTCATAAGTCCAATAAACTCTTCTAATATGTCTGGTAATATCACAGAAATGAATCAGAATAATACAGAACAGGTCAAGGAATTGAATGATCCACTAATTAATATTTCTAATATTAGTTTAATTCCTCCTGTAGAAATTAACGGGGAAAATAAAACACTAGATGAAAACCTAGAAAATAGAGAAATAAATGAAAAATTAGAAAGTAAATACCTTGAGAGACCAGATGGAAAAACTTATTTTGTAAACCAATTAACACAGGAAAAATATGAAGTTATAAAAACTGGTAATGGTGAATATGAATTTATTAGTATTAAAGATGGTGAAAAGTTTCATTTTTTGCAAGAGATTAATGTTAATT
>Ga0208902_1000191_pt1 | contig 37524 bp, 39 predicted proteins | sample AntAceMetag02UKH_FD_184767 | JGI IMG/M metagenome (GOLD analysis project Ga0208902, IMG submission 184767) | Saline lake microbial communities from Ace Lake, Antarctica - Antarctic Ace Lake Metagenome 02UKH (SPAdes) (version 2) | ecosystem: Environmental > Aquatic > Non-marine Saline and...
ACAAGAATAAAAAATATAAAAATGCTTTTACAGCAAGATATTAATCCAGTGAAATGATGACAAATTTTTTTGAAGACTTTTATTGGGTTTATATTCTTCTAAGTTTAAAAGATGGTAAAAAATATACAGGTTACACTAATAATTTATAATCAAGATTTGAGGCTCATCAGAAAGGAGAGGTGAATAAACCATATTCCTCAAATCTTATTTCACAGGATGTTTCATGCCCGCCGTATTTTTGTAAGCCGTGCGTGTTCCGCTTAGGCAGAATCCGCCAGCTAACAAAAAATATTAGCTGCCATTTCAACAAGCTACCACTACAATCACTGCCGCGGGGGCATAATACATCAAATTCGTTAAATTCGCACAATTCGATGATAAATAAAATCCACGGATCAACAAAATAAAGAATCCTCTGAAAAATGTTTATCATCAAACTAACCCGAATTCTAAAACCCGAAAGAAATAAAAAAATATAATGAAAAAAATAGCATTAATAACAGGAGTCACAGGACAAGATGAAGCCTACCTGAGCGAATTCCTGCTCAAAAAAGGTTATATTGTTCATGGACTTAAGTGCCGCTCCTCACTTTTTAATACGGATAGAATAGATCATTTATATCAGGATCCTCAAGGTGATGCAGTTAATTTTATATTGCAATATTGTGATATGAATTATGGTATTAATTTCACAAGTATTCGGTAGGAAAATAATCAGTTTTTATTTTCAATTTATAACACACACTTATTTTATAAATCATATTTTTTAAAAAATTTTTTTTAAATTAACTCAATAATATTAATACTATGGAAAATGTTCTAGTCACAGGTGGCGCAGGTTACAAAGGCACATTATTAATTCCAAAACTTTTGGAAAAAGGGTACCAAGTTACTTTATTCGATAATTTTACATGGGGGTATAAGCCAATACTTCATTTTGCTTCAAATAAAAACTTACGAATCATTAAAGGAGATGTAAGAGATGTGAAAAAAATTAAAGAAGAAGTATATAAACATGATAATATATTGCATTTAGCCGCAATTGTAGGTTATCCGGCGTGCTCCTCAGATCCTGAAAGAGCAAGAAGTGTAAATATTGATGGAACAAAAAATATTTGTTCTGTAGTTACAAAAGACCAAAGATTAATTTTTGCGTCTACTGGTTCAACTTATGGCAAGGTTGAAGGTATTTGTACAGAGGAAACACCGATTAACCCATTAAGTTTATATGGTGAAACGAAATGGGAAGCAGAAAAAATGGTTCTAGATAAGAATGGGGTTGGTCTTAGATTTGCTACAGTATTTGGAATTTCCCCACGATTACGTCTTGACTTACTTATTAATGATTTTGTTTATCAAGCAATTCATAATAAGCAAATTGTAATGTTTGAAGGGTACTTTAAGCGCACTTTTTTACATGCCATTGATGCTGTGGAGAGCTATTTATTCTCAATAGATAATTATGATAAAATGAAAGGTGAGGCATATAATGTTGGTGACGAAAATATGAATTTTACTAAAAAAGAGATTGCATTAAAAATAAAAGCAAAAATAGATTATTACCTACATGAAGCTGATTTCGGAGAAGATATTGATAAAAGAGATTACGAAGTCTCATACGAAAAGATAAAGAATCTTGGGTTTAAAGCAAATATTAATATGAATATAGGGATAGATGAATTAATAAAAGTTTTAAAACCATTAACAATTATTAATGAATGGAGGAACGCATAATGAAAAATATTTTAATTACTGGGGGTTCTGGGTTTTTAGGAAGACAAATAGTATGGCAAGCGGAAAAAATGGCCTATAAAGTATTTGCACCAAGAAGTACAGAATTTAATTTGGAGACAAATTTTGGTGTAGATGATTATTTTGAAAACATAAAAACAACTATTGATTGTATAATACATTCAGCAGCATATTATGGTGGAATTGGAATAAATCAGACTGATCCAGCAGGTTTAATTTCAAGGAATACAAAAATGACAATTAACATTTTTGAAGCAGCAGCTAAATGGAATGTAAAAAAATTTATTTCAGTAGGAAGTGCATGTAGTTATCCTGGGCGCATTATAGATGAATTGTATGAAAAAGACATGTTTAATGGACGATGTCATGAATCAGTAGAAGCATATGGATTTAATAAGAGAATTCATTTGGTGTTTCAGAGTGCCTTTTATAAACAGTTTGGAATTGAATCAAATCAGTTAGTTTTAACAAACCTTTATGGGGAACACGATGTTTTTAATGAAAAAAGAAGTCATGTTATTTCAGCATTAATTAAAAAAATTGTTGAGGCCAAACAAAATAGTACAAATGTAAATGCATGGGGGACTGGTAAGCCAAAAAGAGAATTTGTATATGTTGAAGACGCTGCAGAAATAATTGTTCGATCTATAGGTTTTGATCATTCTTTAGAACCAATAAATGTAAATGGTGAAGAAATTTCAATTTTAGATTTATCAAATCTTATTGCTGATACTGTGGGTTTAGACACCACTTATATAAAATGGGATAGTACAAAACCAGATGGAATTTCGCGAAAAGTGTTAAATGGAGATAAAATAGAAGAATTACTTCCTAACTTTAAAAGGATCTCATTGAAAAATGGTTTAAAAAAAACTATAGAATGGTATATTGCAAATAAGGAAAATGCTGACAGAAGAGAATAGTGATCTATAACTCCAGTTTGTATTAAAAATAGATAGTCAAATTCAAAAAGGAGAAGAATGTAAGGAATGGGCAATACCTTATAAATCCTTAAATATAACGACCAACAAAAGTCGTGAATAATTATTAGCATTAAAATAATATTCATAAACTCTTTTTAATTATGGTCTATCGGATATCAGAACACAAAGGCATTGTTGAGATATGGAGTTCCGGTATACCCATATGTGAATTCTTATGGTCTGAAGAAATGGTCGATGCCTGTATCTTTTTGATGGAAAGTGTGAATTTCTCCGATGTAAATTCTCAACCTCTCTCGCTAACTATCTCGACTCAGCCTGAAACCCGAAATACTCACATCAACATAGGAACAGAAAAGGAGATTAGTATTCCAATTTGGCTCTTCTTGTTAAGCAAACCATAGGATTTAAAGGAGTATTGAATTTCAATACTGAAAAGCCTAATGGAACAATGCACAAGCTTACTGATCCTTCTAAATTGAATAAATTGGGATGGAAGCATACAATTGAGATAAATGAAGGTACTGAAAGAATATATGATTGGTATCAGTCTAAATTTTAAAAACATATTTTAATGAAAGTAATTATTCTCGCAGGCGGTCTTGGATCGCGCCTCTCCGAAGAAACCACCATGAAGCCCAAACCTATGGTTGAAATTGGTGGAAAACCAATTCTTTGGCATATCATGAAAATATATTCTTCATATGGCTATAACGACTTTATTATTCTCTGTGGATATAAAGGATACATGATCAAAGAGTATTTCGTAAATTATTACAGTCATATGTCGGATATGACTATTGATATGGAAACGAACACTATTACTCACCATAGAAATCATGCAGAACCATGGAAAGTTACGCTTGTTGACACAGGCCTTGAAACAATGACCGGAAGTCGTATTAAAAAAGTAAAAAATTATATCGGAAACGAGCCCTTTATGTTTACTTATGGGGATGGAGTATCTGATATAAATATCAATGATTTGATTTCATTTCATAAAAGCCATGGGAAAGCGATCACGATGACCTCTGTTCAGCCTGAAGGCCGTTACGGGGCTTTTGAAGTTAATGATAAACATAAAGTTCTTTCATATCAGGAAAAACCAAAAGGTGATGGAGCATGGATCAATGCAGGTTTTTTTGTTTGCCAACCTGAAGTCTTGGACTACATTCCGGAGGGAGACTTAATCGTTTTTGAACGGGAGCCGATTGAAAGCATGGCTAAAGATGGACAACTATATACTTATAAACACGAAGGATTTTGGAAACCCATGGACACTCAACGTGATATGAGTCAATTGGAAGATTTAATCAAAAAAAATAAAGCTCCATGGATTAAATGGTAAATCACAAATCCCTTTAATACAATAATACAATGCAAGATCTTTTTAACGGAATATTCAATAATCGGAAAGTTCTGGTTACAGGACATACAGGTTTTAAAGGTTCATGGCTATGCCTTCTTCTCCACAAACTCGGAGCTGATGTATATGGCTATGCACTTGATCCACCCACCAATCCAAGTCTTTTTAAAGAGGCAAAAATTGAAAAGCTGATAACTTCCTTTATTCATGATATTCGTGATTACGAGAATTTATGTGAGGTTGTACAAAAAATTCAACCAGAAATTGTAATTCACATGGCAGCTCAAGCCCTCGTTCGTGAATCATATAAATTTCCTGTTGAAACCTTCTCTGTTAATGTTATGGGTACGGTTAATTTACTTGAAGCTTGTCGTAACTCTACTAGTGTAAAGTCAATCGTTAATGTAACTACCGACAAATGCTATGAGAACCGTGAATGGCATTGGGGTTATCGTGAAAATGAGCCAATGGGAGGTTATGATCCTTACTCCAGTAGTAAAGGTTGTTCCGAATTCGTTACCTCTTCATACCGTAACTCGTATTTCAACCCAAAAGACTATAGTATGCATGGTGTGGCTATAGCTACTGCACGTGCTGGAAACGTAATAGGAGGAGGTGATTGGGCTGATGATCGCCTAATTCCTGATTTTATTCGGGCAATTACCCAGGGCGAAGAAGTAAAAATACGCAGTCCTTATGCTATTCGTCCATGGCAACATGTACTAGAACCTCTAACAGGTTACTTAAATTTAGCAGCCAAACTTTTTTCTGAAGGATCTGCCTATGCTGAAGCGTGGAATTTTGGACCTGAGGATAACGATGCCAGAAATGTAGAGTGGATTACAAGAACAATCTGCAAACTATGGGGTGATAAAGCTTCTTTTAGCATTGATAACAATCCTCAACCTCACGAAGCCAACTATTTAAAGTTAGATTGCTCCAAAGCAAAAACCGAATTGAACTGGATTTCCAAATGGAATATCGAAACTACTCTCAAATCTATTGTTGATTGGAATAAAGGCTTTTTAAATGGCGACAATATGAGAATTCTAACTGAGCAACAAATTGAAAAATATTTTAAGCACCAATCTTAAGTCTCTTAAACTATACTCTATTTTATAAAAGAAATTAATCATGACCGATTTCAAGCAATTGCGTAAAGAAATAATTGAAAAAACCATACAATACCATCAGGCTAAATTTACCCAAAATGAATTCATTCCAGGTAGGAGTCGTGTAAACTATGCAGGAAGGGTATTCAATGAAAAGGAAATATGTAATGCAGTAGAGGCATCTTTGGATTTCTGGCTTACAGAAGGAAGGTTTTCAGAAGAGTTTTCAGATAAAATTGCTGACTTTCTTGATGTTGAAAATGTGCTATTAACCAATTCAGGTTCTTCTGCCAATCTTTTGGCTTTTTCTGCACTTACTTCAGAAAAACTAGGTGATAAAAGATTACAACCCGGAGACGAAGTTATTTCAGTTGCTGCTAGTTTTCCTGCAACAGTTACGCCTATTATCCAATATGGTTTGATACCTGTTTTTGTGGATGTTGATATACCAACTTACAATATCGACATCGAAATGATGCGCAAAACTATTACTCCTAAAACCCGTTGTATCTTTATTGCACATACACTTGGGAATCCATTTAACATCGAAGCAGTAATGCAATTGGCTGATGAATATAATCTTTGGGTTATTGAAGATAACTGCGATGCCTTTGGAAGCGAATATAAAGGAAAGAAAACGGGCTCATTTGCTCACTTATCTACTATTTCTTTCTATCCTGCACACCACATAACTACAGGAGAGGGTGGTGCAATTTGTACCAACGATCCTCAATTAGCTTTATTAGTTAGAGCTTTTCGCGACTGGGGACGTGATTGCTATTGCGCTGGAGGTGAAAACAATACCTGTGGTAAACGATTTTCACAGAAATTTGGGGAACTACCTCTCGGTTTCGATCACAAATATGTTTATTCTGAAATAGGATATAATTTAAAAATGACTGACATTCAAGCCGCAATTGGTGCAGCTCAAATTGACAAACTTCCACAGTTTTGTAATCAACGTAAAGCGAATTTTAAGGAATGGAAGCGAATTTTCGCAAAATATCCTGATTATTTTATTTTACCTGAGGCAACTGAAAATTCTGATCCTGCATGGTTTGCATTTATAGTTACACTAAAAAATAAAGCACCATTTACTCGAGATGAAATTACAGGCTACTTAAACGAAAAACTTATCGAAACCCGTGTTCTTTTTGCTGGCAACATTACTAAACAACCAGGTTTTCTGAACAAAAATTGGCGCATTGCAGACCATTTAAACAATACCGATTATATAATGAATAATACTTTCTTTTTAGGCACCTATCCAGGATTAACAAAAGAGATGTTTGATTATACAGAAGGGGTCATTGCGAATTTTATGAGTAAAAAGAAATAAATGTTAGCAAAGAAATACAAATCAGAAGTCATTTCTATAAATAATCCTTTGGAGGGTATTTATACGCTTGAATTTAAATCTTTAGGGAGAAAATTTAAATATCATCCTGGACAATTCCTACATCTCTCCATTGATGACACTTATGATGGAATAGGACAATGGCCTGATTCTCGATGTTTCTCGATGCAAAGTAATCCTGAGGAAGAAAATATTAAAATCACCTATGCTATAAAAGGACGTTTTACAAAAAAAATGAAAGAAATGTTAGGGGTAGGTTCTGAGATATGGCTGAAACTGCCTTATGGAGATTTATTTACTCAAGCGCATAACAAAAATAACACCGTTTTTATTGCCGGGGGAACAGGTATTACACCCTTCCTCTCGCTATTTACCCACGAATCTTTTTCCGAATACATCAATCCTCGAATTTATCTAGGTTTTCGTTCTAAAGGATACAATATATATATCCCTGAATTAGAACCGGTAAAGGCTCCTGTTATTTTCTTTTACCAGAATATTGATGGGGTAATTGACATTCAGCAAATAGTTAAAGATAATGGCATTTTTTCAACCTACTTTATCTCCGGTCCACCAGCCATGATTAAATCATTTAAACAAACTTTGATGGAGAGAGGAGTTCCAGTTAAACAAATATTAACCGACGACTGGGAGTAAAAATCAAGTTATAATTTCCTGGATAAAATAATTACTTTTCAAGTTAAAAATAAACTCATTAAAACAATTGTCTATGACTATGAATTATCCTACTTCTGACAAATTCTACATATTTGGAGCAGGGAAAACTGCAAAAATATTCAAATCAATTCTTGAGAAAAATAACAAACAAGTTGTTTCATTTTTGGTCTCTCAAGGTCAGGTATCAGTAATCGATAATATTCCTGTAATTGATCTTTCAATAAATCAGCACAAATTAGATCAATCAATTCCTGTAGTAATTGCTGTTTTAAACAGAGAAGAAAATTCTCACATGAGCTATATTACAGAATATCTAAGGGAATTAAAATTCGAAAAGATCATTAATTTATTTGATTTTTTTGATATATATTCAAACCAAATGGATAATTTATATTGGCTTACAAATAGAAAGTATTATGAAGATAATACGTCAAAATTTCTCAAAGTCAAGAAATTATTTTTAGAATCTAAAAGTTTGGATATTTTCAATCGCATTATTAAATTTCAAAGAACTTTTGATTCTAGCATTCTTCCTCACCCTGAGTTTGAAAATCAATATTTTCCTGAGGACATTAATCTTTGGGATGGGAAGAATACTTTTATTGATATTGGCTCATTTGATGGGCAAACACTTCTAGAAGCATATAATAAATATGGAAAATTAAAAGCAGTAATTGCATACGAACCTGACCCATTAAATATAAATCGCATTAAGAATAAAATTCAAGAAATTAATTTAGCTGACCAGATTTTTATTATTCCATGTGGTGTCTGGTCCAAAACTGAAATTTTAAAATTTTCGTCAGGTGGAGGAGAAAGTAGTTCAATAGAAGAAGATGGCGATATTAGCATTCAGTGTTTATCATTAGACGAAACTTTATTAGATGTGGTTCCTGGTTTTATCAAAATGGATATTGAGGGAGCTGAGCTTCATGCTTTAAAGGGTAGTGAAAGTATCATTAAAAAATATAAGCCTACAATGGCAATAAGTCTATATCATTGTCCTAACCATCTTTTTGAAATCCCATTGTTAATTAATAGTTGGAATTTGGGATACAATTTTTATATTCGTTCTCATGGCAATAATTTGTTCGAAACGGTATTGTACTGTACCTAGGTTTTAAATATATGAAAGAAGTATTATCAGATTTAGAATATATTTCGCAAAAATTAGGCATTGATCTTTATCTTCTTAAAGATGCGAATATTTTTATTACAGGTGGGACAGGATTCATAGGGAAATGGTTACTCGAAAGCATTATTTATTCAAATGAACAATTGAATCTTAACGCTAAGATAACTGTTCTAACACGCAATTCAAAATTATTTCTCATAGAATACCCACATTTAGGACTTAACGATTATATTAATTTTTTAGAAAGTAATATTCGAGATTTCACGTTTCCAGATAATCATTTCAATTACATTATCCATGCAGCTACAGATGCTGATGCAAAACTCAATGCTGATAATCCTCTTCTGATGTTAGACACAATCACTGAAGGGACGAGAAGGGTATTGGAATTTGCCCGGCTTCAGAAAAATCTAAAAGCTTTTTTGCTGACAAGTTCTGGGGCTGTTTATGGAAAACAACCTGAGCAGATAACACACATTAAAGAATCAGAGGGTTTTCCTCTTGACATTAACAATCCAAATTCAGCCTATGCTGAAGGCAAAAGGCTGGCTGAATTGTATTGCTCAATCTATTCGAAACAGTATAATATTCCAGTAAAAATTGCCAGATGTTTTGCTTTTGTAGGCCCCTATTTACCATTAGACAAGCACTTTGCAATAGGTAATTTTATTTCTGATGTTCTGAAAAATCAAGATATTGTAATCAAAGGAGATGGTACACCGCTAAGATCGTATATGTATGCCTCCGACTTAATTATATGGCTATTAACGATACTTATCAAAGGCGATATTAATTCTCCTTATAACGTTGGCTCTGACAAAGCTATTAGTATTTTAGAATTAGCCAACGAAGTAAATAAATTTCAGTCTTGTGAAAAGAAAGTCAAAGTTTTGGGCTTAAAGAAAGACAAACCAATAGAGCAGTATGTCCCAGATATCCAAAAAACAAAAACTAAGTTTAATTTCGGCGAAGGTATCTCATTGAGGGAGTCTATTTATAAAAGCATTAAATTTAATAAAACTAAAGATACAGATGAAAGTAGCTGATTATATTGCTCAAAAGCTTACTGAACATAACATCACAGAAATATTTATGGTAACAGGAGGTGGAGCCATGCATTTAAATAATGCACTTGGGAATCACGACAAATTAAATTACCATTGTTTTCACCACGAGCAAGCATGTGCAATCGCGGCCGAAGGGTATGCGCGTATAAGTAACAAAATTGCAGTTGTTTTAGTAACAAGTGGTCCCGGAGGAACAAATGCATTAACTGGTGTTCTTGGAAGTTGGGTTGATTCGATCCCAATGTTGGTTATTTCTGGCCAGGTAAAACAAGAAACAACAATCGCAAGCGAGCCTAATTTGAAATTAAGACAACTTGGTGATCAGGAAATAAATATTATTGATATTGTTAATCCAATTGTAAAATATGCACAGACTATTACAGATAAGAATTCTACTCAATTAGAAATTGATAAAGCTATCTTTCTTTCAATTAATGGAAGACCTGGGCCAGTATGGTTAGATATTCCATTAGATATTCAAGGTGCTGATATTAACCTAAAAGAACTATGTCCTTTTATTCCACCACCTGCAATTAAATATAATACAGAGGTTGGAAAAGTATTGGGCTATTTAAAGAAAGCCAAAAGGCCACTAATTATTGCTGGAAATGGTGTTAGATTGGCTTCAGCTGAAGAAGAATTAAGAGTTCTTGTTGAAACTCACAATATTCCTATTGTAACATCAATAACTGGAATAGATTTAATTGAAACAGATCATCCACTTTTTTTTGGAAGACCCGGAATTTTAGGCGAAAGAGCAGCGAATTTTATTATTCAAAATTGCGATCTGTTAATTGTAATTGGCACAAGGCTAAATTTAAGAGTAATTAGTTATAATTGGGAATATTTTGCCAGAGAGGCAAAAAAGGTAGTTATTGACATTGATAAGGCTGAACTTAATAAAAAGACTATAGTACCATATCTAAAAATACATGCTGATGCCAAAGGATTTCTTTCGGATATTAATAAAATTAAAATTGAATTACCAGTTAATAATCAATGGTTAAAATACTGTAATAAGATTAAATTGAAATATCCAACCTTTAACAAAAGTATATTAAAGGATAATCACTTTGTTAGTTCATATTATTTCCCTCGGGTTTTATCTTCGTTAATAAAACCTAATTCAATAATTGTGACAGGAAATGGCACTGCATATACATCAACTTTTCAAACCATAAATATAACTAGGGGTTTAAGAGTTTTTGCTAATGTTGGATGTGCATCTATGGGATATGATTTACCTGCCTCAATAGGGGCTTGTATTGCCAATAATCTTGAAAATGAAGTTGTTTGTATAACAGGCGACGGCAGTATTCAAATGAATATTCAGGAACTCCAGACGATAATTTCTAAAAATCTACCAATCAAAATATTTATGTATAATAATGGCGGTTATCTTTCCATAAGAACTACCCAGAAAGTATATTTTGATGGTAAATATGTTGGTGAAAGTGAAAAAAGCGGAGTCTCATTACCAGATATGAGAAAAATTGCTAAAGCTTATGGATTTAAAACATTTAAAATTTCAAAAAACTCAGAAGTAGAAAACTCTTTACCTGGAATTTTAGCTCTCCAAGGACCTGCTTTCTGTGAAGTGATGCTTGATCCTCACGAAACACTGGGTCCCAAAGTGTCAAGTCAAGTTAATGACGATGGTACAATACTTTCAAAACCATTAGAAGATCTTGCTCCTTTTTTACCTAGGAAAGAATTTCTAGATAATATGTTAATATTACCGATTAACGATTAATCCTATGAAAAATTTATTGTTTTTAGACTTTGATGGAGTAATATTCGATACTATTCAAGAAGCTTATGTAATTTCAAATAAAGTGTATTCTTCTAGTGAAATAGAAATAAATTATACCCTATTTAAAAATTACAGGTATTTAATAGGGCCAGCATGGAATTATAAATATTTAATTGACGCAATTTTAAATTCTAAGCAAGATACAATTTGCGATCATTATTTGAAAAACATCCAATCAGTGCAAAAATCAGATTATGAGGAGTTTGAAGGTAAGTTCTTTGAATATCGAAGCTGGCTCAAGAAACATGATTTCTTAAATTGGAATTCTAATAATAAACCCTATCCTTTCTTTTATGAATTAGTAAAATTTCAAAAAAACTCTTTTGATACTATCATAATCTCTACTAAAGACAAAGAGACAATTTTGGAGATTCTTAATAGTCACAAAATAATCACTATTTCTCCTTCCAGTATATATGGCCATCTCGCTTTTGAAAAATATGGCACTAAATCTGAATTAATCAAGAACTTAATGCTTAAAAAGAAGTCTTCGAATGCCATTTTTATTGATGACATGTATAGTCATTTGAAAAAATGCAATTCAATAGAAAATTTGAAATTAATCCAGGCTGATTGGGGATATTGTGATCCTAATGAAAATTCAGAATATAAAAGAAATATAACTGAAGTGTTGTTTGAAATAAAAAATCACTAATTAAAATTTAAACCTATGAATGTTATTGAAAAGGAAATGATAAATGTTCTTCGCGACTTAAAGGCTAATTTTGGAGTGTTTGAAATTAAAGCTGAATTTGAAGCTGAAGGAAGTAGAATGGAAGAACTCATGAGACTCAAGGATGTTGCCTCAACTGTTGGCTTGCCTATAATATTAAAAATAGGTGGAGCAGAGGCAGTTACAGATATTTATAATGGGATAATTCTTGGTGCTTCTGGTTTAGTTGCGCCAATGGTAGAAACGGAATATGCTGTATTTAAGTATCTGGGCGTTATTAAATCTCTGATACAACCTGATAATAGAGCTGATATTGAATTTGCAATTAACATTGAGACAAGAACATCTTTTCAAAATATCGATAAGATCTTAGCTCTAAAAGATATAAACTATCTCCATTCTATAACATTTGGGAGAAGTGATTTCGCTGGTTCATTAGGATTAAAAAAACAGGATGTTGATTCGAAAGACCTAATGGATTTTGTAGAAAAAGTTGGCATAAAAGCTAAACAAAATGATTTAAAATTTGCTGTAGGAGGAAATATTACTACCAATTCTATAGAACCTCTAAAATCTTTGTTCTATAAAAACCTTTTAGATAAGTACGAAACTAGAAAAGTGGTTTTTCATGCTTCATCATTAGAAAACACTCCTGCTGAAGGTATAAAATTAGCTCTTGAATTTGAACTTTTATGGCTTAAATCAAAACAACGTTTTTATTCAAAAATCAAAGAGGAGGATAAGCATAGAATTCTTGATTTAGAAAAAAGACTTAACAAATAATTCTTATTGCAAAGATCATCATTTTTTTAATAGTCAAAAATTTAAAAGAAGAAGATATTCTATATACATATGATGAGTTAAATACATTATTCTTATAATCTAAAGTATGCTAATTAAAAATACAAACAGCATGAAATTAATAAGCATAGTCACGCCTTGTTTTAATGAAGAAGAAAATATTGAGGAGCTTTATAGAAGAGTAAAAAATGTAATGAGGGGAATATCCGGCTACAACTATGATTATTAGATAATTGATAACTGTTCAACTGATAAAGTTGTTGTACTATTAAAGGCGATAACGAAAAGAGATATCTGAGTAAAAGCAATATTAAATGCCCGTAATTTTGAACATATGCGGTCTCCTTGTTATGGTATGCGAAACCAATAATTCAACGAATTATTTTAAAAAAATTCTAAAATGAAGAAATTAATAAAACGAATATTCCCATTTATATCATTTTTTTGGCACATGTTAATGAAAGCGATTTTTTTTGTTAAAAAACAAATACAGCTAAAAACAGCATTAAAATTTGTTTTATCTGATGATACCCAATTAGGGGAAACGGTCTTTATCATAAAAGAAGATACAGTTGAACAATCCTCTTTTCAGAAAGTTGCCAATCATATTGTTAGTGGCAAAATATCATTTACTTTGCCAGCCATTTATATGAAAAAATACACAGATGCTTTAATCTTCCCGTCCTCTGATTTTATAATAATTCAGGACAAAGCAGTATGGCATAAAAGTAAATATCCTCACTTTACTAAAATTATGCCACTTGATAAAAACCTTATTAAATATAGGGATCGAGTTTTATACATTCAGATGCCTAAAAAAATAATTGAAATAAAGAACGGCTTTTCTCTATGTGGTGTACATTCAAAAGTTTGGGCTCATTTCATAGTTCAATATTTGCCAAAAATTGATTATATCCAAAGGATTATTGACACAACAAGCGATACATTAACAATTATTATTCCCCAATACAAAGATCCTCAGATAAAAGAAATTATTAATACTTTTCTAAAGAATATTGAGGGTTTAACAATAATTGAATTAAAAGATGACGAAGCTGCAAAATGTAAATGTTTGTATTATGTAGAAAATACATCCGTATTATCCGACCATGCTTCTTATATTTGCCCTTCTGATTTGATTATTCCCAAATTTGTTTTATCCTTTTTAAAAGACAAATTTATTTGCAATCAGAACCTTTTCCCTTCAATTAAAAATAGAAAAACTACTCCATACCGTAAATTATTTATTAATAGAGGTGTCTCTGCCCTTTCCCCACTTGGAGATACCAAAAATATGAAAAACATAAGTGAAATAGAACAGTACTTTAAGGAAGAAGGATTTGAATTTATTTCTCCTCATGAATATTCAATAGATGCAAAGAGAAATCTTTTCCACGAGGCTTTGTATATAGTCGGTCCGGCTTCAAGTGGTTTTATCAATATGATTTTTAGCCAGCCAGATACTAAAGTTCTCATGTTTATAAACTTTCAAAGGGTTTATGATTTATATGGATCAATTTTAGCGGATAATTTTGATATTGACCTACACGCTTTAACTGGTAATGATACACATCCTTCAGATATACACAGCTCTTATTCTATTTCACTTGAAAAAGTAATAAGTGCTTATAAAAATTTGGTTGATTAATATATTGTTGAGTTTTAAGAATGAAGAATAATCAAACCTCTTATCAACATATAATGAAAGCAACCTCTATTTTTGGTGGTGTACAGGTTTTTAATATTTTAATCGCAATAATCAGATCAAAATTTATTGCAGTTTTATTAGGCCCTACAGGTATGGGTATTTCGGGGCTCCTAAATTCAAGTATTGGACTAATATCCAGCATTACAAATTTTGGTTTGCATACAAGTGCGGTTAAGAATATTGCCGAGGCCAATGGCAGCGGAGATACTATACGGATTGCAACCATTGTTGGAGTATTTCGGAAATTGATTTGGATTACCGGATTATTAGGCGCTATATTAATGTTGATTCTGGCAAGCAGACTTAGTGATTATACTTTTGGAAACCGGGATTATACATTTGCTTTTATATGGTTAGCTATATCCCTTTTGTTAAATCAGATTAGCAGCGGTCAAAAGGTGTTATTACAAGGCATGCGTCGCATTAAGCTAATGGCCAAGGCTAGTCTTATTGCTTCCACCCTTGGTTTATTTATTACCATTCCTATTTATTACTATTGGGGCTTGGATGGTATCGTGCCAAACATCATTTTAACATCATGCCTAACTTTACTTGTTTTCTACTTTTTTTCGAGGAAGGTAAAAATTGATAAAATTGCGATTAGTTTAAGAACCACTATGTATGAAGGTAAAGGTATGCTGGTAATGGGCTTCTTTATCGGACTTACAGCCATAATGGATCAAATAGTTGAATACGCGACAAGAATATTTATTAGTAACCAGGGAGGCGTTGATGAAGTAGGCTTATTTAATGCAGGATTTGTAATTGTAAATACCTATGTAGGCATGATATTCGCTGCAATGATGACTGACTATTACCCACGCTTATCAGCAGTTGCTCATGATAATAAAGCGTCAGGTGTAGTCATTAATCAACAAGCTGAAATTGCAGTTTTGATATTAGCTCCAATGGTTATTCTCTTTTTGGTTTTCATCAAAGTCATAGTGATAGCTTTGTATTCTGAAAAGTTTATATCAATTGATAAAATGATTTACTGGGCTATGTTGGGAGTTTTATTTAAAGCTTTAAACTGGTCCATTGGCATTATTGTATTGGCAAAAGGAGCGACTAAATTATACTTATTTACATATATTATTGCTGTAATAATTGTTTTAAGTACCAATATTGGGGGTTATTACTATTTCGGTCTTGAAGGATTAGGAATTGCATTCTTAGTTACCAACTTTTTGTTAACATTATCTGGAATTGTAATTTGCGGACACCTTTATGCTTTTGTATTAAGTCCAGAATTAATTAAAGTATTTGGAATTCAATTCTTGTTGAGTTTATCGTGTTTTATTGTTATGCTTATTTCCAATAGTCCGCTAAACTATTTTATTGGAATTATTTTGTTTCTAACTTCCTTTTTTTATTCTTTCAAGGAATTGGATAAAAGAATTGGGATTAAACCTATTATTATTAGTATTAAAAATCGATTTAAACGTCAATAGAAATATGCATTCACATAAGGATATTTGCATCATCAATCTACCTAAAATTGAAGACCCTCGTGGGAATCTCTCTTTTATTGAAGAAAAAAAACATATCCCTTTTAAAATTGAACGTGCTTATTGGATATATGATGTTCCCGGCGGGCAAATGCGTGGAGGGCATGCATTTAAAAAACAGGAGGAATTTATTATCGCACTATCTGGTAGTTTTATTATACTAGTGGATGATGGAAAAGAACAAAAAAGATTTACATTAAACCGTTCATACAATGGCTTGTATATCCCAGCTGGATTATGGCGACAGATGGAAAACTTTTCTACCAACTCTTTAGCTATGGTTCTTAGTTCAACACATTATTCAGAAGATGATTACATTAGGGAATATTCTGACTTTATGAAATTTAAAGAGTTATGAAAAATTCGAGTGTTTATGATTGTCCTGTTCTTCCTCTACGCAAGATTCACAACCGAGCTGGAAATATTACGATTCTGGAAGGAAAAGAAAATATGCCATTTTCAATTAAAAGGGTTTATTATCTGTACGACATCCCCAGTGGGGAAAATCGTGGTGGACATGGCCATAAGGCGCTGCAACAATTAATTGTTGCTGCTAGCGGATCTTTTAATGTAATGCTGGATGATGGGAAAAATAAAAAAATAGTGACTTTAAACAGACCAGATTATGGCCTAATGGTTATTCCTGGAATCTGGAGAGAGTTGATGGAGTTTTCATCTGGAGCTATTTGTTTAGTTTTGGCTTCAGAAGTTTTTGATGAACAAGATTATATAAGAAATTACGCAGATTTTATCAATTCAAAATAATTATTATGTTAATCGAAATTTCAGGAGAATCATACAAAAATCATTTTCTTAAAGAGCAGCCCCCTTTTCTAAGACTGCAATTTGTTGAATTGAATAGTTACAAAGTTGAAAGAATAGTATTTTTATTACGAGACACTAAAAAGCCTTCAATTGGTTTAATTGCAGGCATTAAAGATGGGATGGTATTATCACCTTTTTCTGCACCTTTCGGTGGCTTCAATTATAGCCATGAAAATATATATATAAATGAAATAGAATCTTTTACCGAAGACCTTAAAACGTATATTTTTGAAATGAATTATAGAAAGGTATCTGTAACCTTTCCTCCTTCCATTTATGGCGGTTCTTTCAATTCGAAAATGATTAACGTCCTGAAAAGAAAAAATTTCAAGATGCAAATACCAGATTTAACTAATTGGGTTGACTTAAAGAACTTCGAAGGCAAGTTTTTGCAAAAGAATAGCAGAGAATACTACAATCAGGCACTTAAAAATAAATTAACTTTCAAGGAACTATTAAATATAAACGAAAAAAAGCATGCTTACGAATTGATTGTAGAGAATAGGAGAAAATTTGGTAGACCAATATATATGAGGTTTGAAGATTTAATCAATACAAGTCAATTATGGCCAGTTGATTTTTATGGCGTATATAGTTCGGAAAATATTCTGATTGCCTCGGGAATCTTTTATCAATTAACTGATAAGATAGCTTTTGCAGTATTTTGGGGAGATAATGAGATTGGAAGACCGTTGAGGGCAATGGACTTTCTTAGTTTTACCCTCTGGAGTCATTATAAAAACAAGGGTTTTTCGTATGTTGATCTTGGTGTTTCTACCGAAAATGGAGGGGTGCCAAATGAAGGGTTGTTAAGATTTAAGGAAACCCATGAATCTAAAACGGAGTTAAAATATACGCTGGTGTGGGAGCCAGATTCAGAATAATTTAAATACTTATTTATGTTTGTTATTAATCCGGACGCCTACAGCCTTCCTGCATATAGAATCGGTCCCTTTACTACAAGAGATCTAAGATTAAATCATCTTTTAGACAATAAAACTGATATCAAAGAAAGTATTATAAATGATTACTTTCAAAATAGATTTGGGTCAGATTATAGCATCACAATTAATGGCAGAGAAGCAATATCATTGGCTTTGGATTCCTATAATCTGAAAAAAGATGATTTGATAACAATACTTACTACAAGCCAAAATTTTTACATTAGTAGTTGTGTAACAAAAGAAATTGAAAAGTTTTGCCAATGGAACAGGGAAATCGTTGCAGAAACAAAATTAATCTTTGTAAATCATGAATTTGGGTATATTTATCCTGACATGGATTATTTGGTTTCGAAGGGACTTCCAATAATAGAGGATTGTTGTACGATATTTTTTAGTGAGAATTTGAATAAAAAAGTTGGTAAATATGGTGATTTTGCTGTGTATAGTTTCCCAAAGTTTTTTCCGATTCAAATAGGGGGGTTGCTAGTTAATAATACGAAAAGACCATTACAAAGTTCGTCTTTGGTTAATCTAAAAACAAAACACTACATTCAAAAAGTACTTAGCCATTATAACGGACAATTAGATGATCTTTTACAAAAAAGGAAGGAGTTGTTTGATTATGGTATTAAACGATTCAGTCGCTTGGGATTTACGGAACAATTTGAAAGGGATAAACATACTGTCCCATCCGCTATGATGTTGAATAATAATGGTATTATCAAGGATTTGACAGCTTTTAAAACAAACTTGTGGGACAACGGTATACAATCAAGTATATTTTATGGAGAAGATGCTTTCTTTATTCCTAGTCATCAGAATCTTACTAAAACTGATGTAAATTATTTCTTTGAAGTTATTAAGTCATTCATAAAATCACAGTTATGATTCTATCAAATATTCACCTTGAAAAGAATGTAGATATTGACAAAACCTCAAGTGTCAATAATGTAATCATTGGTAAAAATACTCGTATTGCGTCTAATGTAAGGGTATTTGGAGCCGTAGATCATCTCTTGGAGGTCGGAGAATCTTGCTATATAGGTCCGGGATCTGTTTTGGAGGGATACAATGCAAAAGTTGTTATTGGATCTTTTGTTAGTTTTGCACAAAACATTAACCTGATGAGCGGATCAGGGCCAAATGCATCTGAGTTGCTGCAAAGAATATTCCCTTTAATCAAGGGGGAAGTGCATATAGGAAATCATTCGTGGATTGGAGCGAGTGTTATCATTATGCCAGGCATAAAATTGGGAAATTTTTGCATTGTTGCCGCCAACAGCTTTGTGAACAATTCTTTTCCTGAATATTCAATTATTGGAGGTAATCCTGCAAAAATAATCAGGAAGCTAACTGAAGAAGAAATCAATAAACTACAATAATTATGATCAAATTTCTCGACCTTAAAGCAATAAATAATAGTTTCGAACCTAAATTGACTCAAGCAATAAAAAGAGTGCTAGATTCCGGCTTGTATTTATTAGGTAACGAAGTAAAATCATTTGAACTAGAATATTCTGAATACATCGGGACAAATCATTGTATTGGAGTGGCCAGCGGTTTAGATGCTTTGCGTTTGATTATGAAAGCTTATATTGAAATGGGAGTGATGAAGGTGGGTGATGAAATTATTGTTCCAGCTAATACATTCATTGCTTCAATTCTTGCTATTACTGATAATCGTTTAGTGCCTATATTCATTGAACCCGAGATTAACACCTACAATATTGATCCCTCTAAAATTGAAGAGAAAATAACCCAACGAACCAAAGGAATCATGATTGTTCATTTGTATGGTCAAAATTCCATGCATCCTGAAATTCAACGATTGGTTAATAAATACAAATTGAAATTAATTGAAGATAATGCACAAGCAGCAGGTGCTTATTATGGACAACGACGAACTGGGAGTTTAGGAAATGCTGCAGGACATAGTTTTTATCCAGGTAAAAATCTCGGTTGTTTAGGGGATGGTGGAGCTGTAACCACAAATAATGATGAATTGGCTTTTATTATTCGCGCGCTGGCAAACTATGGTTCGAACAAAAAATATGTATTCGATTATCAAGGATTTAATTCACGCCTTGACGAAATACAAGCTGCCATTTTAAGAACTAAACTAATTCGTCTTGATGCAGATAATCAATATCGAAGAGAAATTGCCAACTACTATCTTGCTAATATAAATCATCCAGATATTATTTTGCCAATTCAATACTCTAACCTTGAACATGTTTGGCATCTCTTTGTCATTCGCACACAACTTCGCGATCAATTACAACAATACCTAACTGAAAACGGTATTCAAACACTAATCCATTATCCTATTCCGCCCCATAAACAAAAAGCCTTCAAAGAATGGAAAGTTCTGAGTTTGCCGATCACCGAGATTATCCACAATGAAGTCTTGAGTTTGCCGATTAGTCCGGTTATGAATCAATCCGAAATAAATAATGTTATAAGCAAATTAAATGTGTTTGGATCATAAGAGAACTTGATTAAAAGGAATAATTTAATGAAAAATATTTTATGTTTGATATGGATATAAAAAAGATAGTTCATATCTGTAATTGAAAAAGAGTATTTAAAAACCCATTAACTTATTTAAGGTCGAGACAACAACATAATTGAAAGTATTACGATAACAATAGTTACAAAAAAAGGCACATTATAATATGGACTTTCAAGCAAGGTTTTATTAGCATAAAGGTTAAATCAATGAGTTATCAAAACATAAACTCGGAATGTACTAAAGGCCAAGAATTTGGTTAGAATATAATAAAAGCACAAAATATGCATTCACAAGTAAAAAGGAATAACGCAAAAATAGGGCCATTAGTCTCAGTTATAGTCCCTTCCTATAACCATGAAAGGTATATTAAAGAGTGCATAGAAAATATTATTAATCAGACCTACAAAAAATTTGAACTAATTGTAATTGATGATGGATCAAAGGATAATAGTATCGTAATTTTAAACGATTTAAAATCAAAATATAATTTCACATTAGTATTTCAAGAAAATCATGGAGTTTCGTACACATTAAATAGGGGAATCAAAGAATTCTCGTCAGGGAAATACATAACGTTTTGTGCATCTGATGATTATTGGAGCCTTGACAAAATTGAGAAACAAGTCAATTTCATGGAAGCCAACCAATTTTATCCAATGTGTTATGGTAAAAATTATTATATCGATGAATCTTCTAATATATTAGAAGGGCATAATGTAAACAACCGATTATTAAAAGGAGGATATATATTCAACGAAATATTCCTTTTTAAAATTCATCCCCCGGTAAATTATATGTATCAAGCTGCTATTTTTAACGAAGTTGGTAATTACAAAGAGGGTATATTTGCCGAGGACTACTTTATGAATTTACAGATAACTTCAAAATATTGTATCGGTTTTATCAATGATTATCTCGGCTATTATCGCCTTACAGATCAGAATTTGAAAGTAATAAGATACGATAAAGTTAATAATTCACATCTAATGGCTATCGAGTTGTTTAAACATCACCACCTATATAAAAAAGCAAGATTGATGGTTTATCTTAGAAAATATGTTGGTTTTTCCGGATTTACTGATTATAAAATAAAGGCTTTAAAATATTTATTCAAATCATTCCCTCTTTGCTTAAATAAAATATTTTTAGTCGCGACTTTTAATCTGTTTTTTAAATGGAAACGCTAATTATTTCTATTTTAATCTTATTCTAAAATCCAGAATTAATACATTTTATTATGCGAATATTTAAGTACATTTTATTGGTCGCATTATTATATATTTATTTTTATAATCCTATTTTTCAAATTTTGAGCTTTGGTCTTATAAAGATTATATTAATTATATCTTTTCTTTACATAGCCATTTCTGGGTTTTTACCTCGCTTTTTAAAAATATTTAAAAAGGAAATAATCCTTACCTCAATTCTTATTTTCTATTCTTTACTGATTACTGTATTTGGAGATAACTCATTAATTATACCTTATATTCATCTAATTTGGTTTCTGGAATGCTTTTTAATCCCAACTTTCATATTTCTTGTTTTTAAAGATTTTTTTAATTCACTATCATTTGAAGCAATTGTTGTACAAGTTGGATTCTTCGCAGCTCTAATTACTTTTTTCTTATTCCTTAATCCAGAAACGAATTTTTTTATTCGTAATTCTGTTATAATGGAATCGTTGGATAATAGGAATGGTGATACATATTTTAGAGGATTTACTCTTGCTGAAAATTCAACATATGGTTACGGTATTGTTCAGGGATTAGTATTGTCAATATGCTTATTTTCAATGCATAAAAATAAAAAATATCTACTCCCCATTTTTTTTTTATTTGTTTCGATCATCTTTAATGCAAGAATCGGACTCGCCCCTGTTTTAATATCACTATTCATCATGATTATATACAAACATATTAAAATCAGAAATCTTGCAATTATTTCTTCAATGATGATATTTCTTTATTGGTTTCTCCAAAATTCATCATTTGCAGAACAAAATGAAGCTTCTTTAAAATGGTCATTAGATTTTTTTAGTGACACTCAAGATTTCGTAACCGGAAAAGATTACAGTCCTAGTTCAAACTATCAATATTTATTTTCGGGATCTATGATTTTCTTTCCTCCTGATTTTTTAGGGCTAATATTTGGCACAGGTGAGAATATATTGTTTAGTAGAGTTCATCATTCAGATATTGGATATGTTAATCAAATCTACTATGGTGGCATTACATATTTGCTTATAATGTTTGTATTTTTATGGAAGATGTTTAAAAGGAATTATTATAACACAGCAAGTAAGCTTTTAGCTATAGTGTTTTTTTTAGTTCTTCCTGTCGCAAATTATAAAGGGATTGCTTTTTTTGTTCCTTCAGGTTTTTTTAGGCTTATTACTCTTTTCTATGTATTCTCTATTTTTAGGACAAAAGGAATAATAGGTGGCATATTCATCCAGAACCGCAAAAAATTATTAAAATGAAAGTTAAATGAACAATATAGAAAAATATAGTTGTGTGATTTGTGATTTTAGTGACATGGAAAAATGCGGATTACATTATGATCGAAGAAAGGCCGTAAAAGGTTCTTGGAATTTATATAAATGTAAGCAATGTGGAGTTATTGCACTATATCCTTCACCAACCGAAGAGGAACTAATTAAATATTATTCAGTTTATTCGCATAACAAAACAGTTACTTTTAGAACTCGTTTCGGTTCTCGCTATCCAATGCTAAGAAGAATATATCACTGGATTTCTGGAGATGTTGATCCTCAAGATTTCATTAGGCCAAAAAAAGATTTTACAATCTTGGATTATGGCTGTGGAGAGGCTGGATACCTTTTTGATTTCTACCAACAGGGGATAAGAATTTCTGGTGCTGAAATCTCATTAGAAATAGTCAAAATTTGCCAGAAAGCAGGGCTCGATGTGCATCAAGTAATTAGTCCAGACAACATTCCATTTGGGAATGATGCATTCGACGTTGTTTATCTTATGCAGGTATTTGAGCACTTGCGTAATCCTCATGTTTTTTTGGATGAACTTTATCGAGTCTTAAAACCTGATGGTTTCCTCTTCATGGCTATGCCAAACAGTAAGAGTGTATGGAAAAAACTATTTGGCAAAAATTGGGTGAGTGGATGGTTTGCACCATTCCATTTGTTTCACTATAACGAAAAAACTTTAAGATATTTGGCTCAACAACATGGCTTTGAAGTTATGAAAACTTGGAGTCGTACGCCTGAATCGTGGTTTCGTCTGAACATTAAAGCATATTTTAATCCAAATGAGACAAGATTAGAAGAATATCGAAGTATAGTTGATTCAGTTTTTATACGTATTCCACTAATGATACTACTTCGAATAGTAGAGTTATTCATTCCACAAAATGATTGCCTTGTAATTAAGATGGGGAAACGAAAAGTGTAAATTCTCAATTACGTTATAAGAGACATTTCACAAAATGGCTGTTTAGCATACATTGAAAAATAATTGCAAATAAAATAAATAATTAGGATGATCAAAAATATTGCTGTTCTTCTTACTTGTCATAATAGAAAAGATAAAACTATATACTGTTTACATAATCTGCTTAAAGCTTATAAAACGGTTCAGAATAGTATAAAAATAAAAGTCTATTTAACTGATGATGGTTCATCTGATAGCACCAGTGAGTATGTAAAAAAATTATACCCTGAAACAGTTATACTAAAAGGAGATGGAAATCTTTTTTGGGCAGGAGGGATGAGAAACTCATGGAAAGAAGCTTTGAAAAATAATCATGATAGTTTTTTATTAATAAATGATGATACATATGTTACTGAAAATCTTTTTGATGAATTGTTAATAACACATAATTATTCGATAAGTCATTATAAACAATCAGGTATCTACATTGGATCTACACGTGGAGTTGAAAATAGTAAACTTACCTATGGTGGAGCAATTATTAAAAACAAATATTTATTTAGTTACAATAAATTGCCACCAAATGGAAGAATTCAAGAATGTGATTTGGGAAATGCAAATATCATGCTTGTGACATTTGATGTGGTTGATAAAATAGGTATTATAGATAATGGGTATATTCATTCCGTTGCAGATTATGATTATACTTTGGAAGCAAATAGAATGAATATCCCAGTCCTAATACTACCAAATTTTTGCGGTGTTTGTGACAATGATAAAATAAATAAATATGATTTATTTAACCAGCTTTCATTTAAAAAGAGAATTAAATATTTAATTAGCCCAACTGGATTAGCATTTCATGATAATTTAAGATTAATGAAAAGAAATTTCCTATATAGGTTGCCATTTGTTTTTTCAGCAGGAATTATTAAAACAGTTTTACCTAAAGTTTATTCTAATTTAAATAAGAAGTTTAGGTATTAGTAATGTTTCGTCTATCGATTTTGATTAATTATTAATAATCCCTTAGATTATAACATAATCTTAATATGATTAAAATAGCCATAATTGTAACTAAAATAGATAAGTATAGAATCGAATTTTACCAAATGTTAAGTAAAAGTTTTAATATTGATATTTTTACATTTCAAAAAAAAGAAGATGCTGTAACACAGGGTTTCTTTATTACCAATCAGATGCCTAATATTCAACTAAAATCAATTTTTATAGGCCGATTTTTGATATATAATATAATGCCATTTATTAATAGAAAGTACAAATATATTGTGGTGCTTGGTAATGTTTGGCACATCAGTACTTGGATTCTGCTATTTATTGGAAGAATTACCGGAGTTAAATTAATCGTATGGGGGCATGGTATTTCAATGAAGAGATATATTGCAGAATCTAATAATCTTCCCTGGATAAGGATTTGCATGTATAAATTGGCTTATGGAGCTTGGTTTTATACAGAAATGGAATTGAATATTTATAAAAAAAAAATGAGCAGGTTAATTGGTGTTAGTTTGAATAATACTATTTCTGAAGTTGCCAAAATTGTTGGTTTGGATGTGTTTAGTAATGTTGATAAAAAATATTTGAAGAATAAATATCAAATAAACACTAAATATAATCTAATAATATGTACACGCTTTGAAAGTACAATGCGTAAATCGAATGAACTACTTCATGTGGTAAAGAATATTAGTAAAGATTGGGGATTAATAATTATTGGTGATGGTAAATTAAAACCTGATTTTACGAAAGTAAAGAATGTTTATGATTTTGGTAGTGTTTATGACAGGAAAATCAAGACTGATCTATTCCTTATAGCCGATCTATATATTCAATTGGGTCATATTGGTTTGTCTATTGTAGAAGCATTTGCCTATAAATTACCTATTATAACATTAAAAAGATCAGAAACAATTCACCATTCTATGGAATATAATTATATTATCAATCAAAAAAATGGATTTATCTGCGAAAATGTATTGGAAGTTATTGATAAAATCAACTTATTAGATAAAGAACTCCTTAGTAAAATGGGGAAAAATGCATTTGAATTTGTTTGTAATAATTTAAGCATGAATAATATGTGTGAAAAAGCTATTAGTCTAATGAAATAATTATAAAATGAAAAATAACACTAAAATACTAGACTGCACACTGCGGGACGGTGGTTACATGAACAATTGGGAATTTTCTACAGAAATAACAAAAGAAATAATAAAATCATTAATAAAATCACGTGTTGAAATTATTGAATGTGGATTTGTCAGTCAAGTAAAAGGAAAAGATAAAGATTCAACTCAATTCAAAAATTTAAGGCAAGTAAATGACCTGCTTAAGTCTTTGAAAGTAGATTTGTCCGACACCAATTTTTGTGTAATGATTAACAAAGGTGATTTTGATTTGAATACCCTACCATCTTATAATCCTAAAAATGATATTGTTACTGGTATAAGGCTTGCTTTCCATAAAAAGGATTGGAGAGAGTCATTGAATGATATTAGTTTATTGATTTCAAAAGGATACCATGTTTATATTCAGGCAATGGTTACACTTTCTTATACTGATATTGAGATTCTTGAAATGATATCAGAGCTAAACAAGCTTGATATTTATGCTATGTATATTGTAGATAGTTTTGGAGCAATGTTTGGTGATGATTTTATGCGCCTTCATTATTTGTTTGAAAATAATTTAAAAGATAATATTTGTTTAGGATATCATTCCCATAACAATCTACAGTTAGCTTATTCAAATGCAATTAATTTTATTCAAATAAAGGAAACTAATCGTAAAATAATTATTGATTCGTCTATACATGGAATGGGTAGAGGGGCTGGTAATTTAACCACTGAATTATTGGCTGACTATTTAAATAAGAAAAAATCTACTAATTATAATATAATTCCATTATTGGAGACTATCGATAAGTATCTTGAAGTAATTTATAGAGAAAACTATTGGGGTTATTCAATCGCTCATTTTCTTTCTGCTTCCTTTGGTTGTCATCCTAATTATTCTACATTTCTTGTTAACACAAAATCCCTTTCTATTGTAGATATGCAAAAGATACTTAGTCTTTTAGACAATGGAGAGCGAAAAAATTTCGCAAAACCAAGGATTGAGGAATTGTACATTAATTATAAATCGAAGAAAAGATTAAGTATAAATTTTAATTCGAACTTTTTTGAAAAACAAAAAATTTTAATAATTGCACCTGGTCCAAATAGTGAAAATCAAAAAGAAAAAGTAAATAAATTAATTAAGTCCATTTCACCAATCATTATTGCAGTAAATCACATTCCTCAAAAATATACACCTAATTATTATTTCTTCAGTAACCAAAAAAGATTTGATAAGTTTAAATCTAAAATAAATACAAACAATATTATTGTAACAACAAATATTCAGGTTGATACGGTGATTGACTCATTTAAAGTAGTTGATTATCATGATTTAGTAGTAATGACTAGTAATAAGAATGACAATGCAACCATCTTATTATTAAATTTACTAATTAATCAAGGTATAAAAGAGGTTAACGTTGCAGGTATGGATGGTTATAATATTGAAGGGGGAAATTATAATTATAATGAGTCTGATCGGGTTGTAGAAAAGAAAATTCTCATTCATAATAATGAAAAGGTTGAAACCTCATTGAAAGAGATTCAAAAAAAGATATCCTTAAATTTTATAACAGACTCCATTTTTAATAAATAATTTTTATATGGACAAGAAAATAATAGGGATAATACCCGCAAGATATAAATCAACTAGATTTCCTGGGAAACCTTTGGTTAAACTATTGGGAAAACCTATGATTATTTGGGTAGCCGAATTATCAAGTAAAGCTCTTGGCAAAGAAAATGTTTATGTGGCCACAGAAGATGAAAGAATTAGAAAAGTTGTTGAAGATGAAGGTTATCAAACAATAATGACATCTGATAAACATCAAACTGGAACAGACAGAATGGCTGAGGTGGCACATAAAATACTTGCAGATGTTTATATTAATATTCAAGGAGATGAACCTACAATAAATCCAGAAGTAATCCAAAGTGTTGCAAAGATGAAACTTAAGAATCCTGATTTCATTATTAATGCAATGGCCAAGTTAAGTTCTAACGAAGATCCTCATAATATTAATATTCCCAAGGTTATTACAAATGAAAATAATGACATGATTTATATGTCGAGATTAGCTATACCGGGATTCAAAAGTATTGAAAACAAACCTTCTGAATACTACAAACAAGTTAGTATTTATGCTTTTAGTAGAGAGCAGTTATTAATGTTTGGTGAATTTGGTAGGAAAAGCACAATTGAAAGAGCAGAAGACATAGAGATTCTTAGATATTTGGATTTGGGAGTGAAAGTAAAAATGATTGAAGTAGAAGGAAATTCTTACGCTGTGGATGTTGAGGAAGATATTGTTATTGTTGAAAACAGATTAAAAGAAATACATAATTTGTAATGAAAAAAGTAATAACTTTTGGGGAGATTATGCTCCGCTTATCCCCATCCGAAAAGGGAGAAAGACTAACTCAGGCTACCCAATTCAGGATAGAGCCGGGTGGTAGCGAATCCAATGTTGCTATAGCTTTAAGTAATCTTGGTCAATCAACCCGATTTATTACCAGACTTCCTGATAATCCACTTTCAAATAAAATTTTACAAAACCTTAAACAATTTGACGTTGACACATCGGAGATAGTTTTGGGAGGTGAAAAACTTGGCATTTATTGGACAGAAAATGGGATAGGTCCAAGAAACTCGTTTGTTATTTACGATCGTGATCACACCTCATTTAGCGAAATGAATATAACTGATTTTGAATGGGGAACCATTTTTAATGAGAGTTCTTGGTTTCATTTTTCTGGTATTTCCCCAGCAATATCTAAAGAGGTATATGATGTCCTACTTGATGCAGTTTCAATGATAAATATTCCTTATTCTGTTGATTTAAACTATAGGGCTAAACTCTGGAATTGGATTAATAATGACCCCTCATTAATTAATGAGTATATGAGTTTGTTGTGTCAAAAAGCAACTCTTATCGCAGGCAATGAAAGTGATTTCCAAGACGTGTTTGATATTAAAGTGAGTGGAACCTCTCAAGAAGAGGTCTTAGAGCAAATATCTTTGAAGTGTTTTGAACGATTCCCAAATTTAAAATACATTTCAATTAGTAATCGTGAAGCCATATCAGCCTCTTCCAATATTTGGAACGGTTTGCTTTTTGTTAAGGAGAATAATCCAGCCAAATACACTGGAATAAAATACAAACTGGAACCAATTGCTGATAGAGTGGGTACAGGAGATAGTTTTGTCGCTGGAATCATTTATGGTTTATTGAACAAGCAAAAATACACTTACAAGGAAATTGTTGATTTTGCTACAACGTTAGCCGCACTAAATCATACAACTTTAGGGGATGCTTCAAGATTTACTGCAAAAGAGGTTTGGAAGGTTATTGAAAATAATGGAACAGGACGTATAATCAGATAAATTTAACATATTATGGATAAAACTTTTCTAGTAACAGGGGCAGCAGGATTTATTGGAAGTTCTTTGGCTCGCAATTTAATCAATAATGGAAATAAAGTTATTACTATTGATAATCTTTCAACAGGTTATGAAACTGCTATACCAGAAGGAGTAGGGTTTTATAAGGGAAATTGTCAGGACTATAATATTGTAAAACAATTAGAAAAATATTCATTTGATGCAATATTTCATATTGCCGGGCAAAGTTCAGGTGAAATAAGTTTTGATGACCCTGTTTATGATTTGCAAACTAATGCACAATCAACACTTCTTTTATTAAAACTTGCCCTAAAAACAAATTGCAAAAAATTTATTTATGCTTCTACCATGTCAGTATATGGAGACCAGTTAGACACTAAAGTTAATGAATCTGCCATTTTAAAACCAAAGTCATTTTATGGTGTAGGAAAAATAGCTAGTGAACATTATTTGAGAATATATCAGCAATATGGTATTGACTGTACTGCCTTAAGACTATTTAATGTGTATGGACCTGGTCAAAATTTACAAAACCTAAGACAAGGGATGGTAAGCATCTTTTTAACTATGGCATTAAAAGACAAAAGGATACTTGTTAAGGGGGATAAGAATAGATTTCGAGATTTCATATATATTGACGATGTTTTAGAAGCGTTTAAAAAAGCTCTAAACAATAAATTTCCTGAATTCAAGGTGTATAATGTTTGTTCTGGAATAAGTACAACTATTGAGAATTTGATAAGTTCTATTCTGAGCAATATAGATCATAAAGTTTTGATTGAATATTCGGGCTCCACTCTAGGTGACCAATTTGGAATATATGGCAATAATTCACTTATACAGGAAGAATTAGGTTGGGAGCCAAAATATAATTTGGAAGTTGGTTTAAAAAACATGGTGAATTGGGCAATTAATAATATCTAAATATATATCAAATACATTTAACATTGACAGAAGCGCTCTTCTATATAAGGAAAGATAAACAAACAGAATTAGTCTGTTGTAAAATATCAAACGATGAAATTGAGATAGTAAACATGGTAATTACTAATAATAATGAAATAATAAACTATGATTTAATTTCTCAAGTAAGTGAAATTGAATTTGAAAAGACAAATGATTTCGAAAATGAATTGTTCTTCCATTATTACATTAAATATATTACTCACATAGATTGTTTATTTAAAAAGTATTCTGTTGAAAAAGTTAGATTCATTGGGAATAATAAGGATTTAAATTACATAAGAAGCTATTGTAGAAAAAATAAAATCCAAGTAATTACTAATTTTAATCAGTACAAAACAAATACTATATTAGTTTTTTCTCTTACAGCAAATTTTATTGTTTCGTTGTTAGGTGCTTTATATATAGCTTTTTATTCAATAATAAAACATAATAAAACGTTTTCTAAAGAAGTTCTTACATCTAGTATCGAATTTTCATTAATTCACTCAAGATCTTCATATAAAAAAATACATAATGTTTTAAATAAAAATGTGATATATTATTACGATTCTTATAAATTTGATTTGCCAGATGATAAAAGGCATTATTCTTTTTATTCTATTTTAAGCAGAAAAGATTTACTTAAAAACATTTTTATTCTGCCAATTGCAACAATTATTTTATTTAGGAAGACTTTCATTACGAGTAAAAAAATATTAGGATTTAATGGTGCTGTTTTGTCAATGGATTTTTTTTCTAAAAGAATATCTCATTTTATTTTAATAAGTAAGATTTATTTAAAAATATTCAAGAATTCTAAATCTAAGATTTTTTATTCAGGAGAAAGAGAATCACGCTATGGTGTAATAGCAATGAAACTCAGAGATAAGAGTAAAATAAAAGCCGTTTGTATTCCACATGGGATGGCTTATGCATATCGGTTTCCTTTAGGTGTTTTTGGTGATTTATTCTATTCTACTTCTGAAAATGAAGCGGAATTTTTATCAAAACAATATATAACTAAGGAATTTGTTTTTGACCGTAAAGTAGTTAGTAAAATGTTTTCTTATAATAAAAAAAACGAGAGCAAAAAAGTAATCTTTTTTACAGAACCACGAAAGGTTAAAATAAACATCGATATAATTAAGGTTTTAATTGAATCAGTTAAAGGTATTAAAATAAAGTTACATCCGGCTGATGAATATAGTAATTATTCACAATTTAAGGATATTGAATTTGTAGATGATTTTGCTGATTCAATATCAGGAAATATTTGTCTTGCACGAAAATCTACTATACTAATTGAAGCTTTATATAACAAGTCTACACCAGTAGCAATTCTTTTTGATAAGGATGATAAGTTTGATTTTGAAAACATGTTTCCTTCTCTTAGATCAAATGGTATAATTAAAGTTTACAATGACGTTCAACTTAAGGACGTATTAAATAAATATAATATATAATCGGATGTTTAAAAACAAAACCCTCTTAATAACTGGTGGAACCGGTTCCTTCGGAAACGCAGTACTAAATCGTTTCCTTGATACAGATATAAAAGAAATCCGAATCTTTTCTCGTGATGAAAAAAAACAGGACGATATGCGTCATAGGGTCCAAAACCCCAAGGTGAAGTTTTACATTGGAGATGTACGCGATAAAAGAAGTGTAGATGGTGCAATGATGGGGGTAGATTATGTTTTCCATGCAGCAGCTTTAAAACAAGTACCTTCTTGTGAGTTTTTTCCAATCCAAGCTGTACGCACTAATGTATTGGGAACAGAAAATGTATTGGATTCTGCCATTGCTCATGGTGTGAAAAATGTAGTTGTTTTAAGTACCGATAAGGCTTGCTATCCTATAAATGCCATGGGAATCAGTAAAGCCATGATGGAAAAGGTTGCCATTGCAAAAGGGCGTGCACTTGGTAAAGGTGCAACAACAACCATTTGCTGTACTCGTTATGGTAATGTAATGGCTTCAAGGGGTTCTGTTATTCCTTTATTTGCTGAACAACTTAAGCAAGGTAAAGACCTTACGGTTACTGATCCCAATATGTCGCGCTTCATGATGACTCTTGATGATGCTGTGGATTTGGTAATTTATGCATGGGAACATGGGGAAAATGGTGATCTTTTTGTTCAAAAAGCTCCCGCAGCAACTCTTGATACTCTTGCAAATACATTAATTTCAATGTATAAATCAACAAGTAAAATAGGTGTTATTGGAACTCGTCATGGAGAGAAACTCTATGAAACACTTGTTACTCGCGAGGAGATGGCTAAAAGCGAGGATATGGGTTATTATTACCGTATTCCTTGCGACGACAGAGATTTAAACTATGATAAGTATTTTGCTGAAGGGGAAGAAAAGGTTTCCAAAATTGAAGATTACCACTCACATAATACCAAGCGTTTAGATATAGAAGGCATGAAACAACTTTTATTGAAACTTGATTTCATTACAAAGGATTTAAAAGGCTAAAATAGAATGTCGGACATTGAATTAGTTGAGGGTGAAATTTTCGTTGATGAAAGAGGTAAAATAAATTCACTTAATAATTTTGCCTTCGATGACGTACAACGTATTTATTTTATTCATCATCCTGACACTGATGTTGTTCGTGCCTGGCAGGGTCATCAAAATGAAACAAATTACTTTTATGTAACAAAAGGTTCTTTTATCGTCAAATGGATTGAAATAGATAATTTTGACCATCCTTCAAAGGATCTCATAGTACAGTCAAAAATACTAACCGATCAACAAAGTGAAGTATTGACTATTCCTGAGGGACACGCCAATGGTTTTAAAGCACTGGAGCCTGATTCTATAGTCCTCGTTTTTTCCGACATGACACTCGAAGATTCAAAATCAGACAACTACCGCTGGGAACATGATTATTTTAATGTAAATTGGAATATAGAATTAATTGACGGTCAATAACTCATCAACCTTCACTAATCACTAATCACAAATGACCAATCACAAATCACCAATCACCATCGGAATAACAGGCCAAGCCGGTTTTGTTGGTACTCATTTATATAATACTTTGGGCTTACATCCTGAAGCCTTTGAGCGTATTCCTTTTGAAGATGCATATTTTAAGGATGCAGAAAAATTAAAATATTTTGTGTCTCAATGCGATGCTATCGTTCATCTTGCAGCCATGAATCGACACAACGATCCGGAAGTTATTTACAAAACAAACATTGATCTGGTAAAACAACTTATTGATGCCTGCGAATCAACCAATTCAACTCCACATATCTTATTTTCTTCCAGTACTCAGGAAGAACGCAATAATCTTTATGGTAAATCAAAGAAAGATGGACGTGAATTATTTGAACAATGGGCAGATAGAAACAAAGCTAAATTTACCGGATTTATTATACCTAATGTTTTCGGTCCTTTTGGTCATCCATATTACAATTCCGTTGTAGCCACCTTCTGTCACCAACTCACTCACAATGAAATACCAAAAATAGAAGTTGACGGTGAAATAAAACTTATTTACGTTGGTGAACTTGTACAAAAAATCATACAACACATTACAGATTACCAATCACCAATCACCAATCACAAAGTCCCTCACACCTCAGAAATAAAAGTTTCAGCACTTTTAAAACTGATAGAGGATTATAAAAACAATTACTTCAAAAAAGGCGAAATCCCTGATTTAAATACTTCTTTTAAGAAAAATCTTTGGAATACTTTCCTATGTTACCTTAACCATACTTCATTCTTCCCATTTCATCTAAAACTAAACACAGACAATCGTGGTAGTTTTGTGGAAACAGTAAAATTAAACAGCGGAGGTCAGATTTCTTTCTCAACAACAGTTCCAGGAATTACAAGAGGAAATCATTATCATACTTGCAAAGCAGAACGTTTTGCTGTAATAAAAGGCAAAGCAAGAATTCAATTACGAAAAATTGGAACAGAAGAAGTACTAAGTTTTGAATTGGATGGAAACTCACCATCTTTTGTTGATATACCAATTTGGTACACGCATAACATCACAAATATTGGTGATGAAGAATTGTTTACTATTTTTTGGATTAATGAACATTTTAATGCTAATGATACTGATACGTATTTTGAAAAGGTTTGAATAGTGAATAGTGAATAGTAATTGGTAATTAGTAAATAATGGTAAGAACTCACAAAGATCTGGAAGTTTGGAAAAAAGCTATTGAATTTGTGACTGCTTCATTTCCTAAATCTGAGTTATATGGTTTAATATCTCAAATTCGCAGAGCTGCCGTTTCTATTCCCTCAAATATTGCTGAAGGAGCAACACGTAATCACAAAAAAGAATTCAAACAATTTTTATTTATATCTTTATCAAGTGCAGCAGAAATTGACACGCAATTAATTATTGCTGGTAATTTAGGTTTTATAGAAAAACAAAAAGTAGTAATAATTCAATCTGAATTGACTACAATTTCTAAAATGATTCAAGGCCTAATTAAATCACTAATAACCAAGACACTAATCACCAATAACAAATCACCAATAACAAATCACCAATAACAAATCACTAATGACCAATCACCAATCACCAATCAAAAAATTAAAAGTATTAACTGTTGTAGGAACAAGACCCGAAATAATTCGCCTATCCTGCGTCCTCCAAAAGCTGGATAAATCCGAAGCTATTGAACATATATTAGTTCACACAGGACAAAACTACGATTACGAACTAAATGAAGTATTCTTCGAAGACTTAGGGTTACGTAAACCTGATTATTTTTTAAATTCAGCCGGTGGTAACGCAACAACAACAGCAGGAAAAATATTAATAAATATAGACCCTGTTCTAGAAAAAGTTAATCCTGATGCCTTTTTAGTACTAGGGGATACAAATTCTTGCCTTTGTGCCATTGCAGCAAAAAAACGTCATATCCCTATCTTCCACATGGAAGCTGGTAACCGTTGTTTCGACCAAAGAGTACCAGAAGAAAGCAATAGAAAAATTGTTGACCATATTTCGGATATAAATATGACTTATAGCTCTATTGCGAGAGAATATTTATTACGAGAAGGCCTGCCAGCTGATAGAATTATAAAAACAGGCAGTCCAATGTACGAAGTACTAAACCAATATCTGCCAAAAATTAAAGCTTCAAATATTCTGGAAAAATTAAATCTGGAAAAAGGCAAATACTTTGTAGTATCAGCACACAGAGAAGAAAACATTAATTCCGACAATTTTGAAAAATTAATAGTCTCGCTAAATCATATTGCTGAAATATACCAATTACCTATAATTGTTTCAACACATCCACGTACACGCAAACGCTTGGAAGAACTTAAAAATAACAAATCATTATTCACCAATCAATTTATTCAATTTATGAAACCCATGGGTTTCCACGACTACAACCACTTACAAATGAATGCCAAAGCAGTACTTTCCGATAGCGGAACCATTAGCGAAGAATCCAGCATACTAAACTTTAGAGCCTTAAACATTCGCGAAGCACACGAACGCCCTGAAGCAATGGAAGAAGCCTCTGTTATGATGGTGGGCCTTAACTCTGGAAGAATAATGCAAGGTCTAACAGAACTACAAAATCAAAATCTAGAGAACAGAAACTTCAGACCAGTATATGATTATTCTATGCCTAATGTTAGTGATAAGGTTGTGAGAATAGTTATTTCTTATACAGACTACATAAAAAGAACTGTTTGGGATGTTTAGTGAAAGTACAAAGCAAAAATAATACGGTTTAAATAATAGAAACTTTTTTACTCTAAAATTTACTAATATGTATAATGTTTCAGATGAAGTATTTAGTATGATTTTAAGCTATACCAATTTTGTTAAAAGAGTTGTCAGGATTAAATAAAATGAGTAAACCAATTCTTATAATTAGTGAAGTCTTTTTCCCAGAAGACTCACTTATTAATGATCTTGCATTTGTTTGGAAGGAAAAAGGTTATGATGTTCATGTACTAACAAGAAATCCATCCTATCCTTATGGTAAAGTATTTAATGGATATAAAAATAAATGGTTCCAAAAGGAATTATTAAATGGTATATTAATTTATAGAGTTAAGGTAATTGAAGGGTACAAAGAAAGCCAATTAATAAAAGTGGTAAATTATATTGTAAATATGATTATTGCTTCAATCTGGATTATCTTTAATTCAAAAAAATACAAAATTATATTTATACATCATACTGGTCCTCTTACTTTTTCTGTTTCAGGTTCAATTGCATCACGTTTGTATAAAAATAGAACAAGTATTTGGACTATGGATGTTTGGCCTGATTCAGTTTATGCTTACGGATTAGCAAAAAAACGATGGCTTTCATATCTTCTAGAAAAATTCGTAGGTTTCGTATACAATGGTATTGATAATATTATTGTAACCTCTCCAGGATTTTCTAATTCCGTTAAAAAATATTCAAAAAACAAAAATGTATTTGTTATTCCTCAATGGTCAATTACAAATTTTGGATCAGAGTCTAGTATTGTTCTTCCAGGTAAATTTAATTTTGTATTTGCTGGTAATATTGGTAAAGCTCAAAATTTAGAAAATGTTGTCTTGGGCTTTTCTAAATCAAAACTTGCAATAAAAAATAATGATGTTTACTTAAGTATTGTTGGAGATGGATCATCTTTCGAAAAGCTTAAATATTTAGTTCAGGAAAAAAGAATTAGGAATGTCAAATTTTGGGGTAGAAGACCTATGAAAGAAATGCCTTCTTTTTACAGTGCAACTAGTGTGTTGGTTATTTCTTTAGAAGATATTCCGATACTCAATAAGACAATTCCTGCTAAATTTCAATCTTATATTGCTGCAGGAAAACCTTTACTTGGTATCATAAATGGAGAAGTAAAGCGTTTAATTGAAGAAAATAATATTGGTTATGTTGCTAATCCTAATGATGTTATTGATATAGGAAAGACATTTGATAAATTTATTAATGCAGATGTAAATAAACTTAATCAATTTGCTAATAATGGTATAAAATTATCTCAGAATGAATTTTCAAGAAAAGTAAGTATAAATAAGCTATCAAATATTATTTTTGGAGATGATTGATCTGTTTTACAGTTTATTATAAGTCCATCTCTATGGGGCTTTTTTTTTATGTCTTATTCCGTATAAGCTATTACGCAGAGCTAAGCTGAGAAAATTAAAAAAAATCTTCGTGCTTTTTTGCGTCCCTTTGTATAATATTTCCCTTTGCCCCCCGAGAACCAGAATAATAAACCATTCACAAATCTCCGTATACCGTTTTTCAATACCTTAAAATGCTAAATGCTAAAGTCAACCATCAAAAACCAATCTAAATTTTTAGAAATAAGATTTAATTATACCAATTGAATTTCTAAATTGCTGAGAAATATTTTGAAATATTTTTTTCTTTGTCAAGGCAAATATTCTTTACATCCGTATGGACGGAAATAATATTTAACGCAGAG
>Ga0208902_1000193_pt1 | contig 37339 bp, 23 predicted proteins | sample AntAceMetag02UKH_FD_184767 | JGI IMG/M metagenome (GOLD analysis project Ga0208902, IMG submission 184767) | Saline lake microbial communities from Ace Lake, Antarctica - Antarctic Ace Lake Metagenome 02UKH (SPAdes) (version 2) | ecosystem: Environmental > Aquatic > Non-marine Saline and...
TTGACAACCACCTGCATCTCCAGCATGTCGGTTGTTATGTCACCGAATTCATGGAGAGGTGCTGCCTCAATCTGCCAGGATACTTCCCGTGCAAGATCACGGTCGGAGGCATAATCGCCTTCCAGATGGATCGTCATCGTCGGTGTTGACGGCGACTTCCGGGCATCCATGATCTCAATAAGACGCGGCAGACCAAGTGTTACGTTAATCTCGGCCACACCCGCGTAGTGGAAGGTTCGCATCGTCATCTGCGTACCAGGTTCGCCTATTGACTGAGCAGCCACAACCCCAACCGCCTCACAGGGCTGAATCCGGGTATACTCGTACTCATAAAGAATCTGAGTGAAGATGTCCTCAAACTGTTTTTTGGAGATGTTTTTTCCCTCAAGGAATCTCTTAAGATCAGACTTACTCTTCTCCGGAATCTCAGCAGCATCAATCTTCTTAATCATATCTGGCTTCATGATCAGACCACCTCCTCTTTGAGCACGTTTTCAACAATACCCTTGACATCGATCGGATCGCCGAAGCAGCTCCGTGACGGGTCAGTGCCATCCTCACCATACTCGAACTGAATAATTCGTCCGCCGGTGGTCCGCACAGTCTTGTCATAGGCCACCTTGAGATCCTGCAACGCGTTAATCATACGCCGCTGGAGATACCCGGACTGAGACGTTCGCACCGCAGTATCCACCAGACCTTCCCGACCACCAATCGCGTGGAAGAAGAATTCAGTCGGCGTCAGACCACTCTTGTAGGAGTTCTCAACAAACCCGTGGGCCTCAGCACCACGGTCACCCCTCTTGAAGTGAGGGAGGGTACGGCCTTCATATCCTCGGGTAATACGCTCACCACGCACTGCCTGCTGTCCGATACAACCGGCCATCTGCGTCAGGTTAAGCATCGAACCACGGGCACCAGAGACCGCCATCACAACAGCGCTGTTGGAAAGACCCAGGTGACGTCCGGCAATCTCACCGGTCTTATCACGGGCCTTGCCCAGCACCTGCATGATCTGCATCTCCAGCGTCTCCTCGACCGTCCGGCCGGGCATGGGCTCAAGCTGGTCATCCTCGTAAACCCTGATACGCCGGGTCACATCTACTTTTGCCGCTTTGAGAACATCTGCAATCTGACCATACTCGGACTTTGCGAGATCCTCATCGTCGATACCAAAGGAGAAACCATCATACATGATACCCCGAATCGAGAGCTTGGTCACATCGTCCACAAACTGTGCACCACGGGCCAGGTTGTCCTGCCGCACAATCCGTTGCAGGATGGTCCCGTCAAAGGCTCCGATAGACTTCTTATCGATAGTGCCGGTGATGAGCTGACCGTCTTTTATCTGAACAAACGCATCACGTTCACAGAGTTCACGTTTACATTCCTTGCAGTTGATGCAGGAACTGGCCCGGTAAACCATATTGAGCGAATCCGGCAGAATCATCGAGAATATCTGTTTGTTCGACCAGTATTTGATGCCGTCCTCAACCTTTCCAGGCGTTGGCATATGCTCAGGCGCGCTGTGCTTTAACAGATACAGCGCATCCTTCTTGGTAAACCAGCGCAGCGTGTGAGTTAACAGGAAGATACCGGAGATGTGATCGTGAATACCACCAATGATTGGTCCGCCAAAACGGGGTGACATGATATTCTCCTGCACCGAACAAAGCATTTTGGCCTCACCCCGTGCTTCCTCAGTCTGCGGCACATGCAGGTTCATCTCATCACCATCGAAATCTGCGTTATACGGCGGACAGACAGCTGGATTCAGCCGGAATGTCTTGCCGTCCATCAGAATGACACGGTGGGCCATGATACTCATCCGGTGCAGCGAGGGCTGACGGTTGAAGAGTACAATATCACCATTCCGGAGCTGTCGGTCCACGCTCCACCCAGGTTCAATCATCTCAGCGACCGTCTCCCGGGTCTCTTCATTCAGGCGCACACGCCGTTTGTCAGGCCGGATTACGTAGTTCGCACCACAGGGGCTGTCAATGTATGGACGAATCGGACCGTTCAGCACAATCTGACGTACTTCATCGAGATTGAACTTCGTTACCTGCACCGGCACACTCATCTCGTTGGCAATCGCGAGTGGAAGACCCACTTCACCAATCGAGAGATACGGATCCGGTGAGATAACAGTACGGGCCGAGAAGTTCACACGCTTTCCGGAAAGAGATCCACGGAACCGTCCGTCCTTTCCTTTCAGACGCTGTGATATTGTCTTTAACGGACGACCACTGCGGTGTCGGGCAGGCGGACAGCCGGCGACCTCGTTATCCATATAGGTCGTCAGATGGTACTGCAGCAGTTCCCAGAGATCCTCAATAATCAGCTGGGGTGCTCCGGCGTCCTGATTCTCCTTAAACCGCTGGTTGATACGGATGATATCCACCAGCTTGTGCGTTAAGTCATCCTCAGAACGCTGACCGTTCTCAAGGATAATTGACGGACGCATCGTCACCGGTGGCACCGGAAGAACAGTAAGGCAGGTCCATTCCGGTCGTGCAACGTCAGGGGCCAGGCCAAAGAGTCTCAGATCCTCGTCCGGGATCTTCTCAAGGCGTGAACGGATATCCGCCGGAGTCAGACGGTGATCCTGCTTCTTCCCGTCTTCAGTCCAGACCTCAGAAAAGGTCGTGGGTTTTTCGAAGTTGACCTTGTGCTGCTGCTCACCACAGTATGGGCAGACCCGCTCTTTTTTGATATCTTTCTCGGTGATCAGCTGACCAAAGCGTTCATTCTCCGGTCCGAGTGTCTTCTGAATCTCCTCAGGTGAGAGAAGAATCTTACCGCAACCCCGGCAGGTGACCCGCAGTAGTTTCCGAATCAGCCGGGTATAGCCAACATGAATCACGGGCTTGGCGAGTTCAATATGGCCAAAATGGCCGGGGCAGTCTGCCGCTTTGTTATCACAGGTCTTACAGCGAAGACCCGGGTCAATAACACCGAGGTGGAGATCCATCAGACCCTGAGGGTAGGGGAACCCGTCATCATCATAGGTATCGGCCCAGATGATCTTACGTACACTCATCTTGCGGATCTCTTTGGGCGAAAGAAGCCCGAATTCGATCCTGCCAACACGTTTAGGACTTGTCATATTCCTTTACCTCCTGCTATTATACCTGATCCTCAAGGCGCATTCTCGGGGCTATTCCCATACTCTTCAGCTCATCAAGGAGCAGCTTGAAGGCATAACTCATCTCAACCAGATATATATCCGTCTCAGCACCACAGCCAAGACAGCGCGTAACATTGCGCTTCCGGTCGAGGAATGCGATCATACCACAGTGGGCACAGACATACTGCTCGACCTTATCAGACTCGTCAAGAAGACGTTCTTTAAGGGCCATTGCCGCACCGTGACCGATCATCACATCACGCTCCATCTCACCAAACCGAAGACCACCCTCACGGGCACGTCCTTCGGTCGGCTGACGGGTTAAGACCTGCACCGGTCCACGTGAACGGGCGTGCATCTTACTCGATACCATGTGGTAAAGCTTCTGATAGTAGATAACACCAACATAGATCTCGGCCTTAAACTGCCGGCCGGTGATACCATCATACATCACTTCACGGCCGTTGTGAGCAAATCCGTGAGCCTTTAAGGAGGCACGAAGGTCTGCTTCAGATTCTCCTCTGAAAGCTGTCGCATCGATACGCCGTCCTTCCAGAGACCCGACCTTACCGCCCAGCATCTCAAGCATATGACCGACAGTCATACGCGACGGGATAGCGTGAGGGTTGATGATGAGGTCCGGTGCGAGACCGTTTCCGGTAAAGGGCATGTCCTCCTGCGGAACAATCAGCCCGACGACACCTTTCTGACCGTGACGTGACGCAAACTTGTCGCCAACCTCAGGAATACGGAGATCACGGGTGCGGACCTTCACAAGACGAGAACTGTTCTCACCTTCAGTCACAATAACTGTGTCAACTATTCCGTGTTCGTTCGACCGCATGGTTACTGAGGTATCACGGCGCTTCTCAACGGCAATCAGCTCACCGGTTGGTTCCTCAAGGAACCGTGGGGGTGACGTCTTACCGATGATAACGTCCTTCGCTCTGACCTCAGTCTCCGGGTTGATGACACCATCCGAATCCAGATTCTGGTAGTGTTCTACCCCATGGACACCGGCGACCTCTTCGTCAGGCACCTGAATCTTATCGACCTGGCCACCTGGATAGCGGCGCTCTTCACCGTCATAGGTTCTGAAGAAGTGAGAGCGTCCGACACCACGCTCAATAGCTGCCTTGTTGAAGATGAGCGCATCCTCAATATTGAATCCCTCGTATGAGATGATAGCGACGACCAGATTCTGGCCAGCCGGGCGGTCATCGGAACCGATAACCGTCGCAGTCTGCGTGTGCACCAGCGGTTTCTGGGAATAGTGGAGCAGATTGGCACGCGTATCAGGGCGCAGCTTCATATTCGAGCTTGCAAACCCAAGTGCCTGTTTGATCATACCGGCACCCATTGTGACACGCGGACTGGCGTTGTGCTCCGGGAACGGAACATGTGCTGCCCCGATACCCAGCATCAGCGACGGATCAACCTCAAGATGAGTGTGATCAGGAGTCAGATCCTCAGGGTTTATCGCAATGAGCAGATCTTCCTCTTCCTCCGCATCAATAAACTCAATGAGACCCCGTGTCACGAGGCTCATAAAGTCAATGTCGCCGATCTTCAGCCGGTCCGTATCTTCTCCGGTAACCTGCGGTTTTCCTTTTTCACAGACAATCAGCGGCCTTCTGGCACGCCCACGATCTGTGTGAACGATAACATCGCCGTTAAACTCCTTGTGGGAGATGTTGACCTCAGATGAGATTTCACCTTTACGGCGGCGGCGGCGCATCTCTGCGACCAGAGGTTTTGGGTCTTCGATCAGCCCAATCAGTGCGCCATCAATAAATACACGTGATTTTCGGTGAATACCTGTTCCTTCGCTCATAGATGCTCCCGTTTGAGTTCTTCAACACCGAGGTCATAGAGTGCTTTGATAATTTTCGGCTGGTCATTCACACCTTTGCTGATCTCCACTTCCTGGGCGAAATTCTTCACCAGACCACAATTCGGACCTTCCGGGGTTTCACTCGGACAGATCCGGCCCCACTGTGTAGGGTGCAGATCACGGGCCTCGAAATGAGGTTGTGACCGCGAGAGTGGCGAGATGACACGCCGAAGGTGAGAAACCACCGACATGTGATCGGTCCGGTCCATCAGCTGTGAGACACCGGTCCGTCCGCCAACCCAGTTTCCGGTCGCGAGTGGATGGAGCAGGCGTTCAGTGAGTACGTCAGCACGGACAACCGTCTGAATCGAGAGATCACGGTGACGCATCGAAGCACGCTCAAGCTGGTACTTGACATCACGGGTCAGGCGGTTTAAGGAGATACGGAAGAGATCCTCCATTAAATCTCCTGCCAGCTTCAGGCGTTTGTTTGCGTAGTGATCCTTGTCATCGATCTTGCGCCGGTCGAGCACCAGATCAAAACAGGACTCAGCCATCCGGCCAAGGAAGTGGGCCTTTGCGAGGCGCACACTTGCGACCCGTGAGGCATAGAGAGGATCTTCCTCACTGAGGCCTTTGGGCATGAGTTCATTGAGGTGCGGCAGCAGATAGCTATCCAGCACGAACTCAGCTCTCTTGCGCTGGTAATCCTTCGTCTGGTTCGGTGCGAGTTTCTTACCCACATACATAATGCCATCGTCGACATCAGCGCAGTCAGTCTCTTCGAGATTCTGCATCAGGTACGGAAGGACATCCTCATCGGTGGAGACAGCCTGGACTACTTCTTCATCAGAAGCCAGACCCAGCGCCCGCATCAGGTCAACAAAGCTCAGGTGACCGGCAACGGACGGGAATGAAACCTCCAGGAGGTTTTTACGGTTGCGCTCAACGATGACAAGAGCACGATATCCACGATACTGTGAGAACACTTTTGCGACATAGATACGTTCGTTATACCGCACAGTGTACTCGGTCATAATCTTGTTTGAGGCAAGATCCTCGAGGGTCATCAGCACACGCTCTGAACCGTTGACGATGAAATACCCGCCTGGGTCATGCGAGTCTTCGCCAAAGCGAATACGCTGATCATCACTAAGGCCGCACAGGTTACAAACCTGAGAACCAATCATAACCGGCAGCTGGCCAATGGTAGCGACCTCGGGCTCGTGGCGCTCCTCACCCTGCACCAGCGTCATCTCAAGCTGAATTGGTGCATAGTAGGTAAGGTTGCGAAGGCGTGCCTCACTGGGGAACAGATTGGACGTTGAACCGTCAGCTTCACGGACTGTCGGTTTCTTGACGGTAATTTTGCCAAGCTCTACCCAGACAGGTTCGTTATTCTTTCCCCGGCTTGCAATATCGGTCTCGATGACTTTCTGTTCATCGACAACCTTCTGCAGATTGTAGTCAAGGAAATGGTTGTACGAGTCCAGTTGATGGCGGGCTACGTGTTCCCGCGAGAAATACGATTTTGAAAGAACTTTTCGATCTAACAGAGATATCACCTCTGAATCTACTTTTTCGGACGCTTTACAACATACCGGTAGCTTTCAGCACGCCCGGCAGTCTGACTTTTACGGATAATGCGAACCACATCGCCCATCTTTGCCTCGACCTGCACGACAGCGGGGTCGTCATGATAGATCTTTGGCAAATGGTCAAAGGTGATCTGGTATTTATTGAGAAGTGTGTCAATCTCATCCGAAGTCATAATTACATGCTCCGGAACCATGACATGATTTAAAACATTAATAGCGGTGCTCATCTCCTGCCCTTGTGGTAATAGGTTTGGTTAGTTGGGAATCCCTCATTTTTAGATTTCATTACAAAAAATCGCAACACGGCCACTTGAGGTATCGTGGCAACGGGCCCGGAGGGATTTGAACCCCCGACCACCTGGTTAAAAGCCAAGCGCTCTGCCTAACTGAGCTACAGGCCCCTTCTCACCTTACTTCAAGGCAAGGTAACAATAATATTAGTCACTCATCTAAGTTAAACTTGTTTGTCACATATAAAGTACCAAATGCCAATTTGATCCTCTTTACCAAACCAACGCGCCGGGAACAAGCCAAAATGATTCAAAAAAAAGAGCCACAGGCAGGAAAAATATTTTATCTAGATTCGGATTAGGCAATCATCGTTTTCAGTTCTTTGAGCCGCTGATCCTGCAGCGTTATGCTCTCCTCGATGTTATCGATGGCTTTAACGATGTTTTTGCTGATTGTAAGATCTGTCCCGTCCACCCGATAGGTTGAAGAAAGCAGGTGGAGCAGACGCCGGGAGACATCCACACTGGTTGAGAGGTGTTCATATTCCTCGATGAGTTCTGCATCAAGACCCTTCTCACGGGCTTTTTTGATGCCTTCGGCGATCGTTTCCCGGCGGGATAGCACATAATCCACGGCTTCATAAAGCTGCTTGTGGGTCGTGGGTTTCATGATATAGTCCTCAATGAGTGACCCATACTGCTGGGCCTCTTTAGGATTGAGCTGTTTTGCCGTCAGCATCATCACCGGGATCTCAGTGAACTCAGGATTCTCTTTAATGGCCGTCAGAGTCGACCATCCATCCCTGGGCTCCATCATAATATCAAGAAGAATCAGGTCCGGACGCGCCGATTTCAACACTTCAAGCGCCTCATCACCCCCATAGGCAGAAAGTGTTTCATACCCATGGCGCTGCAACATCGCCACGAACACGTCAACAATCATCGTGCTGTCGTCAACAATCAATATTGTGCTCATGTTCTGATCCATCCCCCTGTAGGTAAATATATATACTCAACTGTATGCATTAAATATATTGTAATAGGGACAGAAAGCCACTCCCATTCTATCACCCAAACCACCATATCGAAAGTTTTAGTCTCAATTTAGTCTATTTTCAATCTTTTTTCAGTCATGTTTTCGCCGCTCAGACCCCACCCACTACCGGCAGGTACACCATGATCGTAATACCGATATACAGCAGCAGAAACAGGTTGAGCAGAATATAACGTCGCCGGAAAAACAGCCCGATAATCATCGGCGTGAGAAACCCAACAATATAGCCAATGAAATGACCAGGACCAAAGACCAGATACCCATCCTGCGTCGTTACAATCCCGAGAGAAAGGCCAAAGAGCATCAGGAAGATGATGACTACCGAGAGCAGGATGACAAGCAGGAAGACTCCCCCCTTTCCTGCAATCGTGTAAGACCTAATCTTTTTGAAGGGCAGGTAGAGGAAGTTTGAGTAGAGACTCCGGGCAACAGAATAGGCCGCATAGCCCAGGAATGCTGAGGTAATGCCTGAAAAACCCTGAATGAGTAACGCCTCAGTTGAGCCGATGGTCAGAAACGTGGCAAACGAGACGAGGAACGGCAGCACGAAGAGAAAGACCAGCGAAGAATACAAAAAAACGTTCTTCTTTCCCTCGATAAAGAAGATGATGGTCACCGAGAAGAGATAGATAATGACGTTCTCTGACAGGTGCTGCATCGATGCGTGGCTGAAATTCATGAGAAAGACGGCATAGAACGTGGGCTCGGCAGTATTCAGAACGAGCTGGCTCTGAAGTTCAGTCGAGAGCAGAGTGAGCGAGAGCAGAACGGCCGGGATAAGAAAATAGTAGAACAACCAGTGGTGCGGGCGCCATTCCTGCACATAAAAAGCAATCTGGTCCAGAAATCCTTTCGCGTTGGTATGCACATCCTCGCCAAACGAGGCAGTCAGAGCAGGAAGAGGCTCTGCGCTTCGCCGCTTCCGGTCAATGGCGTCCATTACTACAAAAAGGTATCAGCATAAGATAAGAGTGTCGGATGCAGCCCATCCCTCTCTACATGAAAATGCCACTGTTTTTTCGAAATATGAATATACTTTCAATAGAGAGATCTATCAAACCCTTCCGGAGCTGGCACCTGTGAATTCGACAATATCTGTGCTGTTAGTAGACGACGAACCGGCTTTTATTGAGGCAGAACGCATCTTTTTTGATCGTACAGGTAATTTTACCTGCGACATTGCCTACACAGCGATTGAAGCGCTTGCCAAGCTCGAACGCCAGACCTATGACGTTATTATCTCGGATTATGATATGCCGGAAATGGACGGCATTGTTTTTCTAAAGGCTGTTAAAAAGCGTTTCCCGGACATTCCCTTCATCATCTTTACCGGGCGGGGCCGGGAAGAAGTGGTCATTGAGGCCCTCAACAACGGGGCGGAATACTATCTGCAGAAAGGTGGCGATGCGAAGTCACAGTTTACTGAACTTATCTCAAAGGTGCAGCACATTGTCGAACGGCGGATGACCGAGCATGCCCTCGAACAAAGCGAGGAGCGCTATGCTCTGCTGGTCGATATGTCGCCTGATATGATTGCGATTTATAAAGAGGACACGGTGCTCTACATCAACCCGGTGGGACTTACGATGCTGGGATGCAGCAACGCAGAAGAGTTTTATTCCCGTCCGTTTTCTGCGTATTTTCACAAAAAAGACCGGGACTTTCTGAAGACAGCACTGCACCATGTAGAGGAACTTAGTGAGAAGACCGGAAATATCGAGTGCACGTTTACCCGCCTTGACAGCACCGCATTCGATGCGGAGTTTGGACCGGTGCAGATCTACTACCGGGGCGAACGGGCGGTTCTTCTGATGGTGCGTGATATTACCGAGCGCCGGAAAGCTGAGCGTGAGTTACGTATCAGGGATACGGCTATTGAGCACGCCATTAATCCGATTATTCTGACAGATACCAGCGGCATTCTGACCTATGCAAACCGGGCGTTCCCCCAGGTCTGGGGCATTACTTCTTCGAATCAGGTGTTGGGGCGGCACATCGGTGAATTCTGTGACCTTGGGCTTACGGCCGGGAATCCTCTGGAAGGACTGGCAGACCGACAGGGTGAGGTAGTAACAGCACGACAGGCTGACGGCACCAGATTTTATGTGCGGATTGTTACGACGCCAGTGTATGGAAAAGATGCAAAGCCCTTCTGTTTTATGGCATCCTTTGAGGATGTGACCGAGGAGCGCCACCTGCGTGAACGTGAAAACGAGGCACTCTCACTGATTGAGGAAAATATAACCGGCATTGCGGTGATCAACGACGAGATCCGCAATCCGCTGACGGTGATTATGGCCTACGCTGGTATGATTGAGACGCCGGAAGGAGAAATTATCGAGCAGCAGGTGGAAGAGATTGAGACTCTGATTCACCGGATTGACAGGGGCTGGATTCTGTCTGATACGATGAAGGAATTCCTAAAGGAAAGGACTGAGAAGGAGTAGGGGTATTCAGGGCTGGGAATCTGCGTACCATGATACCCAGGCCCTGAATCGGCACCAGAGCACCTTTTCCGGTTGACAGCTCGTTCTTCTGAGCCATTATATAATAGAGGTTCTTGATTGTTTCATGATGAGAGTCAATCTCACGGGCATACCTCCACCCTTCCCCCATAGACCTCAACCACATGCCGTATCGTCTTTACAAACGCCACTCCCCGCAGGTCCTCATTCTCACGAATCAACCCCAGTTCATACACCGCAATCCACTTCAGCACATCACCGCCGCCCTCACTTCCCCGGTGAAAACAATACCACTGATCCTTCAACGCATCAACATTCAGATTCCCTCCCGTCAAGGAACCATACACCGGGTGCACCACAAGCCCGGCACCGCCGGTAAAATACGTAATCGGCGGAAGGAGCGCCTTCACCCTGCCAACACCCGGCAGATTCGGCCGGCGGTTCTCCGAAAGGGGCTTGCGTGACCGTGCCGCCCGCTCCCGGACAAGATCATGGCGAAGAGCACCGGCAACCGAGCGCACCGCTGCAGCCTGGCGTTCTTCTGCTATCGGATGATCCTCCACCGACACCGCCGCCGGGAACAGATCGCCAGGATCACCACCGGTCCGGATAAAATCATTCAGATCCACCTTATCCACCCCCACCGGACGGGGCAGCGTGCACAGATACGGCGAGAGTCCGGCACGGGCGAGGACCAGACCTGTATCCACCGCTCCCTTTAGACCCGCGTCGTTCTCCTCATTATCCATTATCAGATAGATGGCCGACGCCTTCGTACAGAGTTTCGTCATCTCCGTGACCCGTTCCTGCTTAAACCGCACCGTTACCGGAGAAATAGCTGCATAGCCTGCCTGATGCGTTATCAGAGCATCCGTTATTCCCTCTGTAATAATCAACGGTTTGCCCGCAACAACCGTATCAGCACCGTAGATTGGCTCCTGAATAGCACCATCCATCCGGCGCTGCTTTATGTATTTCCCGGCCAGTGTATCGGTCGTCTGCTCCGTTTTCCGGCCGATGAAATACGCGACCTGACCCGCTGAAATATACGGAAACATAATCCGCCCACGCCACAGAGCAACCGGTGTGCAGCCTGCCTCAAACGTAAGACCGGACCGCCGGATTTCCTCACCGGAAAAGCCCGCCTCCAGCAGGTGCAGGGAAAGGGCATACCGGTCTTTTGGAGCATAGCCAATACGTCCCGCCTGAATCGTCGTATCAGAAAATCCATAGCACTCATGCAGATGGGTCACGCACCAGTCCGGCAGACATGTCTGGAAATATGCCGCCGCTGCCTCCATAATCGTCATCAGATTACTCCTTCCAGTGCCGGCGCACGGGCAGCAGAAAGACCGTCCATAAAGACCAGCGCCTCACTCGCCCGGGTGCATCCGACGTAATAAATTCGGCGCTCCTCCGCCCGCATCTGGTCCATTTCCGTGTTCTGCAGGAAATAGTCCTTACGCCGTGACGGCAGATACCCCGTATGCAGAATCACCACCGGTGCCTCCAGACCCTTGGCAGCATGGATGGTATCCACCCGGATACTCCCCGGTATAATACGATTGTCCAACGACCGGATCAGGTTGTTTTGTATTCGTTCACTCAGACACAGCCCACGAATCAGCGGGATAGCAGGCCGGGGATCTTCAGAAGAAATACCAAAAAGCTCCAGAATATCCCCCAGAAACCAGTTCCCCCGAACCTTCAGATTGTTCAGAAGACGCCGCCGTTCGTTCTCTTCAAGTGCCGACGCCTTCAGCAGTTCTCTCATCTCTTCCGGGCTGGCGTCCCAGAGCACCGTATCCTTCCGGTAATCGTCAATACGCCGCAGAAGCCTGAGCAGAACCGGGATGTTTATCCGGGTGTTGTTGTCCACCACCCGCACGGTCTCCCATCCATAGGTTTTCCCCGGCGACAACCCGGTGTTCGGGATGCCCGCCCTACTCAGGGCGTTCGCCATTCGCCGCACATAGGTCGTGAACCGGGAGAGAACGAGCACCTCACCATACTGGCGATAGGCATTCTGAACCGAATGAACAAACTGCTCCGCATTGTGAGGATAAAATGCCGAGACGACCCCGCCCGGCCCACTGGGTTTCATATACGAGGGGGCACGAAGCACCGCATCGGCGACCCGCATAATCTCAGCCGGACAGCGACGGGAGACCGGCACTGTTCCCTGATCCACTGCCGGCGTTTGGGTCAGAAATGCGGGATCGGCTCCCAGAAAACCATAAATTGCCTGATTGGGATCGCCCGCGATGTAGATACGTTCAATTGTTGAATCGCACCAGGACCGAAAGAGCATATACTGAAGCGGACTGATATCCTGAAACTCATCCACCACCATGACACGGACATCCGGAAGAGCGTGATTGTCGATGGCAAGCCGGATGTAATCATCGTGCTCGTATAATCTCCGTTCTGTTTTGTACGTTTCCCATGCACGGATGACAGCAGGTACGTTGTGAACCGACGGGACGCCGGGAATACCGACGGCCTGCATAGCATACTGCCAGTGCTCAGGTTTCCATGAGTATTGCTGCCGGATATACCGGGCAATGGCAAAGATTTTGTTGCCGTCCGGCAGATGCTGCCATCGTGTGAACGTATCATCGGGGACAACCATCCCGGCGTTGGGGTTGTAGGCCAGGCGGTATTCATTGCAGAACGCCGAAAACGGTTCCGGGTTCTTTGTTTCCACAATAACATGCCTGCTGACATCCGGAATCAGCCCATACCGCAGACAGTCGGTCAGCGCCACACCGTGAATGGTCTTTACCCGGCGCTGGATATCTTTCACCTGAGCGTCCGGAAAGATAACCCCGATACGCGAACGAACATCATCACGCTGACTCCGGGTTGAGCTACAGAACATCAGATCAGAAAGATCAAGACCTTCGTCACGTTCCTTTGTGATGAAGTCGAGAAGGCAGTGGGTCTTCCCGGTGCCGGGTCCTGAGATACGTCGGTACACGGAGGCGGTCATCGCACACCTCCAATGAGGGGGCCGTATATACACGCGTGAAAGGAATAAAGGATGTTTTGAATCTGAATATTCCATTCAGAGAAGATGTCAGTCTCTATCCTGCTACCAGAATGTGTACCGGGTGTACCAACGTACGGGTGCAGAGCCTGAAACAAATCTGAGTTTATTCTGTGGAGTTTCTGGGATGAAACGGCTGGTATCATCACTTTGTACCATGGTTCAGGGTGATCGGGAACAGAAGCTCTGATCGGACACAGAGAATTTTTCCCCTCGCGCATGATAGAGGGCTGCTGAGCTTTTTCATCCGGAGGTTCTTCCGGTTTAGATAGCGCCATGTGATGTCGCCTCTGTTTTGAAGATGAAATCTTTCATCACTGGTGGCCGACCGGTTTCATCGATGTTAAAATCGACAAAATCCTTAGAGAACTGCCAGTATCGTTTCATGCCGGAGACATGTCTGAACCGTTTCTGAATCGACGGGCCAATGAGAACACCTTTTTTGAGAAGTTCTTTTGCCAGGTTCTCACGCTGTCGGTCTGCACCCTGTTCCCGCAAAAATTCCCGGATAAGGGTTGACGGGATCAGCACCCGTTTTTTGGCGGCGTCGTAATACCCATGCTTTGGGTCAGATACCTGATCCGGGTCGCTGTAGATCTGAGCGTTTCCGGCAAGGTAGTCGCCCAGGCTTTCGCTGAGAGTACCTATCTCCGTCTCCGGGTCCTGCGCAATCTTCTGACCGATCTCTTCCCAGTAGTTGCCAATCTCTTCCCAGTCGATACGGGTTGCACGAAGCCGCTCTCCAAAGGCGTTCCACCATTTGGTGTTGAGAACTGTGGGGTTGATACCGGCCATCTCTTCGGAGGTAAACTGAAGAGTTTTGCCGCTGATTCTGACCTCGGTCGTGGTGTGTTCGCCAAAATAGACCCGCACCCATTCTGTCTCTTCGATGATCCGGCTCACCACGGGACTCGTCAGGGCACGTTTCTGCTCCGGGTTCTGTTCCAGCGTCTCGTGAAGCTGCACACAGACGTTCCGGAATTTCGTCTGATAGATCTCTTTTTCCGGCCGGGTCTCGGGATCGAGCAGGTTGTGACTTGCCGAGATGATGTTCGCCTGAATCTTGGGTGAAAGCCAGGGAGCTGTTTTACAGGTCTCGATGTAGGCAGTCCTGTCATGGTCGAGAATTTTTACCTGATACCCGTCGTTTGTCCGGGCCAGCTGGAGAGAGATTGCACCAATAATCGGGATGGTGGGTTCACTCAACGGTTAGGCCTCCTTTGCCAGGATATACCCGGCATTTTTCTGATGGTTTTTGCTTACCATATAGCATAAAAGAGAGCTGGTGCCGATAAAGCTTCTGATTAGGGGTTTTTTCAGGAACGCGAGCCTTTGAGGGCGTTACAGCCGAAATCAGCCAGACTCTGGCGCCAGACTCAGATGAGACCGAGTAGATCGGAAGTGAACATTTGCAGGTTTCTACGACCCGGAGAAGACGGAGAAGAACCTCTCTGATTATCAGAAAAAAGGGAGTATGGGGGTGAACCGCTCCGGTTCTGCACCGTAAAACGCCATACCGGCAATCTTTACGGTCTAAATAGGGTGAAAGGAGAAATCTGGGGTTAATTAACCCTTACTTCTTCTAATTTTTCCGTCTCAGACCAACCAAGAGCAGCATGGCAGCGCCGAGAGCCATCACCGGCAGGAAAGCCGGAAGCGGGGTTGAGGCACCGCCACTACTTGGAGAGCCTGATGAGAGCACTGCGGTGGTCCCGATAAGATTGGACTTTGCTGAGAGCGTGCCTGAGCCAGCGTCAACACCGGTTGGAAGCACGTTCCAGACTTTTTTTGAGCTGTCCCAGACGGCGAGAGTGAGCATATTCGGGTTGTTCCCTGCCGCTGCGAGGTCTGCCGGCTGAAGCTGCACGGTAATGGTTGCTTCGTTCGACAACAGACCAGGAATACCGCTCACCTTAAATGAGGAAGCAGCAAGCGTGTAGCCCGCCGGGGTGCCATAGAGGCTACCCTGGTTCACGGGTCCCATGCTGGCGTTAATATCCGAGAAGACCGATCCCTGCGGGAAGGTCACGCTGTAGCGCCCGTCTGAGGAATAGATGGTTGTGGTCTCAGATTGTGATATGATAGCGCTTGTCGGCACGATCGGCGCCACATAGGCTGCTTCGACCGTGAAGGGCTGGGTTGTTTCGTCCAGCACGCGGCCATCGACTGAGACCTTGGAGTTCACGGTGTAGGAACCGACGGGAAGCTGGGCGCCGAGGTTTACGGTAAAGCCGACCTCGTTGCCGGGGATAATCGCTGCCTGTGACGGTCCGATGGAGAGTTGCGCCACCGGCTGACCGTTCGTGTCAAAGACCACCACGTCACATTTTGCATTATAGTAGTGGTGGTTGCCGGTGTTTGTGAACTTCGTCGTCAGCGGAATGGGCTGGCCGGGTTCCGGTGTGCCGGTCTCAACGCCGGTGATGGTGCCGGTCTCTACAATATTTGAGCCGGCGATGGTGATCATCTCAGGCACGGTAACAGCGGTGACAAAACCAAACTGTCCCTCACCCTGGGGTTTGGTGTGGACGTAGATGAGTGCATAGCGCCCGCCGTCGCCGGAGGCTGGCATCTGAATCGTGGCGGCCACGGTCTTTGACTCGCCGGGATTCAGATGAAACTCTGAGGCAGAGAGCGTGGTAAACGGCCGGGCCGAGTACGGACTGGTGTCCTCAGCAGCCGGGAGCGGCTGATAACTGCGGTCCATCCCCTGTCCGAAGCCCATGACTTCCACAAGCACGTCGATTGGTGCGTCGGTCGTGCGGGTCTTTATTTCCATCGTATGCACGGCGGTAGCGCCGGGTGCAAGGTCTTCCATGTATTTGGCGCCAACGACACGCAGGCCGGCGGTGGCCGGCGATATACAGACGAGAGCGATGAGTAAAACTGCTGCCACGATGATGAACGTGGTCAGCTGTTTATTGTGTATAGGGTTCCCCATATGGATCAATTAATAATAAGATTTATATGGTATTTAATAATTCATATTTACTTTTTGGGGTGTTGGAGATGTATAAGGTACGGGCGGTTTAATCAGAAAGAAGATAACATGAAACTGAGTGTCAGTAAACTGGTTGACAAACCGTTTTCCGGGTTGGCAAATAGATAAACTTGAACCGGTTTTCGACTTTGAGTTATAGGGGAACCCCGAATATTTATTCGTGAAGATATACGCCGGTGAATCCGGTGAATCCGGTGACCCTGGGTGTAGTGGCCGGTTGTCTCTGTACTTTGTCGATGCTTCAATGTCCGTAAGAGCATTATGAAGAAGAGCATTTAGCAGATCCCGGAACTTAAATCCCAAACTCTGGTTCAAATATAGGGATCAATATTCAATTTCGATGAATTACGGCTTATTTGCAGAAAAAAGACATATTCGCCCCAAAAATTAATTTATTTCTTCCTATCTTTTTTATGGAACATAAACTGGAGAAATCTCGTTGTATTGTTCCTGTTTATACTTAAAATTAATTTTATACAGAGATTGGATAATTATTCCCTAAAATACAACCGGAGTTTGGGTTAAATTCAATAATTTTTAACCCCCGATAAAGCGCCGGATATCCAGATGATTTGCAGAGCCAATATCTATATTGTCCCTTGGAAAGAATAAGCTCCATCCTTCCTACAGGAACAAAATTAGAGGATGTAAATTATCTTGTTGCTTCCCTTGTCTCAATGATCGTTCAGCACTACTGCCAGCCAGTCTGATTGTGATTGACCAGTCATTAAACGGTATTCAAAGAGAAGATTTTGCCGACTATCTTCTCTTCAGAATGTTTAATAGATCACAGAGAAAAGACAATCAAACGAGCGCCGGATATACGAAAACCAGTTAGAAAGATTTCAACTGAACTTCGGGAGCAATGTCTGTATTCTGGTCATAAATTTGCTGACAGAGGCATTCACGAACGTTACTTACACGGCGGTGAAACTAATTATTTAGGTATTGAACGGCAGATTATTATGGAGAGTTACTAAAGAAAACATTCTTTCAATTTCACTTTACTATAAGTGATTTATAGAACTTCTGGCGTGATCATAGGATTTTCGAAATCCTCAATCATAATTATGTGAATTTATTTTAGTTTTGCTTTCAGTATTAGCATTATTGATTAAAGATAAAATCTGACAAAAAAGAATAAATTGTTAAATTATGTATTTTCAGATATTAGTATTTTCCAGCGCTAAACTCAAGGACTATTGTATAGTCACCCACAAGATCATCATAGGTTACAGCCTGTTGAACCTCAATTGGGATATATACTCCATCCGTTTTTGCATGGGGGGCACCAACAAGACCGATACTCTTATCAGATCCAGTTACATCTGTTAAAACATCCATCGTCGCCGGGGTCCCAGAACCGATGGCATTCCAAACAGATACTGTTCTAATCTGAAGATTGGATGCAAGGATGGTTTCATTTAAGAAATTGTACATTTTTCCATCTGCTATATTAGTTTTCTCTCCTGTTTCAAATGCATTTTCCTTTACCTTCACATCCCAACTTCCAAAGTTTGAAAGCACCTCTAATGTGCCCACTCGAACTGGTGATGCAACCTCATTGGGATTGAAATCGAGTCTGTTGTAGGTTTCATCCTGATTATATTCAGTAGCTGAAGTTTCATTTTCAGCATCGACAGATAATTCAATCGCATGCTGCACACCAGCATTGATAGTCAATGTTCCATTGTCAGTCGGTGCTGCCATAACTCCCTGCGGCACAAACGCGAGTGCCACCAGGAGAACCAATACTCCAAGAATTCCTAATTTTTTCATTTTCAAAACCTCACTAATTTAGTGTTCTAACCAATACTCCTGTACGCTCATATATAAAACCATCTCAAATTATTGCAGGTAGGCATTGTCTTTAAATACTTGTTCAAATTTTCATATTTAAAGATTCGTAGATTGCCGATTTTCCACCCGACCCGGCACCCAAAAAAACCCAAATCCACCCGTTTTTCCCGGCCACCACCGGCCCGATCTCCGGCACATGCGGCACATCCCTCTCCCCGCCGCCACAAAAACAGGGCCGGAAGCTATCCACACCCGGCCCGGCAGCACGGACCAGCGCTCTCCCTACGCCCAACATCAATTACATCCGGCCCAGCAATGCAGGGTATCAGGTCAGGCCGGGACCAGGGTTTGTCTCTGACGGGTATACGGTTCCGAGGTCATCCCGTCGGTGATAATCCGGTTGTTCTTCTTTGTAAATTCCGGAATACGGCTATTTTTCAGGTAGTCTGAGAGCGCCACGTCATGAATGGTTCTGACCTGCCGGCGGATATTCTCTGAACTACTTGCCGGGAAGAATAGCGCAGTCCGGGAACAGAGATCATCACACGGTGACCGGGTAAAACTAAAAGATACAGAAGATGAAATGCAAAAATCTCAGATCGTTGCTATCACGTTCATACACAACACCGGTGAGCAGGGTATGGGTCTTTCCGGTGCCGGAACCGCTAAGATACCGGATTACTTCAGCAGTCCTGGGAAACGACCTCTGTCTGTACTGGGGTGTACCGGGGTCCGGGTACTAGGGCGGTACGGTTTTCTGAATATTTCCTTCAAAAGAAATACGCCTAATATCACGCGCGTAAGGAATTTTAATCCCTCTGGATTCACATTTGATCTCATTCCCAATTTCAGTACAGCGGATGTGTACCGGGTGTACTGGGTGTACCGGGGTATAGAACAAAGGGGTGGGGGACCCCCCCTTGTTTTACTCCCGTGCGGGCGGTACAGGAACAGGTCACTCCTTCGTCTGAAATGACTAAGTCCGGTCTGTCACAGTCCGGAACCGGCTTTTTTAGTCCGGCCCAACACCGAAATAGAGTGTAATCGAGTACCGCTCGGCCTGGAGCATGTCGTCCCAAGTCACCTCCTGCTGAGTGCCAAAGGGAATCGGAATATTTGTTATTGACTGGTTGCCACGAAGCAGCAGGAGCGGAGCATCATTCAGGTCAGGAAGACGAAGAGCCGTTTCAGGCTGCACATACTGAAACACCGGGTTATCATGATCCTGCAGGAAATAAAATGGATTCTGCATCTGGAGCGTCTGATCCCCAGAGGCGACCATATACCCATCATTTGACGAAGAAACCTGAAGCTGCCACGACGTATCATAATTTGACGAAACCACTACATTCAGATCAGATTCCGTCTGTGTAGAGTCAGCAATCTCCGGGGGTTCAACAGCTGTATTACCCAGAGAAACCACAGTTTTTATGCGGGTCGTCCCGTTCTCATCAGTATACGTTTCCTCCCGGATCTCAACATTCTCGTCATCCACCGGTTCCACATCCAGCCCAATCCCCTGCGCAATGCTCGCCGAGATGCGCAGTGTCGCCGTCGAATTTACCCCGGAATTATCCGCCGCCACCGGCAGGACCAGAACCGTCCAGCAACAGAGAAGAACCACCACAAGCACCGCCAATCGGACAGCGCGTGCCGGGTGTAATCCCCCACTCAGCAGACGCCAGCCACAGCTCATCTGTACCACACGCTTCGTTTTGCTGTTATCTTCTGCCGGTTTCATATTCATCGTCTCCTGTTCCGTTACCGTAAAGTATCCTGTCCCACTCTTCCTACGCTGCCGATGCCGTCAGACTCACAAAGATCTCATACACCCGATCCGACGGCAGAATCCGGTCGTCATAGGTCACATTCTGCCTAAGTCCCAGGTCCAGTTCCTGCGTCGCCGGGTTCGCCCAGCCCGTTTTCAACGTCTGGCCCGTATCCGAAAGGGACACAAACGGCCCGTCATCCAGATTCAGCTTCAGCGAATGTGACAGCACCGCCCCGTCCACGACAAACACACTACCATCGAACTCCGTCAGATGACCAGCCGAATCAGCAGGTTTCCCATATCGCATATCATCCTTCGCCTCAACCTGCCAGTTACAGTTCGCTGTTACTGCAAGCGTCACCGCATCTCTCTTCTCGTTTTCATTGCCGGATTTGATATCAAGCGCCCAGCCGGAAAGCGATCCATACACATCAACGCCCACTTCCGACGTGCCCCTAACAAATACGCCGGCATCATTCCGGATAAACGAGTCCCCGCCTGGACCCTTCACAGCCAGCGTCACCCGGTGATCACCCACACTATGATAGACATGCACCGGGTTCTTCTCGGTCGAGGTATGACCATCGCCGAACAGCCAGAGGTAATCGGATATCTCTCCCTTACTCGTGTCCGTAAACCGCACCACAAGCGGCGGGTCGCCGACAGTAGGCGTCGCCGTAAAGTTTGCCGTGGGAGCCGGTGGAACATGCAGAGCAAGCGCCACCAGCAAAAGCACCAAGACCACAACCAGACCGACGGCCAGCCAGCCGACCGTTCGTGGGTTCCATCCATCCATCTTTTTAATATTCATCTCTCACTCCACCTGTGATACTAGACCGTCGTCGCCGTAAAGGTTATGATCGTCCGGTATTGCTCACCGTCTGCCAGCACCGCATCATCATAGGTCACCCGCTGCTGGAGTTCAACCTGATAATCACCAGTATTGCTCCCCTGCCGAATCACCTGCTCATCACCGGTCAGGTCCACAAAGCTGCTTTGAGATTCACTCTTCACCTGCAACGGATCGCCCAGCACCACACCGTTATCATACACCGAACCATCATATCGTGTCAGATGCCCTTTGTTCGCCGGAATCTTTCCATAATCAGCCGAATCAACCGCCGTTACTTCCCAGGCCGTATTCGAGGTCACATTCATCGACACACTAGCCAGGTTCTCATTCTCAGACTGCACATCAAGTGGCCAGTCAGCCATTACCCCAATAGCAATCTCCACGAAATCAGCCGATTCCACCACAATATAGCCAACCTTTGTCTCGGTATCAGTGCCGTTATCACCGAAATATTGTGCCGCCTCGACCGTCAGTGAGACCGTGTAATCACCGGCGGACGTATAGTTGTGCACCGGGTTCTGGTCATGAGATGCCGCACTACCATCACCAAAGGTCCAGGTATAATATGGATCGTGATAGAAACCACCGACTACGGAATCATCCTCGAACGTCACCAGATAAGGAGCCAAACCGGACCGGTTGTTCGCAAAGAAATCGGCCTTGAGTTCAGAATGAATGATCGAGAGATAGTCAACCTTCGTCTCAGTATCACTCCCGCCCGGACCGGAGACAGTCAGAGTCACGGTATAGGTTCCTTCTGTATATATGTGAGACGGGTTCTGGTCGTTTGAAATGGCCGACCCGTCACCAAAGTTCCACGACCAGCTCGTCGGTACACCCACCGACTGATCCGTGAAATAGACCACCTGTGGTGATTCACCCTCAGTAGGCGATGCCGTAAACGCAGCATCGTAGCCAACCGTGATATAACCCACCTTCAGCTCATTGTCAGTTCCCTGGGCATCGGTCACCGTCAGATTGATATCATAGACACCGCCGACCGTATAATTATGCACCGGATTCTCCTCAGCGGACGTTGCCCCGTCACCGAAATCCCAGGCAAACGTTGTCTCGTTCACATAGCCCAGAGACTGGTTTGTAAACGTCACCGTCAGCGGGGCAACACCGGAGAGCGGAGTGGCACTAAAGTCTGCCTTATTTAACACCTCATTAATCGAGATGTAGTCAGTCTTCACCGAGGTATTTGTTCCCCCCGGACCGGAGACTGTCAGGGACACCGTGAAGTTTCCTGCCAAATCATACGTATGACCGGGACTCTCAACTGTTGAATTTTCCCCGTCACCAAACTCCCAGAACCACGCTGTTGGGCTCCCCGTTGAGGTATCAGTAAAGGCCACATACTGGGGAGCCTCACCAACAGTTGGTGTTGCTGTGAAGTTAGCCCCGTAGCTAACCTGAATCAATGAGGATATACTCACATTACTTTCACCAAGAGGGCCGGTAACCGTCAGATTCACTGTGTAATTGCCAGCATCTGTATAGGTATGGATTGGGTTCTGCACTGTCGAAGTCCCCTCATCGCCAAACACCCACTCCCATATGGTTGGGGAACCACCCGTAGTATCGTTAAACTGCACTGCAAGTGGTGCCGTGCCGTTCATCGGTTCCGCCGTGAAATTGGCCGGCGGCCCTTCTGGCAGTGGCGCAGTGACTATGATGTAATTTATCTTCGTCTCGTCGTCGCTGTAGTAGAACTCCCCATACTGGTTCTGTGAGACCGTCAGGGTCACATCAAAAGACCCATTGAACCCATAAGTATGCAGTGGATTTTCGTCTGTAGACGTATTGCCATCACCAAACTCCCAGAACCATGTCGTTGGATTCCATCCCAGACCAGTCTTCTCAAAACCGATTGATGTATCGTTAAACTGTATAGCAAGCGGATAATCCCCGGAAAGTGGCGTCGCTATGAAGTTGGCCTTACGCGTAGCGTCGTTGATATCAATGTACTGTACCTTCGCAAGCGATTCAGTAAAGCCGTTCCGACTCACCGTAAGATTGATCGTATAATTACCCGGCGACCCATAGGTGTGGGTGGGGTTTTGGACCGCCGAGGTCGTCAGATCCCCAAAATTCCAGAGCCAAGACGTCGGATTACCCAACGTCTCATCATAGAAATGCACGAGCTGCGGCGTCTCGCCGGTAAGCGGATCTGCATAGTAGTCGATGTCAAAGTGTGTGGTAATATAATTCGTCTCCGTAACTGTCCACGTCATCCCACTGCCCGTATCACCGACGGTCAGACTCACCGTGTAGATCCCGGCTGATTGATACGTATGTGCCGGGCCCTGCTGAGTGGAAGTAGTTCCATCACCAAAGTCCCAGGAGTAGTTATCATACGCAAATCCCGAACCTTCGTTGAACTGAACGGTGAACGGAGCAATTCCTTCCTGAAGATTCGACTGGATACTCAGATTCCCGCCAGCAGTGACATAAACGTAGTTTTCACGGAGCAGACTATCAGTTCCGCCGGCGCCGGTCACTGTCAGGTTCACTGAGTAATACCCGGTTGCATTATAGGTGTGCGAAGAGTGCTGCACCGTTGAGGAATTCCCATCACCAAAATCCCAGAACCATGAGGTAACATTGTAAAGCGAGGAATCAGTGAAGTTGACAACCAGAGGTACGGTGCCCGTCAGAGGTGTGCCGGTAAAGTCAGCAACCGGGGGTCTGTCCAGCACAGTAATCTGCAGGGTCTCATAATCAGAACCCAGTGGACCCGCCACCGTCAGATTCACTGTGTAGATTCCTGCCGTTGAAAACGTGTGCACCGGGTTCTGCACGGATGAGCTGTCTCCATCACCAAACACCCACGACCAGGTCTGGATATTTCCCGTCGAATTATCTGTAAATGCCACTGCGAGCGGTGCGTATCCCTCACTGACATTTGAAGTAAACGCTGCGGACGGGAGAGAACGGTGATACATCCCCTCAATATCAGCATCTGAGAGTGAGGTATTGTAGAAATACAGTTCATCCATCAGCCCCTTATAGTAAAACAGATTATCAGACGCACCACTGTTCTGCATTCCAATCGTCAGCGGATAGCTGTTTGGTGAAAGCAGTTCAACCTCACTGGCATCGATCGAAATGTTCTCGCAGCGCTGCCCATTGACATAGGCGACCAGTTCGTGGTTGACGATATCAATAACTCCACATAGATGATACCACTCGCCGTAGGTATCCATCGGCAGACCGGAGATCTCCTGAAGTCCTAAGTCCTGGGCTTCATAGGTAAGCCAGCCGTCATATCCATTGGAATCATCAATGTAGGTAAAGAACTCGTAGTTATCCGTCGGTTCAATATCGTAGCCCTTACCAATGAGCTGCATATAATACCGGGTCGGATTGGAGCTATAATAGTTGGCAGATCCCGGCTCTTCCGGTTTAATCCAGACGGTAAACGCTGCTCCATTCGTGGCGTTCAGAGTTCCGCTGTGGGGCACCGTGATCCCAGTCGTTGTCCCGTCAAAATACAGTGCCGTTCCAAGAACGCCGTCTTCACGAACCACCGTGCCTGAATCGGCTATCGTCCCGTGGTTATTCGTACCGGACGAGTCCTCTGCTGTGGTGTTTCCGGTGCCTTCCTCATCAAACTTCCAGTGACCGTTGGGCAGGTTAGTTGCTGTAATATAATGGGGTTGAGTGAGGGAGGCACTGGTGCCATTAATGTCTGTCACAGTGAGCGTCACGTCAAAGGTGCCAGGATCAAGATAATAGTAGAGTGGATTTTGCTGGGTTGAGGAACCTCCGTCATCAAAACTCCAGTTCCAGATCACCGCTTCCGGGGACTCACTCGTAAACTGTACGAGAAGAGGAGTCAGACCACTACGCACATCAGCTGAGAAATCAGCGGTCAGCACACCAGGTTCATAGACGGTGAGAGTCATATCAGAGCTAATCTCTTCACCCGCCGGACCCGTCACATTCAGGCAGACAACATAGGTTCCCGGGCTCTCATAAACATGCGTAGGCTCTGAGGCTTCGCTATAGTTTCCGTCACCAAAGCTCCAGTTCAGAGTGGGAGAGACACCGGTAACTTCCTCATCGAAATGAACCGTCATCGGTGCTGCCCCCGTGGTGCGATCTGCCGTAAAGGTTGCGTCCAGCGAGTAGAAATCAAAACCACTCGTGTTAAAACGCCCATTATACTGCCCTGAGCTGTTGAAAATCTGAAGCAGGTTGTCTCCGTTCGTCGTCAGGTCGTAGAAGACGATACCTGTCGGTTTGTTAATCTCCACCTGCGTTCCGTTGGTCTGAACTATTGGCCAGGTCGACGCACTATAGGGGATGATCATAGTGAGGTTCGTTGCCTGCAATGCCGCGTTGGCAATCGCACCGTTGCCACCAATGGTTACATTACCATTATCTATGGGCATTCCATCCAACAGATACGAGACATTGCCAAACGTGAAAGCATGAATGCCCTGAAGCACACCAGCAGTCTCCGGAGTTATAGTGACCACACCTGTCTGGTCCTCTGCCATCAGAACAAGATATTCTCCGTCTGAAAGCACTCTCTCAGAGCTTCCATCGAAGAGAAGAGTCTTATCCCCATCTGCCGGGGCGAATGATGAGAGTGTGAGACCTGTCCCTTCGACAAAGAAGACTGGAAGATTACTCAGGAACACAACGCTCGTGCCACCCGATTTCGCAGCGACATAATCAGTCGCCGTGGTGCCTCCAACTTCCGTAGAGGCCGAGAGTGTCACAACATAGGTGCCGGGCTCAGCAAATGTGTGTAAAACATTTTGTTCAGTAAAGAGAGCCGAGCCGTCACCAAAGTCCCAGGACCAGTTTGTCGGGGCACCACTTGATGTGTCATTGAACTGTACGGTCAGTGGAGCCAGTCCTGATGAGATATCCATCGTGAATGAGGCGATGGGGGCTTCACTAGTAACAGTAATGTAATCGGTTTTCGTCTCCGTGTCACTACCCCCAGAGTTAGTCAAGGTCAATGAGACGTTATATATTCCTTCTCCGGCATAGATGTGGCTGGGATGCTGCACGGTCGATGTGTTCCCGTCACCAAAGTTCCACGACCATGACGTCGGGGTGCCCGTCGAAGTATCGGTAAAGGCAACAGAGAGTGGTTTAGGACCCTGTGTGACATTTGCTGTGAAATTCGCGTTCAGACCAGGAGTGACGGTAATTGTTTCACTCGCGTTGCGTTCTTCTCCGGCAGGTCCAGTCACCGTGAGGTTCACGATATAGGTTCCCACATCATCGAACACGAAACCCGGATTCTCATCGGTGGAGGTTCCCAACCCGCCAAAGTCCCAGAAACGGTCTTCAATCATTCCGGTGGAGGCATCGGTGAACGCCACCGCAAGCGGGGCCTGACCAGAAGTTACATTTGTGGAAAAAGAGGGCGTGAGACCATAGGTTTCATAGCCGCCTATTGCACACTTCACATTCGCAGATGGTGCTGATTCACTGATCGCGACATCCATGTCGTCAATACCATCGTTCGTAATATTATAGAGGAGAATGCCCTGGTCGCCGGTTACAACAGTATCACCATCCACCGTAAACGAGGAAACGGGGTTTGTCTGATAAGGAACTGCCAGGGTCAGAGATGAATTGACAATATCTATCCTGTTCAGACGTTCATTGCCTGCTGTAAGCGCGACGCTGCCAGTACCCAACAGGACAGTGTCATTATAGAGGCTTACATTCGAAAATTCAAGCGTTGTTATGCGTAATGATGGGTCCTGAGTTGTTTTGGTTTCTCCTTCAATCTGCCCAATCTGATCACTTAATACAACGAGAACGACCTCATTATCCTCCCCAATATCAATATTCGTAGCTTCATTAAAGACGATATAACGATTGTCAGCATTTGTAGCTGCTGTTTTAAACCGGAGTTCACTTCCCTCTTTAAAGAGAGCGGCACGGGTTGAGGTGGCAAGAGTCACTTCACCAGTACCTCCTCCCGCTGAAACAGAGATATAATTCGTCCGGGTGCTGGTATTGCTTCCCGCTGCATTCGTTGCAGTCAGTGAGACGGAATACACACCCGCAGACGTGAAGATATGCACAGGATGCTGCCCGGAGGAGGTGCCTCCATCACCAAATGACCACGACCAGGATGTTGGATTGTTCGTGGAGGTGTCGGTGAACGCTATCGCAAGCGGAGCGGTGCCGGAGGTAGTATTTGCCGTAAACGAGGCAACAGGAACAAGAATCTCAGCTCCTACAGAGAGATAATCAGCCTTGGTCTCAGTGTCATTGCCTGCAGGACTGCTCACAATCAGTGAAACGGTATAGTCCCCGGCCGAAGAATAGGTGTGATCCGGATTCTCTTCTGACGAAAATTTACCATCACCAAAACTCCAGTTCCGTGTTGCAACTGCACCGGTTGACAGATCGCTAAACGCTACTGCGAAAGGTACGTTTCCAGATGTCGTATTGGCTTCAAATTCTGCAACAGGAGAATATCCGTCAAAGATACCAGCAACCTCACCAGAAGACACGGGTCGGTTGTAGAGGATCATCTCATCCATGATACCTTTGAACGGGAAGATGACCCGGTCGTCGGAGAAGTCGTTCTGCATACCCATGAGAAGCGGATTATCATTTGGCACCAGCGCCGACGCCCCGGAAACCGATGTCGAATCCTCCTGCACACCATTAATATAAGTTACAACCGTGTCGTTTGCCGGATCCATGACACCGCAGATATGATACCACTCCCCATAGGCGGTCACCGGTATGCCGTCGATCTCCTCGAACCCGGCGTCCTCTGCCTCATAGGCCATGCCACCGTCGCCGTCAAGAATCCGCATGAAGAACTCGTAGTTCGTATCGTCCTCGGAATCTGCCGAACCACCTTTCCCGATGAGCTGTGTGTAGTTCTCAAAGCCCGGATACTGATATCCGTCCGCCGGTACTTCGGGTTTTACCCAGACCATAAACGACGCCCCTGCCGAGGCATCGAGAGTCGCATCGTCCGGCACCGTCACATTTGTTGTCGTCCCGTCGAAATAGAGCCCATTGCCAACAATACCCGTCACATGAGAGAGCGTGCCCTGAATGGTGCCGTGATTTCCATTTCCAGAAAAGTCTGTAGCGGTTGTGCCTGTGGCTTCATCAAACTTCCAGTGCCCGGCAGATTGCTGTGACCCTCCGCTAAAAACTATTATGTAATCGGTCTTTGTCTCAGTATCACTGCCACCCGCATTGCTCACCTCAAGCGAGACTGAATAAAGACCAGACATTGTATAGGTATGAACCGGATACTGAACGGTCGAGGAGTTTCCGTCACCAAATGTCCAGGACCACGAGGTCGGCGCATTCGTTGAGGTGTCGGTGAACGAAACGATGAGTGGTTCGGTACCCTGTGTCACGTTTGCCGTGAAATTCGCAACCGGCACAGCCTGAGTAACGGTAATTGTCTCACTTGCGTTGCGTGTTTCTCCGGCAGGGCCGGTCACCATAAGATTCACCAAATATATCCCCGTATTATCAAACACAAAGACCGGGTTTTCATCCGTAGAATTTCCGGCTCCGCCAAAGTCCCATGAACGTGCCATTATCATTCCAGTGGAATTGTCGGTGAACGCTACGGAAAGCGGTGCGTCGCCGGAGGTAACATTCGCAATAATATCAGGCAATAAATGATAGCTCTCGTAACCACCGACACCACACTTCACATTGGTTGACGGTGTTATTTCATTAATCGCGACATCCATATCGAATACATCATCTTTTGTAATATTATAGAGGAGAATACCCTGATCACCGGTTGTAACCGTATTACCATCCACTTTAAATGTGGAGACGGTGCTTGTCTGATAGGGAACAGCTAGTGTCAGGTTCGAATTGATAATTGTTATCTTGTTCAGATAAAGTTTACCTGCTGTTAGCGCAATGCTGCCAGTGCCCATCTCATTTGCCGGGAGTACGCTACCATCATAGTGACTTACATTCGAAAACTCAAGCTGTGTTATTCGCAAATAACTGTTTTTTTCAATTCCCTGAATCTGTCCGGCCTGATCGCTTAATATAACCAGCACTACTTCGTTGTTCTGTCCAATGTCAACAGGATTGCCCGTATCGCCATCAAAGACAATATAACGTCTATCTATAGAGCTGGCTGATGTTGAGAACCGGAGTTCACTTCCCTCTTTAAAAAGTGCGGCACGGGTTGAGGTATCAAGCTCAATTTGAGCGGCGCCTCCGGATACAACTCCGACACCGGAATCATCCGTTATGACTCCATCAGCAACCCCATCATCATCCCCTGCTCCTCCATCGGTAAGCGTAAAGATCACATCGTTGCCTTCAATCACCGCAGGGTAACTCTCCCAGGTAACGGTGTTGGGATTGAATTTGCGGAATTTGAGAGTATAGTCGTCCTCAAGGTTTGCGAGGTCCGGATAGGTGACCCGCATCTCCACACTGCTTCCCAGCGTTACATCCTCCACGGTGAACTTCATGAGCTGGTAGGGGTATTCATACTCGCCGGTATCCGGCAGATTCCCTTCGTTTACCAGATACAGGGAGCCAAGAGTTCCTTCTGAGGTATCCAGTTCCACGTCATAGGTGCTGCCGGTCTGGGTATCGGTTACATCAAGTCTTCCGGACTTTCCGTTCCGGGTGCTCTCAGCAACATGGGATGGGCGGGAAAAAGAGAGCGGATCGGTGATCTCGCCGTTTACAAGACCGTCCTCATCAACGTAACCATCCTGCAGATGGAAGGTCAGGCTCTGTCCGTCTTCTGATATGTCATACTGCACCGGGACCGTCCCACGACCAGGAACCTCTTTCCAATAATAAATATAGGTCCCTTCCGGCATCACAAACGGCACGTCTACCGTGACATCTGCTGCTGCTCCCAGAGCAAGATCCGTTACAAGAAGAGAGACATTTTCGCCGTCAAAAGCTACTTCAGCTAATTTTCCGGCATCAGTTGAGACTTCGTACACATCTCCTTCATATTCAAATGACCAGACGGTCGTATTCTCTTCCACCGGAACCGACGTCGGTGTCACGGTCGCGTTTACAACGGTCTCATTTGCCACCGTGACATTCTCCGTCACTCCTTCTTCGGTTGCAACCGAGCAGGTCGCCGTGCCGTTAATACCGAAACTCTCATTGGCACAGTTAAGAGTCACAACCGCAATTCCCGGCTCAGTAAATATATAGGAGCAGTTTTGAGATGTGGCAAACGTTGCACCGTCCACCATCCACTCCCACGAATCAACCACAGAACCAGTAACAGTTCCATTGAAACAGACGGAGAGCGGCACTTCACCCCGCGTTGTATCAGCAGTAATTACAGGCAGTAATTCCGGTTCTGAAACAGAAGTCGCCTCAGGCTCCGGTGCGACCAGTTGATATCCTGTCACATCACCGTCAAACTGAGCATACCCTTCCGCAAGGTTCATCCCCAATACGCTGTCAGGATACAGACCCTCCAGCACCACACCCGAGGCATTGACTGGATACCAGGGCAGCACCACACTGTCGTCCACACTCAGATAGGTCTGGATATCTTCCTCAACAGGGACAGAGAGTGAGAGCGTCGAGGAAAAGAGCCCATAATTCTGCACATCGATTGCTACAATACTACAGTCCTGTTCGACGCATTCATCACCTATATAGAGTGCTGCGTGCTCAAAACCCAGACTGCTGATCCGCTGCGGTGTAATCGTCACTGCATCCCAAGAGGTCTGGTCGCCCCGTAACAAAAAGCGAACCTCAGTCTCAGGTGAGGGAGTATAACGGGTGCCGGTTTCCAGATCGTTTACCTGAATCCAGGAATCATCTTCGGTTACTGTAAATGCCACGATCCCGCCATCACGAAGCATCGCACCCTCACGTTCGGAGCTTAGGGAAACAGGCTCAAGATCCGGTTCACCGTCATAGAGCGGCAGGGAGACCGGGGTGAACGACGGGGTTGGTGCCGGAGTTGGAGCTTTCGTTACAGCAGGCTGGGGAATTTCAACGACCACACACCCGGCTTCGGTTACCTGATCCGTTGTGTTGCCAGCCGTGATTGTCAGGGTGACATCATAGACTTTGGCATCGGTAAAAGTATGCACCGGGTTCTTTTCGACTGAATGGTTACCGTCGCCAAAGTCCCAGTCCCAGCCTTCAGGGATTCCGGTTGACCTATCAGTAAATACCACCGTAAGCGGTGCCGGTCCCTGCGACATATTGAGAGTGAAGTCAGCAGAAAGTTCCAGGAACGTGGATTCAGATGTGTTGTCTGTTGTTACGGGAATCGTTTCGCCGGAGGGTTCGCTGATGGATTCATTCATTGGTTCGGCAAATGGCTCACTCGTAGTTTCATTCGTTATTGAATTTACTGTCGTAAGATTTTCCGAAAGTTCCACGCTCTCATTGAACACTATTATATAATCATATTCGTTGGCAAGATCAGACCTATCGTCATCTTCGATGAGAAGAGCAACCGAATAGGTGCCAGGTTGCTCATACACATGCGATGGATATTGCTCAGCTGACGTCGAGTGGTCACCAAAATCCCAGAACCAGGTAGCAGGAGTTCCTGTTGAATTGTCTGTGAAATGTACCGCAAAGGGAGCAGTGCCCTGCTGAACATCAGAACTGAATACTGCTTTGAGAGGAGCCGACACAGTTGTCACGGATGATACATTCTCCACCCCGATAGGTTCAGCAACGGATTCATTCTCCAGAACACTTGGACTTGATTCTTCAGTTGGAGTGGGCGTCGGCGTTAATGCCTCTTCATCCAAAGAAGCATTCAGCACGACAATACATCCGGATTCAGTGACGGTTACCGTATCATTTCCACCCAATGCCATCAGTTGCACATCATAGGTTCCGGGAAGAACGTAGGTATGCACCGGATGTTGCTCTGTTGAGTTCAGACCATCGCCAAAGTCCCAGAGCCAGGCATCCGGAACACCGGTTGATGTGTCAGAGAACTGAACAATCAGAGGAGCACTGCCTGATGTTTCATCCATTGAAAAATCAGCACTGAAATCTTCATATGGCACATCTTCAGCCAATACACAGCCAGATTCTGAGACTGTATCGGTGCCGTTTCCAGACCAGACTGTCAGCGTAACATCATACACACCTGCATCAGTATACGTAACATTTGGATGCTGGTCAGTTGCGTTGGTTCCGTCACCAAACTCCCAGTACCATCTATCTGGAATGCCCTCGCTTAAGTCAGTAAATAATACATTGAGGGGAATGGTGCCACGAACCGGATTCAGAGAAAAATCTGCCAGTAAAACAGGATCAGATTCTAAAACATCACCACTTACAGAGGAATTATCCTGTACGGAAGTGTTGATTGTTTCGGATGCAATAACTGGCACTATAGTGATGCACAAAAAAAGAAATAGAATAAGTATCGATTGGACAGATTTATTGCGCATATGCATCACTCCAGTAAGAACAACGCCGGCCGAACGTTGTAACGATACAATATATATCTTCATCTAATATAGATATTCTGAATATTCGGAAACAATAATTACTGGAGATTTTTATATTATATAAATATGTGTTTATATCTACAACATTCACACCTATTTTAAATATATGAAAGTCATCAATAGTAATCATTCAACGGGAAGATAGTATCCTAAGGCTCTTCTCGTTCGAACACAAATAAAAATATTCCGGAGATACCTGATGAACACCCAGTGGAACAAAGTCGTTTTTCTGCTCTTCATTCTTTTCCTTGCTGCAGGCCAGGCCATACCATCCGTTACAGCAGAGTCAGTCACTATCGAGATGGAGCTCACGCCACCGGCAATCGATTATACCGGAACCGTTACCATAAACGGTGACCCTGCCCCCGTCGGAACCAAGGTTACAGCCTATGTCGACGGAGTGGAAAAGAGCAGCACAACACTGGATCAGGAAGGAGCCTTTGATCTCACCGATGCTCTGTCTGTCCAGGGAACCCGTACGGATATTAAAAAGGATATCACTTTCTCTGTCACTGAAATTGGTGGAAAGACAACCACAACATCAGAATCTAAAAAATACTATCCCTCAGATGATACTGTTCTTGACATCAACATTGGTGAAGCGGCCGGAAGCGAGGAAGGTCTCGATGTTGCTGATACCAGAGTTGATGCCATTGTTGACACACTGCCCGGAGAAGATGAGTTGGGTGCTGATGAATTCACCGAAATAACTGAACCAGCAGAACCCTCCCCGGCACCAAGCATCTTTACACCCCTTGGCACCAGTCAGGTTATCATTACTGATGTTATTCAGCAGGCACTGTCCCCTATCTCCCGGGTACAGGAAATCAGCGTCCCGATTGCAATGGCCATCGAACAGGTCGAGGCAATTACGGGCCTTGCCATCTTCGATAACTTCCTGGCATTCCTGCTCATCGGATTTGTTATCATTCTCTTCCTGATCCTGATGGTATACCGCAGAGATCGCGAGACCGAAGAGCAGCGTCGGACACGCCTGCGGACACAGAGCAATTTGCTTGCCGATCAAAACCGGCCAAAAAAATAGTTTTCTCTCAGTTTTCTCTTTTTTCCGTAGACACCCGTTCAGACCAATGTATTGCGCAGGGTTCCAGGCGTTCGTTCCCTTATTCAAGTCCCTTTAACATCTCTTCGACCCAGATTCTTGCAATCGCACTGCCCACCTGATAGGCGATGCCATCAATACCCAGAATGTTCACGTCAGAAAAATGTTGGACCTTCTGTGACGAGAGGAAGATACACCCAATCGCCTTCTCACGATCAATAATGGGCACGAGAGCTGTCCCCAACAGTTCCGGCATCGGCCCCGTGCGTCGGGTAAATTCCGTGAGACCTGTATAATCACCATAGAACGCCCGGTTCCTCCGGATATTTTTCAGAAGCTCAGTATGAGTCTCCCACGATGCCACCCGCTGAACCATTCCGTCATCCAGACCCAACGAACAGGCGGCGTTGAGTTCTTTGGCATAGGGATCAATCAGATAGAGAATTCCCATATCCGCCCCGGCAACACCACACACCGCTTCCAAACAGAGAGGAAGAGCCATCTCAAGCGATCGCGAGGCAGCAAGCCCCAGGGCAAGATCACGCTGGATCAATACCTGCTCTTCCATGATATGCTGACCGTTGATATCATGCAGAGTGCCCTGCACCCCTTCAATCTTCCCGGAACGGGTCATAAGGAGGGTTGCATATTCATGCACCCATCGCAGTTCACCATCTTTAGTAAGAATCCGGTACTCAGATTCCAGACGGACTTCTCCTTTTTCCCGGGCATCACTGATCATCCGGTGCAGCTCCGGACGGTCCTCATACCAGACTATCTGATCCCACGCCATACCAGCCAAATCCTGCTCATTGTAACCGGTAATCTCCTCAACGGCGCCATTCAGAAAAACAATGTCACCTTCCGGCGTGCGACGAAAGGCGATGCCGTGAAAATGTTCAATAATGAACCGATAACGCTCTTCACTCTGGCGCAGGGCATCTCCGAGGTGCGCCTTAGCCACCAGTTGCCTGACATGTCCGGCCACATCCGCAAGTTCGCGTTTTGGATTGCCTTCTTTGAGGGCATAATAGTCAGCACCGTTACGCAGAGCGTCTATGACCACATCTTCCTGACCCCGTGCTGCATACATCACAAACGGCATCGCCGGGTAACGGATACGTATCTTTTTCAGAAACTCCCCGCCGTTCATCTCCGGCATCCGGTAATCTGAGATCACCGCATCATACCGGGTCTTTTTCAGAAGAGCAAGCCCTTCATGACCACCGGTTGCCGTCTCGACCGAAAGATCACCCAGATCCTCAATAATTTTCTTTGCAGCAAAAAGAAACGGCACCTCATCGTCAACCATCAGTACCTTTGTCTGGTGATTCTCAGGGTTGGTTCTTTTTTTTGCCATAGTGCCGTACTCTATATTTGTAAACGAGGGGTATCTACTTTTCCGGATGAGTACCGGGCAACAGAATCTAAAAAAACGTAAACAAAAGGAAATTTTACTGAAAAACCAAAAGTCTATATACCACGATACCGAACATCCACCATTAGAACACAGAAAAACGAGCCCACTGCCCATAAACATCATCCAAAAAATAACCTCAATCACCAATAACAGAGAACGACCTCAGGACACTACTATGAAAAATACCGACCTCTGCCAGCACGCCATAGAAGGTGCCAGAATAGGCATCTGGAAACTTTCTGTTCCGGATAGCACCCTCTCCTGGAGCGGAAGGTATGGTGAATTACTGAACCTGACTCCAGAGGATAATGGGAAGCCCTTTGAGGAAAACTTCCTTGCCAAGGTGCACCAGGATGATCGTTTTTCTCTGGAACAAATGATTAAGGAGGTCATCGCAGGAACACGGAAACAGGGAACCATTACCGTAAGATTCCGGAAAAAGGACGGCTCGTTCCATGGTGAGATCCTCTGGGGCGTGACTGAACGGGATGCCAAGGGACAGGCAGTTAGCTGTTCGGGGACACTCAGAGATGTTACGGAAGAGAAAGCCGTGCAGGAAGCACTCGTTACGGCCAACAAAAAACTCAACGCCCTGACCTCAATAACCCGCCATGATATCCTCAATCAGGTAACGGTGATGGCACTTTATAAAGAACTGGTGACCGAGACTGAAGTAATACCCAGAGATATTGAAGAGTGGCAATATCTTGACTTTATTTTCAGTGCGATTAAGACCATTCAGCAGCAGTTTGCATTCTCAAAAGAGTATCAGGATCTCGGCACCCGTCCGGCTGAGTGGCAAAATGTGGGGCTGATTATCAAACTGACAGCCCGTGATCCGATCTTTGAGTCCTGCACCATCACCCACGAAGAGGCAGACAACGTCGAAATATTCGCTGACCCACTCCTTGCGAAAGTTCTCTTTATCCTGCTTGATCATCTGGCCAGGGAGGGTGGGAAAGGCTCCGTCATCCGGGCCGGTTTTATAGAGCAGGGACGTGAGGGGATTCTTTTTATCGAGGATAATGGCAAGGGAGTACCCATGGACCAGAAAGAAAAGATATTTTCCCGGGGATTCGGTGACCCGGCCGGAAATAAACTCTTTCTGGCAGGGGAACTGCTGGATATCACCGGCATTACCCTGAGAGAGACCGGGACAGAGGGAAAAGGCACACGCTTTGAGCTCGGTGTTCCGCCACACGGATTTCGGGGATGTGCACCAGATAATAGCACAAAATAGGAAGCTCCCTCATAACTCTTATTGCAACTCCGGTGAAATTACGTTAGTTGACCGTTACACCAGTATCTGACTGGGAAAGAACACATTCAGGGAAAACATGACAACACGGATTTTAATCGTTGAGGACGAGGTCATCGTTGCGATGGGTCTCGAGCGGTCACTTCGACTGTTCGGCTATGAAGTCATTGGCATTGCAACCAGTGGTGAGGAAGCAATCACCATCGCCCTGGATAAAAATCCCGACGTTATTCTCATGGACATTCACCTTGAGGGGAAAGTTGACGGTATTGAAGCGGCAGATGAGATTGGAAAGCATTCGAATATCCCGGTTATTTATCTCACTGCTTATACCAATGATGAAACCCTGGCACGGGCAATTAAAACCAATCCGTATGGGTACCTCAATAAGCCCGTAAAACCCCGGGAGATCTATACCACCATTGAGACGATGCTCCATAAGTACCGGGCCCTTGAAGCAGAGCGTGAACTGCGTGTGAGTGAAGACCGGTATCAGCAACTCTTCTCAACGATGACCAACGGCTTTGCCCTGCACAGGATTATCCGGGACAAAGATGGCAAAGCTGTTGATTTCCAGTTCCTCGAAGTCAATCCGGCCTACGAAAAACTCGTAGGTATGACCTCAGCAGAACTGGTTGGGCATACAGCTCTTGAAGTAATGCCTCATTATCCAAAAGACGCAATCGAACGGTGCGGTGAAATCGTTACGACCGGTGAACCGGATGAGTTTGAAATCTATGCTGAGGATGTAGGGAAATACTTTGATATCTACGCCTTCTCGCCCGATAAGATCTTTTTCGCCTCAATGATCACTGACATCACTAGTATGGTCCAGCTCAGGAAGGACCAGAAAGAAAATCTTGAGCAGATTGAAAAGAATCTGGAACAACTGGCTATTTTAAACGATGAGATAAGAAACCCGCTGGCCCTCATTGTAGGTCTCACAGATCTGCAGGGAGGAGAATACCGGGACCAGATCCTCGAACAGGCCGATGTGATTGATAAGCTCATCAACCGCCTGGATCAGCGCTGGCTGGAATCAAGCAAAATCCATGAATTCCTGCGCACCCATATGCAATTCTACGGTGACTGACAGGATTTTATCTCCCAGTTCGGATTAGCTGGCGGAAAAAGACAAAATACATATCTCCTGGCATCTAATATATTCAGGCGAGGGGCCATAGGGTAGCCTGGACCATCCTAGGAGGCTGGGGGTCTTCTGACCCGCGTTCGAATCGCGGTGGCCCCATTGTTTTATTTTTGACCGTTTTTTGTGATATGAAAATGACAAATCCATTTTCATCAAAACCAGTGTGAGACTGGCGTCTCATACAGGTTTGTTCTGAAGATTCCG
>Ga0208902_1000199_pt1 | contig 36764 bp, 45 predicted proteins | sample AntAceMetag02UKH_FD_184767 | JGI IMG/M metagenome (GOLD analysis project Ga0208902, IMG submission 184767) | Saline lake microbial communities from Ace Lake, Antarctica - Antarctic Ace Lake Metagenome 02UKH (SPAdes) (version 2) | ecosystem: Environmental > Aquatic > Non-marine Saline and...
TCGGAGCAGCACTCGCCACGCTCTTTACCATGGGACTGAACGCAATTCTCGCCTACATCGTCCTAAAAAAATATGTCCCTGTCCGTCTCGAGAGAAAACCAACACAGCACATTCTTGCTGCCGCTGTTTTGATGGCAATCAGTATCATTCTGTTCCGGGCAGTAGTCCCCCTCACCAATGTATTCTTTGTTCTTCTCGTAGTCGGCGCAGGAGCTATCATCTACTTTTTTATTCTGCTCAAAATTGACACCAGCATTCACGATGAACTGAAACATCTCACAAGCCAGTTCGGACTTGGAAAACTCTGGCCGAACTGGTTATGATATAAAAATATTTTATCAAATTTTACTGACTGATATTCTGAATAACGCCCTTCACCTGTTTTTCCATCCCTGCATCACCTTCAAGCACGGCAATTTCCTTTGCCGCCTCAAGAAGATGCACCGACTCCTCAAGAAAACCCAGCAGGTCTGCCGGATAAATTGAAATCCCGTATTCATCAAGAAGAAGATCACTGATCTGACGGTGGTCAAGACCATCCATACGGAGTTCAAGAACCATCCGGGCAAAGGCGCGCTCGGCGCATCCACACTGTGGCGAATCCCGGCATTTACATGAACAAAAATCTCTAAAAATATTCAAAAGCTGGGTGCGGATCGCCGGATCAAGCCGGTCATAATCCACAGCTGAAGAAATGGCCTCTAGAAAGGAGCCATGAAAAACAAATTCCGGAAGGCGGTACCCCACCACCTTCTGCACCTTGCGTGCGGCAGAGAACCGTGCCTTCGCGGCGATCAAATACCTTCCCCAAACTGCTCTTCAAAGTTCTTCAAAGTCTTTAAAGCAGTCCCCATATCATCCACTTCGATAATCCATTCGTCAAAAAGTGACGGGTCCTCAAAATCACCACGCAAATATTTACCACAGCAGGATCCACCGTTCAGAACCAGTGCGCCAATCGTCCCGGCAATATCAAGCGCCTGTTCTGCATCATCATCAGAAAGACCCCGTCCTTCCTTAACCAGATCTTTTATCTCACCCTTCACATCTCCGGCAAACACCTTTTTGCAGGCAACAAAAAGCACGAGGAAGCGCATCTGAACACCAGAGATAATATCTGCAATCTCACTGTCCGGCAATGCACCCATAACAATCTGCTCGACCTCATCCATTTTTGCCCGCGCTGTCTCTTCTGAATAACTACCGCCCAAGAAAAGTTTCACAATCTTCAATATAGAGACATTAATGTCCTCAGTAAAATTGCTTAGTGACTGTAGCCCTTCCGGCATTTCCTCTGATTCAGGGTCGCCTTCAAAGTCCATCTCCTCAAGCGTACGCAACCAGTTCTCCCAGCGTTCCTGAGTATAAAAATAATAAATCGTTGACTGTGGCTCGTTCTTATCCTTGCCTTTCTTCTTAGCCATGTGTACTACACATTATGAGCGGGCAGTTAAAATGCTTTTTTTCTCTCACATGATTCACGCACCGTGTAAGAGCCAAAGTATTGATGTACTACCGGCAGTAAATCAATAATGACATGGATAGACTCTCCTCAAAGGTCGATTCTCTCAATGAATATCTGCACTCACACGAACCACTTGTAATAGCGCTTTCAGGCGGCACCGACAGCCAGACCCTTTTGGCCATCGCAAAAAAGTCTGGTATCAAGGTAGCAGCAGTCTGTGTTGATACAGGTCTACAATCCAAAGAGGAACTTCAGGCAGCAGAAACATTCGCACAGGAACATAACATACCCTATACCATACTTACTTCTGACTTTCTTGCGTTTCCCGAAATTGCCGGAAACCTCCCTGACAGATGTTATCACTGTAAACACCACATGATGACTATGATAAGAGAGTGGGCAACAGAACATGAATATCCCCATGTTGCTGACGGATCCCATACTGACGATGATCCTACACTCAGACCCGGCATAAAAGCACTAAAAGAACTACACATTCTCTCGCCCTTCGCAGCATGTGACATTGATAGGGAGACAATACACGAGCTTGCAGAACAATTACACATACCCATACGTCCTCCATCCTCATGTCTGGCGACCAGAGTATCAACTAATATGAAACTCACACCCACAATCCTTCAGAATATTGAGAAGGCAGAATCCCTGCTCCAGGAGAAGCTATCCGGTAAGATCCGTGTTCGCGTGCTTAACGGCAATTTTGCTCAGGCAGAGATCGAGACTGATGACCCGAAAATCTTCATCAGGAACGACTGCATCGATCTCGTAAAAAAATGTGGATTTGAAGATGTTACCGTGCGCTATATAGGAGAACCACATTTATGAAGCACCTCGTTATGATACAGTTCGGCGAACTATTCCTTAAGAGTGAGGGGGTGCGCCGTTACTATGTAAAAATCCTCATGGGATCCATTCACACCGCACTGGACGCCGCCAGTCTCGAACACGCCATTCACCAGCACCGGGGGAGAATTCTCATCTCCGGTGAAGAGAGTGAAGCAATCGCAAACATCGTTTCACATATTTTTGGTGTCGTCGGCGTTGCCCGCTGTGTCTGTATTCCGACAGATAAAGAAGAGATCGCAAGGGTTGCAGCAAATATGTCGCAGGGAAAATTACACCCCGGTATGACGTTTGCCGTTCGTGCCCGGCGTTCAGGTGTCGAGGGTTTTACCAGCCAGGAACTTGGAGCCTATGTTGGTTCAGCAATCTGGTTTGAGGGTCTTACTGTGGATCTTTCTCAGCCGGATTACGCCATGTATGTTGAGGCACGTCACTGGGGAACACTCATCTACGACACTATTCTGCCGGGACCCGGCGGTCTGCCGATGGGCACGCAGGCACGGGTTCTCTCGCTTCTTTCAGCAGGAATCGACTCACCAGTTGCATCTTGGCTTGTGATGAGACGGGGATGTCCTACGACCTTCCTAAACCTTGACGGTGGGGCATACGCAGGCAGCGGCGTATATAATGCCGTTATCACCAATTTCACAAATCTTTCCCGGTGGTCACCCGGCAGAAAGATCACGCTTCTCCAACTGAATATGGAACCATTTTATGAAGCACTTCTTGCAAAGGATATTATCAAAAATCGTTGTATTCTCTGCAAACGCTTTATGCTTCGGGTCGCTGTCGCCGTTGCAAAAGATGAGAACGTTGCTGCTCTTGTTATGGGAGATACGATAGGCCAAGTTGCCTCGCAGACTCTTGAAAACCTTGGCGTCACCGATTCACTCATCCCGCCTGACATGTTACTGCTTCGACCACTGATCACGAATGACAAACAGGAGACAGTCGACCGGGCCAGGGAAATCGGAACCTTCCAGGAATCACCCGGAGATTTAAGCTGCGCTGTCGTACCAAAACATCCGGCAGTTGCAGCAGCAATTACTGATATTGAAAATGAAGAGGCGAAGATCAATATTCCATCGCTTATCGAAACTGTACTCCTGACAAAAAAAGTGTTTATTGCCTATGATGGGGCTGTTGAAGAAATCGTGAAAAAATAGATTTTAAAAATAGCTTTTTGGATCTGAAATTTCTCAATCACTAACAGATAGGCCATTTTCTTCTGCGATTTCCCGGAACGCACCCGCAACATGGTGCGCCTTTGCTTCTGTGAGTCCAAAAGTATTATATTTCCAGACACGGGTTGACCCGGGAATTACACCTACAATACCCTTCTTTTTCAGAGCCTGCGTAAGGAAGAAACCCCGTTTTTTATGCGTATTGGCTACTTTATCAAACGAGGCCAGTGTATTGATCCGGGTCAGAGAATGCTTTCTGGGGTATTCACTCTCACAGATCGTCCCTTCTATCGAGAGCAATGCATCGGTTATCATCTGACTGTGCCTGAGTTCCCGGTCCCAGTGTTTTACCCGTTCTTTAACTGTAGGAAATGAAGCAATAAGACCAACGAGCGTTACACCCATCAAAGTGCAGCCCATCATCTCAACCTCTTTGATACCAAAAGTTCTGCCAGTCACATCTCCAACGGCCTGCGTAGTCCTGAACACCTTTTCCGCATATTCATCATTTGTCGCTACAACACCTGATGGCGCCGGTGCTGCCATGCTTTTATGCCCACTTCCAACGATGAAGTCCACACCCAACGCCTTGCCATCGACCGGCATCGTTCCAACAGTGTATGCACCATTCAGGAGAACCGGCACATCATACTGATGAGCGACCTTTGCAATCCCGGCAACATCATGCAGGTTCCCGTAACTGTAATCCACATGGTCAATAAAAAGGAGCGGTGGTGCCTGCCTGTATTTTTTGGTGACTTCGTCCAGCTTTATCGCAGCATTTTCAGCAGTTATGATGTGGTGCTCATCAAAGGGAATCTCACAGGGAATCCCACCTGTCTGCTCAAGTGAGACAAATTCAGTATAATGAGAGAGAGCAGTAAGCATTACCGGGTCACCCTTTTCTACCAGACTACCAGCAACGGCCTGAAACCCTCTTCTGGCGCCCGGTACGACGCGGGCTGTGTCCATATTCAGCCACGCAGCCACCTCTTCGTGAAACTGAGCAATGGGTGGTTTCGTGATATAATCAAGCCTGAAGGGTTTTCGACAGTGATCACAAACGGAATAACCATCAGAATATGAGATTACCGCCTTCATGGCTTCTTTTGTAAGGCGCCCCCCTGCCTGAATTGGATCGATATTGATATAGAGTTCTTCTACCTCACGAAGATCAAATCCACCATCAATCTTCATAAGCCTAACTCCGTTTCAAGAATAAAAATCTGTTTTTTCAGTTTTTCCATTATCTTTGCAGCCTGCTCCTTCTGCTCTTCGTTCATGATATGATCCGGTACGGTTTCCCGAAAAAGAAACCGGATATCTGTCAGCAGAAATTCTGCCTGAAATACTGCTTCTACTGCACGTTTTGACACGACGTTATCACCTGAGTACCCGTACTATAGGTGACCTAATCGTTTAATGCTTGGTCAGAAATGTGTACGAAAGAAAGGTATCCGGTCCTTTGAGAAAAGATCACTACAAATTTTAATTGAAAGGTTAGAAAAGCCGAGTAGGCTTTAAAGGAAAATAATTAACGAATTTTCTTGATAGAGACGCAGTTAATAACTGGCTCTCCGGCAAGGACATACCGTTTGATGATACTTCCCATCACTTCAACAATATCTCCTTTTTCTACGTCTACAGACGGCTGTGTAAACATCTTTGCAGAGATCACACCAGTTTTATCAGCAATCATGTACTGCGGACGATTCAGAAACTTAAAACGAGCCGCTTCGACAACACCCTGAACCTTTACCGGTTCACCAAGCATGTTGATGTTGATTGCCCTTACTGTCACTTTCTTTGCTTCTTTCTCATAGACCGGGATCAGATCTTTATACTGTTTCTGACTCATATAATTGAGTCCCATCGGGAAGATGACCAACAGAATAAGACTGGGAATACCCCAGAAAAGGATTGATGAATCTCCGGTTAAAAAAACATAAGAAACAAGAACGAAAGTGAAAAAAAAGAAGACGGTCAAAGAAATGGCCGATATCTTCACATCCACTGAACGTATTTTCATTGGTATTAGTTGTTGGTGATTTGTAATTACTCTAGTGCTTCAATCTCTTTCTTGAATGCAACGTAGTAGAGCACACCAACGAAGAGCATACCACCAACGATGTTACCGATGGTTACAACAACGAGGTTGTTGGTCCACATATTAACCCATCCGAGGTTAGCAAGTTTTGGTCCAATTGTAGCCACCTGATCGGCTGACAGGAAAGGAGCTGTAAAGATACCTGCAGGGATGAAATACATGTTCGCGACACAGTGCTCGAATCCTGAGGAAACGAAAGCCATGATCGGGAACCAGACACCAAAGAACTTACCAATTGCATCATCTGCGCAAATTCCGAGCAGAATTGCGAGGTTAACAAGCCAGTTACAGCCGATTGCCTTCAGGAAGCAAGACCAGAGAGCTGCGCCACCGATATAACTGCACTTTCCTGATGCGATAGCAACTGCGCTCATACCAAATGCGTTTACTGAGGCAACACCTGCTACATTCCAGCTGGTGAATGGTCCGTATGCCATAATGTATGCATATACAATGGAACCGATGAGGTTGCCGATATATACCCATAACCAGAGATTGAGAACTGAGCCCCAGCTGACCTTGTGAACAAACGCGGCCATTGGAGCGAGCATCGCATCACCGGTAAAGAGTTCTGCACCGGTAAGAACGATAATAATAAGTCCTACGGGGAAAACAGACCCGAGGATGAGTTTTGCCATACCTACACCTAGTGTTGCGGCAACACCTGTATAACAGGTTGTCGCGAGCGCACCACCGATAGCAATATATGCTCCTGCCATGAATCCGCGCAGTAACATATTCCAGGGAGCAAGACCAACTTTTGCCTTACCTGCCCCACCGGCTTTTGCTATAATTTGAACTGGGGAATGAAACACCATTTTTCCATACACCTCTTTTTGAAACCTATACCAATACAACGTTTGTCACGTATAGGCTAACTGAGACTTTTTTTTTAGATTAATAAAGATTTTCGATGTGATTCTCCAAAAGGATATTAAAGGATAGGAAATTATCAAAAATATTAGTCCCAGATTTTGGTTTTTTGATGTATTTCTATTAAAATAAAGCATTTTTGATTAACAAATCCTTGCGCCGAAAGTAGCTACAGCAGATGTCGAACACCCCTTATGCAGATAATCAGACAGACGCGCAAAAACGCAGAAAAAATAGGACGGTTTCAGGGTGAATTAAACGGACATGCCGCATTCACACAATATATGAATACGAACCGATCAGACAATCTTTGAAAGCTCCCCGGTCACCAGATCATAGTAAAGACCATAAATGGTGATCTTCCCATCGTCTTCTGCCTTTTTTATCAGAGGATATGAACGAAGGTTCTTCGCCTGCTGCCGAATGTTCTCCACCTCAACCTCACGAAGACGTTTTGGGCTTTCTTTAGGTTCTGTCACGTTCTGCTTAACATTTTGAACATTATCCAGCCAGACAGGAATATATTCACCATGAGCATTTGCCTCCAGTGCCTTCATCGCACCACAGTCAGAGTGACCAAAGATGACAACATCTTCTACTCCCAGGTGATCAACAGCGTACTCAAGCACCGTCGCAATATTTGGATCATTCTCTGCAACGATGTTTCCGATATTTCTGTGCACAAAGATCTCACCCATCCCGGCGTCTACGATTCTTTCAGGGTTAACCCTTGAATCAGAACACCCAATGAACAGTGCCTTTGGTGACTGTCCGGTAGAGAGTTTCTGATAGTGCTCAGGATTCTGGCTGAAATCCTTCTCAATAAAACGTTTGTTGCCTTCAAAGTATGTTTCAATCATGATAGCACACCTAAAAGATAATCTGGCTGGCAGGGTAAAATCAATTGTGATTTTGACCTGCCTTAAAAATCAGGTGTGTCCCGTGATATAGAAATAACACAGTACATCTGACACTCTTCCAGCTACAAAATTACAAGTCGATTTTTTAAGCAAACCGTGTTGAAAAACACGATTCATTCGTATTTTCTTTGAAGGGCTACCAGAGAAAATAGCATTCGCTCTACATCATTCGAACTGCAAAACAGAAAAAGAAAAAATTGGAGATATTTGATTACTTTTTGTCTTTAGCGAAAATGTTGTAGATCTGATCATCGCCAGTGTCACTCAGACGCTTGCGCTCGGTCTGCTCCTCAACAAGAGCAAGAACCGGCAGGTCCATGTTAACACCTGGTTCAAATCCGAACATCTCCTGCATCTCAGTCTGGATAGAGTGCATGAAGAGTGCATTTGGAATATCCATTGCACAGAGTTCTTCACACTGACCACAGTTCACACATGAATCAGAGATATGTGAGTAGCGAATCAGGTGGAACATGAAGGGAGGTGGCACCTGACCTGGGGTAACGAGGTGTGCTTTCTTGGTTGAGCACTCGACACAGTAACAGATTGGACAGTTCTCAATGCACTGATAACATTTGATACAGCGTGAGGTTTCGTCCATGATGAACTTCAGACGGTCCTTGCCCTCTCCAAGTTCACCAAACTGCTTTGCACGGTACTTGTCTGCGAGTTTAAACATCGCATTCTCGACCTTACCACGGATTTCAATACCCTTGGGGATTGGAGCTTCTGTTACAAGTGCGCCTGCTTTAACAGCAGCGTCAAGAAGATCTGCACCTTTCTCTGAGCAGACTTCCACAAAGGTGGCCTTACCGGCTTTCTCACCGATAACTCCCCAGTTACCACAGGCAAGATCTGCCTGGCGCGGAATCTTCGTCTTACAGCGCTGACAGTTTGAGCGGCGTCCGTATCCCTCTTCCTCGAGGTCGTCGATAGAGATGCCTTTGTGACCTTCTGCTGTCTCGATGATAAACTGACCTTTGTCAATCTCTTCCTTTATGACAACATCAGGATCGGTCTCAAACTTATCCTGAATCATATTGCGAGCAACAACAGGACTTACAGACCCACCACAGTTCAGACCGATCATGATAACATTATCAAGATTGATCTGCTCACGCTTGGCAAGTTCGTACATCGCCTTTGCATCACAGCCCTTTACGGTAACTGCAATCTTCATGTTGCGGGCGTTGTCAAGGTACTTTTTGATGATCTTCGGAAGGAGGACAGTACCACAGTGGAGTGAACCTGCTGTCTGGGCAAGTTCCGCCGGGTCGGTAATAAATACCGGCGTTGCATCGTAGATATCGTAGCCTTTCTTTACTGTAAGCACGCCATCAACAACACCATTTTCAAGGGCATATGTTAAGAGTGCTGTTACGGCACCTCCACACTCACCTTTCTGATGGATCGCGTCGTCTGCTGCCCATGCATATACCATATCGCCTTTTGCCGACATTTTCAGGCCTCCGTAATTTTCTCAACTTTCACAGCACAAGCCTTGTACTCAGGAATCTTTGCGATTGGATCAAGCGCATTGTTGGTCAGGAAGTTGGCTGCACACTCAGCAAAATGGAATGGCATGAACATAACGCCCTTCATGATGTCATCAGTGACCTTTGCACCAACTTCGACTTCACCACGGCGGGTAATTGCTTTGATCATTTCCTTGTCAGCAATACCAAGTTCTTTTGCATCCTCAGTGTTGATCTCAATCCAGCCGGTTGGAACCTCTTTTGCAAGAGTGTCTGAACGCCGGGTCATCGAACCAGTGTGCCAGTGCCAGATACAGCGTCCGGTGGTCAGGATAAATGGATACTCTGCATCAGGAACCTCTGCCGGCGGTTTCCATTCAATTGCATGCATAACACCCATGCCATCGGGGTGTGAGCACTTGCCGATGTGCAGGATTGGTGTGCCGGGGTGATCCTCTGTGGGGCATGGCCAGTGGAGTGCCTCTGGTTTGTTCAGGCGTTCATAGGTCATTCCTGCGTAGGATGGGGTAAGAGCACGCATTTCATTGAAAACATCTTCTGAGGTTTCCCATGCAAACTGCTCGGGGTATCCCATGGCAGCGCCAATATCAGCGATGATCTTCCAGTCAAGTTTTGCCTCTCCTGGTGGAGCCTGAGCCGTACGCCACATCTGAACACGGCGCTCGGTTGAGGTCTGCGTTCCGGTTCTCTCTGCGTAGCAGGTTGCCGGGAGCACAACATCAGCGTGTTCTGCTGTCTCAGTCAGGAAAATGTCCTGCACGACAACGAACTCCAGATTTTCAAACGCATGCTCAACATGGTGGATATCAGGGTCTGAGAGGAACGGATTTTCTCCCATGATGTACATTGCCTTGAGTTCACCGGGGTTGTCGGTCAGCACGTCCATCATAACAGTTACTTCATAGCCGTTCTTTCCTTCACAGATACCATCAGGGAAGCCCCACGCATCGTCGAACTTTTTGTAGGCTGCTTCGTCAGTGACCTTCTGGTATGCGGTAAAGACAACCGGCAGTGCACCCATATCACAGGCTCCCTGCACATTGTTCTGGCCACGGAGTGCGTTCACACCGCCACCCCGTCTGCCGATGTTACCGGTCAGCATCTGAATGTTTGCAGTGGATTTTACGTTGTCAATACCACAGGTGTGCTGCGTAATACCCATTGAATAGAGCAGTGCTGAGGATTCTGCAGTTCCAATCCATTCTGCAGCCTGTTTCAGCTGTGCAGCAGGAATTCCGGAAATCTTTTCGACGTTCTCAGGCAGGTAGTCATCTTTGGTCACCATTTCCTTAAGGTCGTCGTAGCCTTTTGCACGGTTTTCGACCCATTCCTTGTCTTCCCAGCCGTTCCGGATGATTTCACCCATTAAACAGTTGAGGATTGCAACGTCGGAACCGGACCTAAACTGGAGGTACAGGTCAGCCTGCTTAGCAGTACAGGTGTAACGCGGGTCAGCGTAGATGAGTTTTGCGCCAGCTCTCTTGGCCTGCATGACTCTGCGACCAATAAGCGGGTGCTGCTCAAATGTGTTTGAACCAATAATAAAGACACACTTTGACTCAGCGATATCACCAATCGAGTTGGTCATTGCACCGGAGCCGAATGCTGCGGCAAGACCGGCAACAGTTGACGCGTGGCAGAGACGTGCACAGTGATCGATGTGACGTGTCTTAAGGGCACCACGTGCAAACTTCATCAGTGCATAGTTATCTTCGTTCGAGGTACGTGCTGATGAGAGCACTGCACACTCGTCAGGCTTGTAGCCCTTGAATTTCTCTACGATGAGAGCGTTTGCCTCTTCCCAGGTTGATTCCACAAATTTTCCGTCTTTCTTAATCAGTGGAACCTTCAGGCGGTCCTCCCTGTTAATAAATTCATGGGCATAAGTCCCTTTAGGACATAACTTACCTTCGTTGACCGGTGAGCGCTGGTACGGGGCTGTACCAACCACTTTTCCGTCTTTGACAACGAGGTTTAACGAGCAACCTGTTCCACAGTAAGGACAGGTTGTCTGGACGTACTTTAACTCCATAATATTACCTCTAACAATTAAGCACGTTTAATAAACTAATATATAAATATAGTAGATGCATGGGTGGAAATTGAACATTATTGGTGGAATTGTGTCTACCCAAAAAGAGTAGGTCAAATATGATTCCATTATGGACTCCTTCCTGTTAACCAGAGATACTTTTAAAATCAAAAAGTATTTTGCGACACACGCATTACTTTTCTGAAAGTGCCGCACGTCACTACCCAAAAATCAGGTATGGACACCTTTAGGAAGAAGAGAATATGCGCGATCCGATCGTTCCCCCAATGCTTGCTGATATTATTCAGAATGCCCTCCTATCAGTTGAAGGGATGACCTTCGGAGATCTTAAAAAATGCCCATTTTGTGGTGGAGGCATACAGCAACATGATGTCAGAAAGAAACGGTTTGCCGTTGTTCGGCAGCGGGGAGACCACCATACTATCTATGTTCAGGTCAGGCGATACTACTGCAAAGAATGCCATCGGTTGTGTTATGCAAATGCGCCTTTTTATCCTGATATCAGGATGGGAGCGCCGGTTGTGGATCTCTGCTGCCTCAATCTCAAAGACTATCCCTACAACCGCTTTTCACGGATCCTCGAGCTGATAGGTATCATTGTTCACCGCGGGACTATCCGCAACTGGGCACATCTGAATCTGGAATCGGTTCCCTTTCTTAAATTATTCGGGTACAATATTCCGCTGTCGCTTCTAAACCTTTCAGGCGAACAATCACCAGAATCACTCTTGCTATCGGTACTTAGCGGACAAAAAAAATAACTGCTACATATCAATCTTAACGAACTTCTGGATCTTCTTCCAGTGCATTACCATCATATGGACAGAACTTTTCGGTCCCGACAGTTTGCCATCCGCATAGTGGACAACGCCGGATTTTTCGCGTCTTGTTACCAAACAACGGAACGAGCGGCAACAACAGGAAGAAAAAGAAGAATGGAAATCCTGCAAGAAAACAGAGAAGCATCAGCCCCAGTGAACCGACCAGCAGGATACCGCTCAGAACAAACCGGTTCGTGTTGCCACCTCACGGACGGCATACGCGGGCAGGGCATCGACCTGTTCACCAAGATCGCTCCTGAGATCGTGCCACCCAAAGGTCTGCTCCAGAAGTCGCGAACCAATTCCGGCAACAACGACCTCAGAAGCACCGGAACTTTCGCACGCCGCTTCCACCTTTGAGCTGATCACCATTTTCTGCTCTTCCCAGAATCCTGTAGCAATGGAGAGGACATTTGCCTCGCCAATCTCAGTATAATCAGAACAGACAACCCGTGAAAGACGCTGTAATGAAGAGTCACGGTCGTTCGCAGCACCATCAGCAGTCTGAACAGTGTATTCATCCTCGCTGATATGACCAAGTGTCAGATGGACATCGGCACTTGTAGCAAAGTGCTCGCTTGCAATCAACGTGCTTACGCCATCGATAGCCACGTCACGCAGTAGTGCCGGAACTGTGGTGCGCAGCAGACCGGTGTAGACTATATAACCAGCTTTCAGACGATCAAGATCAGTCATTCCTTTCAGGTCGTCAAATCGGGCCAAAGGCACTATGTCTGTTGTCGTGCTGCCCATATCCACTAGCACCGCATTTGGATAGAGTTCACGCAGATAGTCTGCTGAGGCAAGCCAATTGGCAGCGGCAAGTGATGGTGTCGCCCCAAGGTGGAACAGACCATCAGTTCCATAAAACTGCGCATCAGGAAGTGCACCGGAAACAGCATCAACAATGAATGCAATGCCCGCTGTTTTATCACAAAATCCATCTGCGAGTTCACCACTCATCACCACTGCCGCCTTTTCACCAGCATAGGCCGCAAGAATGTCACGTATCGGAGACTCTTTCCAGAGTGGACAGTAGTGAATGGCAACGCCACTATCATGAACGACCTTGAGATTTGCCCCACCCACATCTACACCAATCACGCTGAATTCACCGTCCCGTCAGGAAGAAACGAGACTGCGCCTTTCAGATGCACGTCATCCGGAAGCACACCATGTGAGGCATCAACGAGGAGTTGTGCAATCTCTTCCTCCATAATCTGAGCAATGCCAACGAGACTCGTTGTCGGGCGCGGATTCACATCAACAATGTAGGGCTTATCTGCAAGTACGATATCAACGCCCACATAACCCTGACAACCCAGCACGTCCATTGCCTGTGTTGCTGCAGAGATCAGTTCTTCGCGACGCGGGTGGTCGACCGGTGTTGTGCCACCACAGTATCGAAACCGACCTTCTTCTTCCCGGATGTCCTGACGATTTATCGCAAGGACCAAGGGTCTTGCACCGGAAAAACTCAGACAGGTATCACCCACGACTCTGCTGCCGATTATACTGACGCTCAGGTTTTCGCCCTCAATGAATTCCTGACCAAATTCGTCTCCGGCAGGAATTTCATCGGCACGTCGCATATGGAGACCGTCCACACCGGAAATTTTTTTGATCAGCCGCATGCCCTCACTCTGTTCTTTGGGAACAGAAATACCATGTGCTGCAAGAATTGCACCCGCTCGCTGTTTATTTGCACAAAGAGCTACATTCAGGCTCCCGCATCCAATATTTCGGGTATGATCCTCCACAATCTTTGTGAATTTTCCCAGAAGATTATCCGGCGCTATCACCAGACCAACATCACAATCCGGTGCAAGCCGGGAAAGTTCTGTGGCGAAATCACCCGACTCCGGGGAGACAACATCGTATCCGCAGCGCTCAAAACTTGAGCGGATGGTGCTGAGCATAGCAGCACCTTCCGGTGCAAGATTTGGATCATGAAAAACCGTATATTCAGCAACCAGTGCCTTCATTACCGATCTCATTAGTCACAAGAACGAATGAGAGTGCCGATCAGTGATCTGCCTAGGATCAAAATCAGCGTGTCAGGAGCAGAACCATTTACAATCTCCTGCGGTGAATTAACAGGTAGAAGATGAAACCAAAGATCCTCCTTACCAATGATGACGGCATCAATTCTGTCGGCATCTGGGCAGCGTATCAGGCACTTTCAGAAATTGCCGATGTTAGCATTATCGCTCCTTCAAGCCAGCAGAGTGCTGTTGGCCGCTCGCTCTCCATATTTGAGCCCATACGCGCAACTTCAGTCATAATCAATGGTGTAAACGCCTACTCCATCGGTGGAAAACCAACAGATTCAGTAATTATCGGATTGTATGGTCTTGAAATTGCACCGGATTTGGTGGTCAGCGGCATTAATATCGGCGAAAATCTCTCATTTGAATCAGTCATGACTTCAGGCACTATCGGCGCTGCCCTTGAAGCGTCCAATCAGGGCGTCCCGGCCATCGCGTTCTCTCTGCAGGTAGATGATCAGGGAGAGAAGTTTGACGACCCAATGTTTTGCGCACAGAACTTTGAATCATCACAAACTATTGTCCATGACATCTGTTCACGCATCTTAAAAGAGGGCTTTCCTGAAGCGACTGATGTTATCAATGTCAATATCCCGGAACATTTCACCGGAGAGTATGAGATTACCCATCTCGCGCGAAAACTTTTCAAAACTGGTGTTGAACAGCGCCATGATCCGCGAGGTCGTCCCTATTACTGGATCAACGGACCCCTCTGTGAAGACGCACCGGAAGGAACGGATGTGTATGCTGTGAATAGGGGGAACGTCTCTATAACACCACTGACTCTGGATTCAACAGCTCACACCGAGAAAGAGACCCTTTCTGCAATTTTCTGCAGAAAGGATAACTGACAAAAAATTATTCTTTTTTTTGTAGTATTACAACAGCATCGTCAATTGCCGCACAGACCCGCAGGTCAGTTTCATTTTCACGCACTGCCTGGAGAATAGCAAGCTCACTTCCATCACCAATCAGGCCCAGTGATTGTGCAGTTATTCTCCTGACGTATTCGTTTTCATCATGGAGAAGCGGCACAAGTTGCTCCTTTGCGCCACAGGCACCCATCTTCCCCAGACTTTTTGCTGCCATGTACCGTACATGATCTTTTTTGTCACCAAGTGTAGCAATCAGTGCCCAACAGGATTGCTCGTCACCAATCTCTCCCAATGCCTCCGCAGCCCGATATCTGACAACCCAGAGATCATCAGACAGGCAGGCAAGCAGATCTTTAACTGCAGGTGCTCCTACATCGATTAGATCCCTAGTCGCACGGGCACGCGTCTCTTTTTCTGTAGCATAAAGATCCTGTATCAACTCTTCAGTCATGAAAAAACCATCCAGTCATTGGTATGAGGTATGAAAAATCAAAGAAAATATGAGAAAAATATTGGAGAGTATCAGGCGTTCTTTCTGAACCAGACAACTTCTCCATTGAGAACCTTGTAGGCCCGGAGTTCTTTTACCTTGATCGCCTCAGGCACACTCTCAACATTTGCACCAGTCGGCACGAAGAGAATTGGCTGGTCAAAGTTGATCCCTGCTGAAGCCGCATTTTCTACGGACTGTACCATACCAGCAACATCGCCTTCAGTTACATCTGCATTCAGGCTGACACAGACAGGATAAGCAGTCTTGGTCCCAAAGCGTTTCCGGCTGACCTGATAATCAATTGCAACACCAGGAATTTCAGGTGCACGCTCAATCTGCCATCCAAGGTCAGGCGAGTACATTTTCTTCAGTTCTCTGTTGACAATCGTATGTGTGAAATCGGTTGATGATCCCATGGCTTAATTCACCTAGAGAATATGTACATTTTTTACGAATTTAAGTTTATCTTTCTCATCCTGAGGGTTTTCAAGGACAATCAAGGCAGAAAAATGCTATATTATGATAGAAATAAGATGATATTTCTCAATAGTTAACATTTTTATCTTACCACATTTTTCAAACAGCTCACTCCAAAAATGTCTAGAGAATGAAATGCAACAGAAAGTATCCTTACTACACTCCATCACCCGCTAGCACCAGAAAAAAGAACATGCAGATTCACCGAGTCTCTGCTGAAGTTAGTAAAAACATAACAAATGAACCAATTGATATTCACTTGAAAAACAAGATATTCGTGCCTGCAAAATCAAATAATGTACTATTTGCATGAGCATAGAGGGAAATCTACAATCTATGAATAAGGATTATGAATTGTAAGTGAAGACAATAAAAGAAGAAGCGCCCAGTACGGAATTCGAATCCGTGTCGCAGCCGTGACAGGGCTGCATGATAGACCACTACACTAACTGGGCATTTTTGCGTACGATCCACCAAAAGGATCCCGCCTCCCGGAATCGAACCGGGGACATCGCGGTAGCCGCGCGGTTACCCGACTTGTGGGTAAAACCAAACTACAGCCGCGCACTCTACCAGTCTGAGTTAAGGCGGGTTGGTGCTCTATAATATTATATTGACGAGTTATTAAAGATTATTATTTTGACCTGCATTTTCAGGAAAAACAGACAAAATACGGGTTATTCTGGATTTATTTTGATCAGTTCCCAGATGGTTGGGCAGACATACCTTCCATCGCCGCTTTAATCTGAGACTGTAGCTGTTCAAACTTACCCTTCAGCGCATCTTCCTGTTTCGCAAGTGACTTCACACGGATCTCAAGGGTCTCTGCTTTATCTGACAATGTCTCTGCAACGACTGCCTTATCTTTCTGTACCATCACTGAACCAACCGTCACAAAAACCTCAGCTTCATCAGCGGTTGCCTGAAGTTCCTCACCAGCACGTTTTGCATCTTTAATAGCAAGTTCATACTGTGCTTTCTGCTGTACAATTGACTGAAGCTGCTGTTGCACCTGCTGGAGCATCTGCAACTGATTCTGAACTTTTGGTGGAATGTTATTCATTGAACAATCTCCTGCATTTCTTCTGCTATACTAATAAGTCGTAACCATGTATTCAATGCTGCCCTTAGTGAGGCAAGATCATCTGAATACACCGTCAGAACAACGGCATTTTGGCCATCCATCTTTAGCGTTATCTCGCTTCTGCCAACATCATCATGTTCCGGACTGACCGCACAGAATATCTCTTTTGCATGTGGCGAAGTAAACCGAAACACTGCTTCATGCGCGTGCGGGGAGTCTGACAACATACTGTCTCCTCTGCAGACCGTCAAAAATCAGATGATTCTCCTGAACATCACTATCATAGGAGACCGGCAGATGAGGCTTAAAGGCATCTGCAATTTCACGATTTCCCGATCGAATACCTTTCTGAAGCGTACCTTCCCGGTTGATTAAGTCAAAAGAATTGATCGCACATTCCAGATAGGGTTCACCCCGAAGATGAACCTGCATGAGAAATGCCCGTCGCTCCTTCATACAAAAGATCACGCAATCATCTGATGTCAGAATGTCCTGAACAGAAGATTTACCGCGCGGTTTATACGTTCCGCCTAGTGTAAAAGCAAGATCCTTGGAAAAAGTCCGTAAAGAAGGTATAGGTTTTCGTGAAGTAGTAACGACCGTCATCGGGCCTTTACTTCTTTTATTCCTGCTCCACGCTCTTTGAAAAGAATACGGTGCCCACAGTAGGGACACCGCACATTAATGTCAATCTCGACTTTTTGTTTACAACGAGCGCACTTGTATCCAGCCAAGACTATCTCACGCCTCCTTCATAAGCAGGCGCTCAGTTGTCCGCTGAGCAACTTTATGTGCCGGAGTCTGCGGCGCATAGGCACCGCCTGCAAATTTAAATCCACACTTGCGGCATTCCCAGATGCCGGTTCCTTTTCGTGATACTGCTAAGGTATCACAGCTCGGGCAGAGGTGCTTTGCATTGGTGACTTTCTCGACTTCATTTACGCGTTTTCTGATGAAACGACCGTAACGTGGCCCAAATCTGCCCGCACTCCCGGTTATCCGGCCTTTTGCTCTCTGTTTACCTTTTTTGGCCATAGTATATTCCCCTGATGTGTCTGTATAATTTTGACGTTGGTAGATTTAACTCTAATCCAGTTTCCTGACATCACCATCGCCTTTGGTAAGACGGTTTATCATGTCATAGAAATCTTCCTGGATACCGGCAGGAATAACGCAGACGCAGATCCACGACCCGTCACCCTGCCATTCCTGTTTTTCAATTTTTGTCGAGGCCGCAATCTCCCCATATGCTTTTGGAGCATAATCAGAGGGTATTTTTATGGCGAACTTGACCTCGGCAAATTTGATAGGTATCAACGGGCGCAGTGCCTTTACTGTCGACTGCACCTGTTCATCAACACTCTTGAAAGGATCAATGCTAACCTTTGCTTCCTCCATCGCCATCTCAATACGCTGTGCAGGATGAGGGAAACCGTTCTGTGGATTAATCGCATTACGTGCAATAAATGCAATAACCCTGAGGCGCTTTTCCTCAGTCATCTGCCGTCGCTGTTCGGACGTCAGGTGGATTTCGCCCTTGTGAAGAATCCGCTCTGCAACCGGCTCAAACTCAGTGGTATCAAAAACCTTCAGAAGCGCCTCTTCAGACGCTTTTGAGGCTTTTGATGAATTTTCAAATACATAGAGTGCTGCTACGATATCTTCGATAGCAACGTCCTCACCACTGCGAAATTTTGCCGCACCTTCAGGATCCACAAGGAGCTCAAACTTTTCCCCATAACTCTCCAGACGTGCCACCACAGCCTGATCAAGGGGTATCATAAACGCTCACACTCCTTCAGTTTCTTCTTCTTCGATGTTGCTTACTTCGAATGCCTCAACGTAAACCACCACTTCTTCCTTTGGCATCTTGGCAAATTTCGCATCAGGTAGTTTCACAAGACCAATCTCCACGGTGTTCACATTGAACTTGCCCTCTGTTGCTGCATGCAGTGCCTTTAGTCCAAGAGGAATAGCACCACTACAGGTCATTGCTGCATCGTAATCCTCATCAAAGACCCGCATAACTGCCGGACGACCGGTCCCAATACTGGTCGCCCGGTATTCCAGAAGAGTGCCCGACGGATCTGTTTCAAACAGGCGTGGCACACCATCACTAATACCAGCAATTAAAAGTGCAGTTCCATACGGGCGAGCGCCGCCAAACTGCGTATAGGTCTGCATGTGGTCGCAGAGTTTTTTAGAGAGGGTCTCAATATCGATTGACTCGTTATACGAAACACGGTTGATCTGCGCCTCGACCCGGGCACGGTCCACCAAAGAGCGGGCATCCCCCACCAGTCCGGAAGAGGCCACCGCAATATGCTCATCAATCATGAAAATCTTCTCAATTGACGACTGCTCAAGAAGACGGGAACTCACCCGTTTGTCTACAATGAGTACCACGCCATCACTGCACTTGATTCCTACGGCTGTTGTCCCACGTTTCACGGCTTCACGGGCATATTCTACCTGGTACAGGCGCCCATCAGGACTGAAAACGGTAATTGCCCTGTCATATCCCATCTGTTGCTGCATTGGCTGCATATTTACTCCTCCATATCTTCTGGTACACAATAAAAATTATTCTGACTCATATTCTTACGGCGAACTACATCAACCTTTTTACCTTCACGTCTGATAAGAGTCTGCCCTTCAGAATTTGTCTCTTCCAGTATAGGTCCCATAACGGGCTGATTGTTTTTGATCACATCACGGAGCGTTTTTATCGTTCCGGAACTTTTCATTGGATGAATGGCCACCGATTCATCACCAACGGCAGTGACAGCGGCAAGGGCAGCCCCCAGATCATCTTCACCACCGCGAAGGCAGCGTACGATCAGAAAACCTCCCTCACAACTCATGACAGCCTGCCCAATTGAGACAGACCGCAAATCCCCAAAGAGTCCGGTAACCGCATCCTGCACGACATAATACATCTTTTTGGGATCAAACTCACGGTAACGGGGTTCGTATCGTGCCAGCACATACCGACGGTTGTCACGCAGCGTCGGAGGACGAACTTTTGCCATTATCAGATCACCTCTACCGGCACATGCGGATGCAACAGTGTGTCAACAGCCGAAAACGCCGCTTTGATTTCTGCATCCTCCATACCAAAAGAACGACACAACAGAGCAACTGCCCGTGGCGAGCGCAGGCCAAGATATGAATTTGTCCCAGAGCCCAACACCAGTGGGAAATGATGCTTCCGATGAAGGCGAAGAATGTCGTGATAGGCCCGGATGGCTCGTTGCCTTCGGTGCGAATGACGCCCCAGAAGCGAGTTTAATTCAATGGCAACGGCCACACCCCGTTCCGCTGTGTAGCGTGCGGTGATATGATCCAGCGTCCCGGTAGGCTGGCTGGCGAGACCATAAATAATGTTGACGCTTCCTGACTGCACAACACCCCGGAGTATACCAGCATCGCCAGCATATATCCCAACGAGATCGGCAGTCCTTGCGGCTTTTCCTGCATCGCGGATTGCTTTTTGCTGCGTTTCACCGACGATACACGTTATTCGGGCGACGGGGATTGCACAGTCTTCGGGAAAAGCCCCTGTGTACTCAGCAACAATACTGTCAAATCCCAGAGCTTTTGCTTCAAGAGCAAACCGCCGCAGCGAGGTATCACCTGCAGGGGCAGGAATAACGTGAGCATCAGTGCAGGAAAAGGCAGGAATCGTCATAAAATCATCAAACAAGAGAGAGGTTCTCCCCATAAGAGTATAAAGGTCTGCTATCCAAGAAGAACATGCTCCCATCCGCTTTCTGAGCGGGGAATGAATGTAATTCCGGAAAAAATAAGGGATTATTTCCCTTTGTTCGCGTTCGAACGGATGCTTGGGCGGGTTTTTTCGGTTCCCTTACCACGCTTCTGCATACCGCGTCCTTTCAGGCCGGCACTGGTTTTACCGCGCTCTGCACGACCACGCTGGTTACTCTGAGATACCCAGCCAAGGATGGAATCGTTTTTGATTGCCGGGTGGTGTCCGTCAACAAGAATAACTTCAAACCATTTCTGGCGACCGTCCTGGCCAACCCAGTATGAATTTAAGACTTCCATGTTCACGAAGCGGCGTGCTGCACGCTCTTCAGCGATACGCTGGAGACTCTTGCCGGGGGTCTGACGAGCCATACCCATACGGCGGGTCCGGCGTCCACGAATATAACGCGATTTGCGGCGTCCACCACGGCGGATTCTCACGCGGGCAACAATAATTCCCTGTTTTGCACGGAATCCAAGAGTGCGTGCACGATCGATACGTGTTGGGTGGTCGACACGCACAACACTGCCTTCACGGCGCCATACCTGCATACGCTCCCAGAGAAGCTTCTTAACTACGGTCTTGTCCGGATTTTTCCATGCATCGCGGACATAGCCGTACATTGATTTTGCCATTTGTTACTTTCACCATGAAAGGTTCAGCCCGGCATTAATCCGGGCCACATCCCTTTGTGTACCTGAAGGGAACGTATCCCAAACAGTTCTGTACTGGTTGACCTTCGGAACTTATTAAACCTGTGTGGCAGGCAGACCTTTCTTCTTTTCAGTAACACAGATGTCAGTAATCCGGGTGAAAGGATATTGACCGTGTTCATCCTTCTCCGCCGATTTGACCATATCCCAGATTGTTAACAGAGCAACACTTGCCGCGTGCAGCGCCTCCATCTCAATACCGGTCTTCCCGTATGTTTTCACAGTCGCCGTGACGCTAATGTATCCTTCTCCACGAGTGAAAGCAACATCCACCCCGCCAATCGGCAGCGGATGGCACATAGGAATCACAGACGATGTCTCTTTGGCGGCCATTATCGAAGCAATCCGGGCAGTTCCCAGCACATTTCCTTTCACAGCAGTCCCTGTGTCAATCGCCCGCAGCGTTGCAGGACGCAGGTAAATTTTACCTTCTGCCGTTGCCTCGCGGGACACGTCATCCTTTGCCGTCACATCGACCATATATGCTCTGTCATCATTGATATGAGTGAATTCAGGCGCTTTTTCTGCCATTGTATCTAGCATCTCCTTAAACTAATTTATAAGTACTTTGAATTGTAGCCATATGGCTATATAGGACGCTGAAGGTCCGCCACTACTTCAGGAAGTGCCCGAAGCAAATCAGTTGCGACAAGCCCCGTGCCGGATACTTCAGCGACTCGTTCACCGGCAATTCCGTTCACATAGGCAGCGAGCACAGCGGCTTCGAATGCCGGGATTTTACAGAGGAACGCCCCGGCAAGTCCTGCCAAAACGTCTCCGGTCCCGCCAGTCGTCATCGATGGTGTACCACTTTGGTTCAGTCTGACCCGTCGTCCGTCAGATATGACATCCATCGGTCCTTTAGCAAGAATAGTATAAGACTCCGCACAGTCACGCACCACGCGTGCCCGGCCAGCAGCATCTTCTGGAAGCATCTGTCCAAAAACCCGATGAAATTCTCCTGCATGGGGAGTATAGAGCGTATTTGCAGGGCCAGGTGTGACTGGAAGCGGAGAATACAACGCGTCGGCATCAACCACTGCCCGCTTCGAGGCCGCAGCAACAGCGCAGGCCACGCTGTGGCTTTCCGTCCCCAGACCACACCCCAGAACCGTCACATCCGAGGAAGCAGCAAGCTGGCAGAGTAATTTAGTCTCCTCAGGACCAATTGGATTTGAAGAGAGCAGATCAACAATGACATCCGGGCAGGTCAGAAGATTTGGCGTTGCAATCCGTACCAAATCGGCCCCGCCCCGAAGCGCTGCCATGCCTGCCAGGTATGGAGCACCCTGATACGGTCCGCCACCCACAACAAGTACGCTGCCGCCAGCGCCCTTGTGTGCCGTCTTTTTCCGGGGTCTGAGCACCAAAACATCACCAGGACCGGCAAAAATCTCGGCCGCAAACGGGATACCTATGTCAGCAGCACGGGAATTTGGAACCTTGGGGCGATGAAACCCACAGATCATATCAGCGTTAATTCCCGGAGTGGGAAGATCAGCAGCGAGAATGAAAGCCTCAGCAGCATTGGCAGCGTCAATACAAGATTGCCACGGCTCACGCGGCGTACCGGATGCACCGATGCCAAGGATTGCATCAATAATCAGGTCTGCCTGTTCAAAGAGCGACTGCAGGGCAGTAACATCTGAAGGACAGGCAATGGGATGTAGAGAGACGGGGCAGTACTTCAGCAGAGCGGCATTTGCTTTTGATTCAGGAGAGTTCATCCTATCTTTCGAAAGAATCACATCAACCTCAGTCAGGCGGCTCAGATAACGTGCCGCCACCAGACCATCGCCGCCATTGTTTCCCTTCCCACAGATAATCAAAATCCGGGAGTGCGGAACTTCAAGTGCCATGCCTGCTATAGCTCGCCCTGCACTCTCCATCAAAATTCGGCCATCAAACCCAAGGGCCATCGCGTTGGTATCAACGGACCGCATTCGTTCTGTTTCGATGATTCCTTTCTCACCAAACTCTTTCAGTCGTCGCATCAGTCCTTCGTCCATTCTTCACCTCACCTGTGAATATGATTCATTATCCACGATAACCAATTCGGCTCATTAAACAAGGCCATCTTGCGTGGATTCATATGCCTCCTCCTCCCATGATCTACCAGATGAGTCTTGCTGCCGACGCACGGAGTATTGCAGACCGCATTCTTGCCGCAGACGCAGTCACGGTCATATCCCATATTGACGCGGATGGAATAACCAGTGAAGCCATTCTTTCACAAGCATTGCAACGTGCCGGGATTCCTGCACAAAGCATCTTCGTCAGGCAACTTGAGCCCCTGACGATGAAACACGTACCCGAGAATGACACACTGAAAATTTTTATCGATCTGGGTGCCGGGCAGCAGAATCTTCTTGAAGAACGGGGGATGCCTGAAGACAAAGTCGTCATTATCGATCATCACGTAGCTCAGGATGTGAAAACACCCTACCCCCAAATTAACGCAATCACCTATGGGTATGAAAAGCTCAGCGCAGCAGGTGTCGGCTACTTTGTTGCCCGTGAAATGGACGAGTGCAACAGGGACCTTGCAAAACTAGCGGTCGTGGGAAACGTCGGCGATATGATGGCAAGGGAGAACTGTGCCCTTATCGGACCGGCACGCGAGATTGTGGACGATGGTGTTCAGTTCGGCAACATTGAAGTGGTTGACCACAATCTAAACTTCTATGGGATCTCAACACGTCCCATACACACCTGTCTTTCATTCTGTGACGACCCGTACATTCCCGGCATTAGCAACGATGCAACGGCAGCGCGGGTTTTTCTGGAGCGTATCGGCATTGCAATGCGTAACTCTTCAGGCAAAATGCGGGTCTTTGAAGAACTCTCAGAAGAAGAACGTCAAACATTAATAAACGCCCTTGCTGAGCAACTCATTGCCCATGGTCGCAGCACCGAACGGCTCTTGGCCGAGACCTATCTGTTCACCGACGAGGAACTGCGTTCTCCACTTCGCAATGCAGCCGAATACGCAACCATGCTCAACGCCTGCGGAAGATGGACAAAACCGGCTATCGGCAGTAGTGTCTGTCAGGGAGATCGGGGTCAGGCCTACCGGGATGCCGAACATATGCTCAGACATCACCGGACCATAATCCGGGAGATGATGGAATATATTCTCGACACCGGCGTAACCGAACTCTCCCACCTGCAGTATCTTCATGTCGGCGATAAATTCCCGGACACTGTTGTCGGTATCGGCGCGGGGATGGCACTTTCAAAACTCAACTGGAAGAAACCGATTATGATTCTCTGCTATCTCGCAGATGAACCAGACCTTGTTAAAGCGTCAATGCGCACGAATGATACGATGGTCCGGCAAGGTGTCGATCTGCAGGCAGCACTGGCAGAGAGTGCCGCGAAACTGGGTGGTGCCGGCGGAGGACATAAGATTGCTGCCGGAGCATATATTCCAAGGAATTCAGAAGATGACTTCGCAGAGATTGTCAACACAGCCCTCAGCCGACAAAGCCCGTAAGATGGTACAAACCATAGCCGACTACCAGTTTGGCAAAGGGATTGGTCAGGAACTTTTCCCCGGAGAAACATCCTTTGGTTTCTCGAAAACGGGAAGGATTCGTTATATTCTCCTTGGAGAAAAACGTCTTGCAACAATGCGTTCAGGTGATGGCAGGCTCACTATTGGATTTGCTGGAGCAGAACGCCTCGCCGCAATCACTGAAGCACCGGCATGGCGCGTCACAATCCAAGATGAAGTCATTCCGTTTATCGAAGACGGGAAGAATGCCATGGCAAAGCACGTCATGAACGCCGACCCCGACATTCAGGCAGGTGATGAGGTGCTCGTGACGGGCAGTGACGGTGCACTTCTTGCGACCGGGACAGCAATGCTTTCCGGGACAGAGATGCGGGCATTTGAATATGGAGTGGCAGTAAACGTACGAAAAGGGAGACTGAAACAATGATACCAGGCGTAAACCCAAAACAGATGAAAAAGATGATGAAGCAACTCGGCATGAAGATGGATACCATCGAGGATGTCGAGCGCGTGGTCATCTATACGAAAAACGGCAACTATGTCTGCGTAAATGCAGAGGTCGTCTCAACGACGATGCAGGGCTCGACTTCCTATCAGATCACCGGCGATATGACCTTTGAAGAAGCTGCAGCCGTTATTCCGGAAGAGGATATTGAACTCGTTGCCATGCAGGCTGAAGTCTCCGCGGAAGAGGCAAATAGTGCCCTTGAAGTGGCAAACGGTGACATCGCGGCAGCGATTCTATCTCTCGCAGAAGATAAGGAATGATCGAAGACGGAGATCGGATAATCCTCAGGACCAGTGAGCGATTATTCTTTGTGCAGGCGGGTAAGAGCACCTTTTCAACCGACCTTGGTATGATCAATCTTGCAGAGGCTGTGGGAAAAGAAAGCGGAGACCAGATCAGCACGCATCTTGGGACAGTATTCACGATACTGATACCGCGGCCAACTGATTTCTTTGCCCATGGCAAGCGTAGTGGTGCCCCAATGTTGCCAAAGGACATTGGCATGGTCATCGCCTCAACCGGCATGAATCACCGGGACAACGTTCTGGATGCCGGTTGCGGTTCGGGGATCGCAGCCATCTACTTTGGAAGTGTCGCACAGAGCGTAACAAGCTACGAGATTCGGGATAATTTTGCCGCCATCTGCAGAGGAAATGTGCAGGAGGCAGGTCTTGAAAACGTTAACGTCATCTGTGGCGATGTACTAGACGCAGAGGGCACCTTTGACGTTGTGCACCTCGACCTGCACATCACCCCCGAACATGTGACCCATGCCTATAATCTCCTCGTACCCGGCGGATATCTTGCAACCTACACACCATTTCTTGAGCAGACCTTCATAGTGCTTGACACCGCAGAACCTCTCTTCGGTGAGGTAACCTGCCATGAACTCATGGACCGTGAACTTTCTCGTTCAAAGCGGGGAACCCGCCCATCAACCCGCGTTGCACACAGTGGATACATCACGGTCTGCCGGAAATAAGTCAGGCACAATGCCCCGGTGAGAAAATAATTGCACATACCTGTGCAACGACACCCACCTTTTATTACAGATACCGACAGTATTTAGATTGGTATTTCATAATGTATCGAAGAACAGGTTGTGCCTTCAGGCAAAAACCATCCAGCGTTATCTTTTTTGGATTCTTCTTTAGCTTTAGATAGGGAACTGCACCAGCAATTATAAGCGGTTCCCACAGCATTTTCATCAACTTTGAAATACCGGAGGTCTTCTTCATGTTTGGTATATCAGATCCACAGATTTGGGTGGGATACGTACTTGCGATCGCTTTCACGATCGCCTGCATAGCATACGGCATTGTAAACTGGCACAAAGGAAACGGAGCCTGACCAATGGCTGTCAACACGGTAACATTTACCATTCTGACTGTTTTTTATCTGGGTCTGGTAATCTTCCTCGGTTATCTTGGATACAAAAAGACCAAAGCAACCGAGGACTTTTTGGTTGCAGGACGGAAGATTCATCCCGTCGTGCTCGCCTTAAGTTACGGGGCCACCTTCATCAGTACTTCGGCTATCATCGGCTTCGGGGGTGTTGCCGGACAACTGGGGATGGGACTTATATGGCTGACCGTGCTGTGTATCGGCGTCGGGGTGCTCATTGCATTCGTTGTCTTTGGAAAAAAGACGCGGAGTATTGGTCACCGTCTGGGAGCCCTTACCTTCCCGGATCTCATGGGGAAATGCTATAGTTCCGGGTTTATCCGAACCTTCTGCGCACTCATAATTATCATCGGCATGCCCCTCTATACTGCTGCGATTCTCATCGGCGGAGCGCGATTTATTGAGGCGACTCTCGCCATCCCCTATGAGACGGCACTCATCGGATTCGCCTTTATTGTCGCTCTCTATGTCATTCTCGGCGGTTTGATTGCCGTGATGTATACCGATGCCCTCCAGGGAGCAATTATGTTTGTGGGCATGGCAATTCTGCTGATTTTCACCTATGTAACACTGGGAGGAGTCACTACCGCCAACAGCGCCCTTGACGCGATGTCCACACTGGTCCCACAAGGCCTCGCCGCCGCCGGTATGACCGGATGGGCATCAATGCCAGAGTTTCTCTCACCCATCTGGTTAACAGTGGTTACAACACTCGTTCTCGGGGTCGGGATCGGAGTGCTCGCTCAGCCCCAGCTCATTGTCCGTTTTATGACGGTGGCCGACAGCCGGTCCATCAACCGCGCTGTACTTATTGGAGGGCCTTTTGTGTTGATGATGACCGGCGTCGCTTTTACCGTGGGCCCGCTCACGAACGTCTGGTTCTGGCAGAATACGGGAATGATTGCTATGGACGCGGCAGGCGGGAATGCCGATAGTATCATGCCGCTCTTTGTCAACGAAGCAATGCCTGAAATATTCGTAATAGTCTTCATGCTGGCCCTGTTGGCGGCGGCAATGTCAACCTTAAGCTCACTCTTTCACACCATGGGGACGACTGTTGGTTGTGACCTGAACCCGGCAACCAGAAAATGCACACCCTCACTAAAAGCAGTGCAGGCCGGAACCGTCGTTATGATCGCCGTTTCAACGATCGTTGCGCTTCTTATGCCAACAAATATCATTGCCCGCGCTACCGTGATGTTCATGGGACTCTGTGCGGCTTCATTTCTTCCGGCCTTTGCCCATGCTCTCTATGCAGAAAAGCCCTCAGTGAAAGCTGCCACAGCAAGCCTGATCTGCGGTGCTGCGGCATGGTTTTTGTGGACCGCATTTGTACACACAAAGGAGTCATCAGTTCTTGGCATCTCCAAGGCACTTTTTGGCGTTGACTCAGTACTACCAATGCCGTGGGGGGTTGTTGACCCAATCGTTATCGCTCTGCCAATCTCAGCAATCGTACTTGCGGCATATCTGCTCCTCATTAGGAATCAACAGGCACCTGCCTGAAACGTCGGTAACATCAGAGAACAACCCACACCCATTTTATTTTCTGAAGTCGAATTCTGTTCTCGGGCAGATGCTCAGGTGAGAGGATGCGAGAAAAACCCGGAATACAACACATCATTTCTATCAATGATCTCGACCGTTCTGCGATAGACACGCTTCTTGACGAAGCAAAAGTCATCCAGCAGGCGACCAGTATCGAACGTTCCCTTGACGGTAAGATCGTCGCATTGCTCTTTTTTGAACCGTCTACCCGAACAAGGATGTCCTTTGCCGCTGCTCTCTCCCGTCTTGGCGGCACCTCAATTTCAGTGGATAGTATTGAAGGGAGTTCCATTTCCAAGGGGGAGACACTCGCAGATACTATCAGAGTTGTCAGTGGCTATGTGGATGCCATCGTCCTCCGTCACCCGTGTGAAGGAGCAGCGCGTCTGGCAAGCGAGTTTGCCTCGGTACCGGTCATTAACGCCGGAGACGGGGCAGGGCAACATCCTTCCCAGACACTTCTTGACCTCTACACCATCCGTGAGGCGATGCCGCTTGACGGCATAGACGTCGGGCTACTTGGAGATCTCAGATACGGAAGAACTGCACATTCTCTCGCCCATGCGCTTTCAAACTATGACGTCCGGCTCCACACGATTGCACCAAACGGGCTCGAACTTCCGGCAAATCTCGTAGAACAACTCAAAGAACAGAACACCGAGATCTGCGAATATGACTCAATGGAAGAGATTCTGCCGGAACTGGATGTGCTCTACGTAACCCGCATTCAGCGTGAACGCTTCCCTGACATGGCATCCTACGCTGCGGTTGCCGAGAGTTATCGGGTGACGCCGGAAGCACTGGGCGATGTCAAAGAAAGTCTTGCCATTCTTCACCCGCTGCCACGCGCCGGAGAAATTGACCCGCGTGTTGATGCACTCCCCTATGCCCGCTACTTCGAGCAGGCACAGAATGGAATTCCAATACGAATGGCAATGTTACAGAAGGTGATGTTATGAGTGACTGTGAACCCCGGGGACTCCTGATACGCCCCATCAGAAACGGCACCGTCATTGATCATATAACGCCAGGCGAGGCAATCAACGTCATCCGGATTCTTGGCATCACCGGGACAACGAGTGAGTGCCTGTCAATTGCAACCAATGTGAACAGTAAATTCTCGGGTACAAAAGATATTGTCAAGATAGAAAACCGCGAACTCTCAAAAGAGGAAGTTGACCGCATCGCACTGATTGCGCCCCACGCAACCATCAATATCATCCGTGAATATCAGGTTATCGGAAAAATTGGCGTCGAAATCCCCTCTGTCGTATCTGGTGTAATACGCTGCCCGAATCCCGGGTGCATTTCAAACAGCAATGAGCCTATCAAAAGTCGCTTTGCATTCAACAACGGGAAACTTCGCTGTCTGTATTGTGATGCCCGCATCAGTACAGATATCGCGTCACATATTATCTGAATTAGAACATTTTTTAGGAAATAGTGAAGATCGATCAGGTCTCCTGCAACAGATGACCCTGATCGTCAATCTCTCCACGGTGGATTCGTGTCGATGATATCCAGCGCCCATCTTCTGCAAGCACACAGGTAATCTGATGGATATCCACTTTTTTCAGACCCTGTTCTCTTCTGATCTTATTAATTTCGAGGGCAACAGGAAAGGTCTCTTCACTAACCATCAACGCATCAAAATCAGCTGAGATAGCCGATCCATACTGGTCACTCAACTCTTCGATCTTCCAGGTGCCAGAAAAACCCGCTTCATGGATGAAGTCAATTAACCGACGTTTTCGTTCTTCATAGGGAAAGACGGGGTGTGATTTTCTCCCCCCAAAGGTATCGGTGGTCAGTCCGATAGTCACAATCCCATCTTTTCCGGCAAGCTCAAAGGATCGTCCTAAAAGTTTTCGATGCCCATCGTGCAATGGACTGAAGGTGCCGCCAACAATAACCCGCATTCTTTGTCGGGGAATATTTACCTCTTATAAGAGATAGTTTTGGTGACAAAAAGCTGACAGGAACACGTCCTGCTTTTTCCGTGAGAGGACAGCAGGCGAATAGTCATAAACGACCAGCACTAATTATAACAAAGGAAAACCGGCCATAAATACGTCACCAGATCTGTCACCGTCCTGAGACAAATGAATTCCTGAAAAACGTGCATGAAAAAATAGTTCCGGCACGTAAGAGAGGAAACAAGAACGTGATGAATCTGGTGAAAACCTTACGACCGGCCGGGAAGGAACTTTGTATCAATGAATAGCAAACCCACCACCATGAGAGAAAAAGCTGCATTTATCGCCGGAAATGCAACAGTTCTCGGAGATGTTACCCTCGAAGAAGGCACCAGCGTCTGGTATGGTGCGGTGCTTCGTGGCGACAAAGCCCCGATTGTATTACGAAAAAATGCCAATATTCAGGACAACTGTATAGTCCACGTATCCACCGGCCATAAGGTTGAGATTGGGGAGAATGTTTCAGTAGGTCACGGAGCTATTATTCACGGAGCCACGATCAGGCCAAATACGCTCATCGGCATGGGGGCAATCATTCTGAATGATGCCGTCATCGGCGAAGGATCAATTGTAGGAGCAGGTGCTCTGGTCTCAGAGGGTAAGGAGATTCCACCACGGTCTCTTGTGCTGGGGGTGCCGGGAAAAATCGTCAGGCAGGTAACCGACGCTGAATTTGAGGGGATTGTTGCCAACGCAGCGGCCTACGAAACGATGGCGAAGAACCACGCAGCAGGAGAGATCTGAGCATGGCTGAGGTTGCTGTAATCGGAGCGGGTGTTGCCGGAATTCAGGCAGCGCTGGACATTGCAAATCATGGTGTGCACGTCCATCTGATTGAAAAGGAACCAACAATTGGCGGGCACATGGCACAGCTCGACAAAACCTTCCCCACCAACGACTGTTCAATGTGTATTCTCTCACCAAAGATGGTCGATGTCGCCAGAAACCCCAATATCACCATCCATACTCTTACCGAAGTATCAGCCATTGAAGGAGAAGTCGGTTCCTTCACGCTTCACCTGCTGCGCCACCCGAGATATGTGGATGCATGTAAGTGCAACGGATGCGGGGACTGTGTTGAGGTCTGCCCTGTTGAGGTTTACAATAAATTTGACGCCGGAGTCGGTGTGCGAAAAGCCATCTACAAACCTCACCCACAGGCAGTTCCGGATGTTACCGTTCGTGACGCAGAACACTGCATAGACTGCCGTCTCTGCTTCGACATCTGTGGTAAAGACGCAATCATTGAGACACAGGATGACACCGAGGAAGAGATACTGCTGGAAGTCGCAAGCGTTGTCGTCGCAACTGGCTTTGAACTCTTTGATGCCTGCCGAAAGGCACAGTTCGGCTATCTCAGACACCCGGATGTCATCACCAGTCTTGAACTTGAGCGGATGATTAACGCCAGTGGACCGACCGGAGGAAAACTCCGGCGGTTTTCAGATGGTGCTTCGCCGAACTCGGTGGTTTTTATCCAGTGCGTCGGGTCCCGTGACATGTCAATCGGTCGTCCGTATTGTTCCTGCGTCTGCTGTATGTATGCGACAAAGAATGCGATTCTCCTTAAAGAGAAGAATCCGGACCTCGACGTTGTTATTCTGTATATGGACATCCGTGCCTACGGAAAAGGCTACGAGGAATACTACAACCGTGCCGAGTCACTCGGGGTTCGCTATCTGCGGGGCATGCCCGGAGAAGTACTTCGAAAGAGTGATAACAGGATGACAATCACGGTGGAAGACACTGAAGCAGGGGAGATGGTCACGCTCGAACCGGATCTCGTCGTGCTCTCAGTTGGCATGGAACCAGCGACAGATGCAGCGAAAATTGCGGAATCATTTGGCATTGAAACCGAAGATAGCGGCTTTTTCAAACCAGAAAATGCCAAGCTTCATCCGGTAGAGACCGTCGTTCCCGGCATTTACATCGCAGGTGCGGCGCAGTCTCCCCGTGATGTTCCTGACAGTGTCATGCAGGGAGAGGCAGCAGCTATGAAAGCATTTATCGACGCAGTGAGGTCAGAATAACATGGTAGCACCAACAATTTTCTGGGATATCAAAGATGACAGTATCACTTTTATCGACCAGACAAAACTCCCTGAAGTCTATGAAACGGTTCAATGCACAACCGTTGAGCGTCTTGCCGAGGCAATCCGTCGCCTTGAAGTTCGCGGAGCACCGGCACTTGGCGTTGCAGGGGCCTATGGGGTTGCTCTTTCGGCACAACATCACATCAATCTTCCGCTTGGCGAGTTTTTTGCTAATGTGAAAGCTGATGCAGAACTTCTGCGAAGTACCCGTCCAACGGCTATCAATCTCGGATGGGGCATCGACCGGGTGCTTGATGCAATGCAGCCCAGTGAATCAGTCTGGGACTCAGCGGGATGCGCCCGGTTAGAGGCAGATATAGTTCATGACGAGGATGTAGCCCTCTGCCACGCAATAGGTGAACACGGAGCCAAGCTGCTTCCGGATACCTGCACGGTGCTTACTCACTGCAATGCCGGATCACTGGCCTGTGCAGAATGGGGTACGGCACTGGGAGTTATCCGTTCAGCTGTTGAGGAGGGGAAAAAGGTGCAGGTCTTCTCCTGCGAGACACGCCCAATTAATCAGGGTTCACGCCTTACCGCCTGGGAACTTTCCGAAGATAACATTCCAGTGACGACGATTGCTGATGCTGCCGCAGCATACCTGATGCAAAAGGATATGATTGACGTGGTAATTGTCGGTGCAGACCGCATTACCTGTGACGCGGTCTTCAACAAAATCGGCACCTACATGCACGCCGTTACGGCCCAACATCATCAGATTCCATTCTATGTGGCTGCTCCCTTATCAACCTTCGATACTGGCAGACACGCAGATGAGGTTATTGTGGAAGAACGCGACAGAGAGGAACTTGCGTGTTGTGGCAGTAAACATCTGATGCCGGAGAACGTCCCGGCACTGAACTATGCATTTGATCAAACACCGTTATCTCTTATCAGCGGCATTATCACTGAACAGGGAATCTTCACCGGACCCTTTGAGAATGAGTGGTGGATGGACTTCGAGGATAGTAAGTAATGGCATTCAGCGGGCAGACCTGGACTGACCTAATGGTAATAGTCGGAGAGATTACCGTATTGTTTTTAGTCATACTTTTTCTATTCTCACTCTTTGTCGTTATCGTCATTGCCCTCTCACTCAGAAACAAGCGATACTACTTCCCAAAACCGGTAAAAGCAGGGATCGTGCTGACACAGGGACTCGTCAAAGCCATCTGTGGCCTTTTCGGCATTGACGATAAGGAACTGGCTCTCTTCTTTATCAGACTCCAGAATTCCATGAATTCTTCTGTTTTTGCAAAAATACCGGTTGAAAAACGTGCCCTCTTCTTACCTCAATGCCTCCGATCAGCTGAATGCCCCGCCAATCTCACGCCAGAAGGACTCATCTGCAAACGGTGTGGGAGATGTGACATTGGCAAACACATCGACACCCTGGAGGCAATGGGCTATCATGTCTGGATCTGTCCGGGCTCAACACTGATAAAACGGATGGTAAAAGACCATCACCCGGAGGCGCTGATTGGCGTAGGATGTCTGATTGAAGTAAAAGATGGGCTTGAACTCTCAGATCATCTGGGAATTCCTGCTATGGGCGTTATTACCCTAAAAGACGGATGTGTTGAAACTTTACTGAACTGGAACGATCTTTTTGAAGTTGCGGTGTTGGGAACGGAGTATGAAGGGAACGTTAATCTATCCCTAGCACCTTGACCTGTCGTCCCTGAAGTTTTTCGCTCTTTATTTTTCCATATACATAAATTGTTTCAGCACCACGTACTTCGCCGACGACGATTCCGGGACGAAGAGTAATATTACCACCTGATGTTATTGATCCCAGTGAGACCCGGTCGCAAACCATAACATTCTCGATTGCTGTAAGTGCCCCCTTAACCTTCGCATCGTTGCCAATTACCGCGTTGTCGCAGTTTACATCGCCACCCACCGAAGAACGCGGGCCAAGTTCGAGGTTGCCGTCCACCTCAAGTTTCCCCCATATATGAGTGTCAGGAGGGAGAATGAGATTTCCCGGAATGCGTAGATTTCCCTCAAAATACGCACCCTTTGGAGCAATGTATGTATTCCCGTGCCGGTACAGTTTCATCATGATAATTTCTCAATGCAGAACCATATTAAACTTTCATAATGCCGCCGATTTTCAGGCAGAATGGTAATAGTCCGGACCGTCAGAAAGTTGCCTTCTGACTTAAAAGAGAATGGCAAAGACCAGGAAGACCAGAAGCGCAAGAAACATTCCGGCTTTCAGATAGGTGGTCGCCTTTGAAGAACGGATGCAGACAGCGTCACCACAGCGAAGAGCACGAAGTGCCGCAGAAAGGATGACAATGTTTGCTATGCTAATCGCCACCAGATATGGGATACCATAGAACCGAAGCATTGGCAGATAGCTCATAGCGATGCCTGGAAGAATTACACAAAAGGCGAGAATAATTGTTTTTCGAACACCGATGACGAGTGGTAATGTCATCGCCCCTCCTTCACGATCACCCTCTACATCTTCTGCATCTTTTAAAAGTTCACGGGCAAGCATTGCACAGAACGTGATGAGTGCAATCACGATGTTCTGGACAAGCCCTTCCATCCCGGCAAGGGCACCGCCAAAGAGGAAGATACTTGCAGTGAGGTACGCAACCGCCACATTTCCAATAAGTGGCATTGCCTTGAGGCGCAGAGCATACGCAACTAAGAGGACGGAGTTAACCACTGCAATAAAAAAACAGAGGATATTCGAGAAAGCACTGAAAACAATGCCCAATGCAAAGAGCAGGAGACTATAGTGCAGGGCTGCGGATGCTGTAATTATTCCAGCAGGAATCGGGCGCTCAGGGCGGTTGATAGCATCGATTTTCCGGTCGCAGTAGTCATTAATGACATTTCCGGCAGCAGTAATCAGGAGCACAACCGGAATCAGGATAAATGCCTGTGGGATGAGCGTTCCCGTTGCCATAAGGTATCCTAAGAGCACAGCAAAACCTGCAACAAAGGAATTCACCGGCCGGATGATCCGCCAGTATCCTGCATATCCCATACGAACAGATCTGCCTTTACTGGTTCAAGAATCTACCTGAATATTGGCAGTGATTCTGCTGAAAAATATCTTGTGAGCCATTCTGTTGCAACTCACTGAAAAAAACGAACGGGCCTGAGGGGATTTGAACCCCTGATCATTAACTTAGGAGGCTAACGCCTTATCCAGACTAGGCCACAGGCCCATGTGAAAACGTATCACATGATTCTGCAGGAGAACCTATATAGCTACCGAACCACCACCTGAATGGTGCGATGCAGACAAGGCAAATCAGGGAAGGAAGAACGGAAATCGCTGTTCCGGCTCATGACGACAGCGCGGCATTCCCGCCGGGTACAGCAGCGGTTTTCTATAATCCGCGAATGGAACTGAACCGGGATGCAACGATTCTCTTTCTAAAAGCAGTTCAGCCAGAACATTATCTGGACACGATGGGAGCCAGCGGCATCCGGGGTTTTCGGGTGGCAGAAGAATGTGGGATTCCGGTTACGATCAACGATAAGGATTCCCGTGCGGTTGAACTGATAGTGGAAAATATGAACCGTCTCCCGCACCTTCCGGTTGAGGTTTCCCACGATGATGCCAATGCCCTGATGAGTGTGCGTCGTTTTGACTGTGTCGATCTCGACCCTTTTGGCACCCCAGCACCATTTGTTGATGCAGCAGCGGGTTCGGCAAAGCACTATCTTTGTATTACCGCAACCGACACTGCCCCCCTTTGCGGCGCCCACCTGAAAGCAGGCATTCGCCGGTATGGGGCCGTCCCCATGAATAATGAATACCACAGCGAAGTGGGACTGCGCATTCTGATGGGATTTGTCGTCCGGGAGATCGTCAAGTATGACCGGGGCGTCGAACCACTCTTCTGTTTTGCCCGCGAGCATTTCGTCCGCCTTCACCTCCGCCTCAGCTATGGGGCAAACCGTGCTGACAAAACACTCACACAGATGGGATATATCTACCAGTGCCCATCCTGCCCATACCGTACAACCGGACACGGCATGCTTCCTACAGCCCACCACTGTCCAACCTGCGGAAATCCCCTGAAGGCTGTGGGTCCACTCTGGCTTGGACCATTACAGGATCACAACCTCCTTGATGAGTTGAACACTCTCTTGCCAGAGCAGGAATTTGGTTCCGCTCAGCGCCTTGGACGCCTGCTGGAGACCCTACAGGACGAGATTGAACTGCCGACATTCTATGAATATCATAAACTCTGTAAACGCTGGAAGATTTCACCCGGAAAGTCAAATGATATCATTGCACAGTTACGGGACGCGGGTTATCTGGCATCACGTACACACTTTTCCGGCACCGGCCTGAAGACGGATGCTCCACTTGATGTTATTGAAGCATTTGCCAGAAACAAAAATATTTGAAAAGAAAATCGGTTCAGAATAGAACTATTTTTTACTATTTTAAAAAAATGAACGAAAATGAAACGTGCTCACGCACGGGTCACAATTGAG